>Ga0207935_1000183_pt1 | contig 16634 bp, 14 predicted proteins | sample LakMenEpi30Aug10_FD_150746 | JGI IMG/M metagenome (GOLD analysis project Ga0207935, IMG submission 150746) | Freshwater microbial communities from Lake Mendota, WI - 30AUG2010 deep hole epilimnion (SPAdes) | ecosystem: Environmental > Aquatic > Freshwater > Lake > Epilimnion/Euphotic zone ...
TTTTACTTTCTGATACTACATTAATAATATTTCCTGAAATTCCCCAGCTTGTATCTGTATCTGTATCGTCATTAAATACGTGGCTTATAGTTCCTACATAAGCGTTAGACTGAGCTTGAGTAACTGTTGGAGCTATAAAAATAATACTAAGTATTAAAATTATAAATCTTATTTTATTATCTTGAATAAATTTTAGGATTGTATTTTTTTTCATATATATATTATTATTGTATTTTTTTCTTATCTTTATATCTTTTATAACTAAATATTACAACTGTAATTATTAATAAAGATATACCAAAAACACTCCCTATTATAGGGATTAAATTATTATTGTATTTCATAGATTTACTTACATCAGATTCGCCTCCTTCATAATTTAATTGTACTGTATTTAATATATTTCCATCCTTATCTTTGATTACACTTGTTACTAATAATTTATTATATGCTTTATTTTTTGGTAATTTTGTATATATTCCATCTACTTGTCCTGTAACTGTTCCCTTATACTCACTACTAGCTATTATTCTTCCTTTTTCATCTTTTATTGTGTTTTCTAATATTGTATCTACTCCACTCTCATTGGTATTATGTATACAGGTGACTAGTTGTAATTCTTTTTCTGGTGAATATGGACTAGTATTCATTGTTACAGCTGCTATTCTTGGTTCATTTATATCTTCATTTACAAATCTTATATTTGCTATATTACCCCAACTTATATTACTAGCAACATTACTATCTTTTACCTTTACTTTTAGATAGTATACTGCTTCTTTCATCTCTTCTATTGTATAGCTAACTATACTTGTTCCTTGTTTTGGTATTGTTGTGAGTTGCTTTAATTCTTTCTTTATTTTTCCTGTATCATCACTCCAGCTATATACTTCATATTCTAATTCTACTTCTTTATCTGTATTTGTATTATTTTGTATAGGTACTTTTATTGTAATAGGCTTCTTTTCTTTATATTTGGGACTGAATGACAAATTATTATATGGAGCATCATTTATGGTTATTTCTTTTTGTTTAATAGATACACTTTCTATATTGGTACCTCCAATTTTAAAACTTGGATTAAAAGCATAAACATCGTCCGTAAAGCTTAATCCTGCTATACTTATTTGGTCATTTTGTACTACTGTTAATAGTATGCCATATTCTCCTTTTGCTACTTTTATTGGTAGATTATATATCTCATCTATATCTTCACTTCCTAAACTTACTAGATTTATATTGTCTTTGATTACTATTTCTTCTACTGTCTTTACTAGGTTTCTATCTCCTTCTTGATTTATTTTAACTATTTTACCTTTTATCTTTAAATCTGGGATTGGATAGTTATTCTTATTTTGTATATTTCCTTTTAATCTAATAAACCCCGCTGGTTCATATTCATTTTGATCTAAACTTAAATTTAAATGGATATTGTTAAATTTATATACATCAAAGCAGTTTCCTATTTCTGCATTCTTTAAACCTTCTTGATTTAAGTTGCTTGTATATGGTATCTCCTCTGGAGGATTATCTTTCCTATCCTGTATCGATTTTTTTGCTTCTTCTACTGTTGGCTGGGCTGTCTTTGCCAAATTAAGTGGTAATACTGGTGAATTATTCTCTCTTTCATTTCCGTATACCACTATTGGATCCTGTGCTAACACTAATACTTGTGGTAATAATATTGATACTATTATACCTAAAGTAAATATAATTTTATAGCTCTTATTCATATTTATTACTATTATTATTCTCTTATTTATTATAGGGTTATTTATCTATCTTGTCTATCCCATATTTGTGGATAAGTCGGGGTTTTATTATATTTTAGCTAATATATTTCCCCAAAAATTAGCTATAGCTTGGTAACTATACTTCCTTTGAAATTGCTCTGATGCTAATTCTCTGATTGCAATTTTTTTATTTTCATTTTTTTGAATAATATCTATGCAAGCTTCTAATTCACTGCCGGAGTTAGCACTATAATAAAGGGCTCCTCTACCTAGTAACTCTTGGTAGGCATCTTCTCTAGGGGCTATTACTATAGTACCTGAGGCTATGGCATTTAGAATTTGATATTGTATTAAAGTATCTATATCCCCACTAACTACTAAACAATCTAACAATTCATATACTATTGGTAAGTCACTAGACAAGTCTTCTGATAATACAAAACTTCCTTCCTTAGTAATTACATCATACCATTCACATTGATTGTATTCCGCATATTTAATAAACTCATTAGTCATATTGCCAGCATAACCACATGCAAAAGATTTTTTTATCATTTGATTGTCATAAGTTATTAGACCTATGTTTTGCTTGATATCTAATACTGTCTGAGTATCTAAGTCAAGAAAATTTTTATAATTAATTTGTGGAAATGGAGTGTAAGTAATTTTTTTATTATAATTAACTTTAGATGTATAACTAGGATAAATTGAGAAATAGTCATTAATTTGATCAACTGGTTCAAATTTATCTAATACTTTGATTATATTTAATATACTATTCTGTTTCAATTTCCAACTAACAAATTTAGGTATATTGCCAATTTCTATACATTTTTCAATTTTATATTGTTGAATTAAAAGATTAATTGATTTATAATCGTTAAACTTAAATAAAGATCGTGACATTAAGTGAACTTTATCAATATCTACAATTGATCTAGCCACATCAGCTAAATCTTCTTTCCATACAATCAAATGTATCTCAGATTTTAGGTATATTGGAATTTGTCGAAATAGTTCAAACCAATTAATTGCCTTTTCTCTATCACAATCTATCAAAACAGCTATATGATGAACTTTAGTTGTCATAGTTTTAAGGAAGATACTGTTTTTTAGCTTGTATATGTTCTTCAAATGTCTTAGAAAATATAGTTTTAGGAGGATTGTCCTTAGAAGTCAAGAAAAAATAATATTCATTAGGAGTGTAATTTACTACTGATTTAATAGAATCTACACTTGGATTAGTAATTGGCCCTGGCGGTAAACCAGTCACTCTATAAGTATTATAAGGAGAATCGATTTTTAAATCTTCTAATGTAGACTGCGACCTCCCAGATTGAGTAATAAAATTAACTGTAGCATCGCTTTGTAGTTTCATTCCATCTCTCAGTCTATTTATAAATATACCAGAGACTATTTTCCTATCATCAGATTTTGAGACTTCTTTTTCAACAATAGAAGCTAAAGTAAGTGTTTCATATTGAGACAATTGATCAATAGACTTTAAACTAGGTAAAGCCTTTTTTTGAAAATTATTAAGCATTTTTATAATTACGTCTTCTGCATTAGAATCATCAAAAAACCTATATGTATCTGGGTATAAATATCCTTGTAGAGATTTGTTTTCTATAAAGTCATATTCTTTTGTATCAAAGTCCTCAGTTGCTTTAATAAAATCTGCTCTACTAAATTTGAGTCCCGATTCTAAAATATCTCCAATTATATATATATCAGAGCCCTCTGGAATTGTTATGGTGACTTCTGGCCTAGTTAAAACACCTCTAGCTATCATTTTTATAACCTGATCTGTGTTCATATTAGTTTTAATATTATATATAGCAGGTTTTGGAGTTAATTTTCTAAAATTAATATAAAAGTATATGCCATCTATTTTAGATATAATATTTTGTTCTTTTAAGTTGTTAACTATATCATTCCAACTTTCCTCTTCTTTAACCTGAAATAGTGTGTCTTCTTTAATTAAAACTGGAGAGCCAATAGTATTAACTATATTAACAACATAAATGGCTCCAGCCACCCCCATTATAAATAGTATTAATAATATCCAGTATATGATTTTTTTAATCATTTTTATATCTTATCTTCTAAATTAGCTAACTTCAATAGGGTATTAATTTTCTTGACTTCCTGAACTTTATCTATATGTGAAACTAATAAAGCATCCTCCGTCTCCACTATTACTATATCACGAATTCCAATTGTGGCAATAACTTTATTTTTATTATGTGAGTGTACTAATATATTATCCGAATCAATATCAAAGTGTTGTGAGCTACCTTTATGAGTTACAGTCACCTCATCTGTTTGTAACATATCCTTTAGAGTAGACCAAGAGCCTATATCGCTCCAACCTATATCTGCTGGAATAACAGCTATATATTGAGCTTTTTCCATAATTCCATAGTCAAAGCTAATAGAATCCGTCTTTTGATATAACTGAGATAAATTTTGTAAATTATTTTTTTCTAACTCTATCAAAATTTTGGCAGTATTTGGTAGATATTCCTGATACATATCTAATAATATTTGTTTTTGTACTACAAACATTCCAGAATTCCAAATATAATTGCCCTCGGACAAATATTTAGTAGCAGTTTGAAAATCTGGTTTTTCCACAAAAGCATCAACTTCATAAATAGAGTTCTCCTGATTTTCAACTAATGAATCTTGACTATACTTGATATACCCATAACCTGTCTCAGGTGAGGTGGGAGTAATACCGATGGTGACAATATATTCTGGAGATTGTTGGATAAAACTATCTGCTAACTGTAGAATTTTACACAACTCTTGAGGCTTATGAATATAATGATCTGCTGCTAAAAAAGCTATAGCCTCATCTGATTTAGCACCCACGGCTATGGCAGATAGTCCATTAGCTGGAGCGGTATCTCTTTTTTCTGGTTCTAAAATAATATGGTTTTTTGGTAGCTGTGGCAATTCAGCTAAAACTTCAGATTGATATTGTATATTAGTAGAGACATATATATCATCTAAAGTAAAATGTGTCAACAATCTCTTTACTGTCATCTGTAACATCGTCTCATCTCCAAATAGTGGTTGAAATTGTTTTGGTTTGGAAGTTCTACTCAATGGCCATAATCTTGTACCTGTACCTCCCGCCATTATTATAATTTTCATAAATCTATTATTTACCTTGTCTTTTACCTCTTGTATGATATTCTGCAATAGCTTTATCAAATTCCTGTGTATTAAAATCAGGATAATTAATATCTGTAAAATAATACTGAGAATTCGCAGTATCCCACATCATAAAACCAACACTATTATGAGGTTCTCCGCCTGTACGAATTAATAAGTCTACTGGTGGCAATTCTTTGGTATATAGAGATTTTTTAACTAAATCAGGAGTAATTTCTAAATTAGGATTAGCTGATTTATGTTCTGAAATTGACTTTATCGCTTGTAACATTTCTTCATCCCCATTGTAACCCAATAAAAAATTCAATGTATAATTAGAGTAATCTTTAGTACTATCTATAGCTTTTTGAATAACATTTTGTAAAATTTCTGGAAATAATTCTTGCCATTTACCTAAAACATTTATTTTAATTTTTTTATTATGTATCTTTTTATAAGTTAATAAAGCATTGATATAAGTTTGAAAATTTTTATACAAATATTTTACTTCTGTTTCCGATCTTTTGGCTAAATTATCTAAAGAAGCCCCCCAAATAGTTATGTTTTTAACCCTACCATCAAATGCTTTTTCTATAATCTCTCTAGTCCTCTCAAATCCTTCCAAATGTCCTTCTTCTGAACTTTTACCATTTGCTCGAGCCCATCTACGATTCCCATCTGGGATAATTGCAATATGATCTATCATAATATATACTTTTTATTCGCCAATATTTATTTATTATATCATATCTTTTGTAATTTTCCAGACATCTCCAGCACCCATAGTTACAATAATATTATTTTCTCCTTTAATTGAATTTATATCTTTTATTAAATCTTCTGTTTTATCATAAATTTTTATCCTATCATTAGAAATAAATGGTAATATATCTGAGGTTGTAACAGTACCCTTTTGTTCTCGGGCTGAGGCATAAACTGGTAATAAATATATATAATCTGACTGAGATAATGCCCGACCAAACTCTTTTAATAAAATTTGTGTCCTGCTAAATGTATGCGGTTGAAATAAACAATGGATTGTTTTATTGGGGTATTTTTCTCTCAAAGCCTGTAATCCGGCCTTAATCTCAGTTGGATGGTGAGCATAATCATCAATAATATCAACCCCTGTTGAAGTAACACCTTTATACTCTAATCTACGCTTTGTACCTCTGAAACCAGACATTGCCTCAATACTAGCGTTCACATCAAAATTTAAAGCAGACAATAATCCAATACAAGCCAGTGAATTAAGTCTATTATGCTCTCCTGCAACAGATAATGTCAATTGATTATATTTTATCTTCTCAATAATAACATTATTATCTTCATCTAAAGTAATATCATTATTTATATTAAACCCAAATTTAATAATTTTCCTATTTTTATTTTTAATATTAGGTAGAATATATTGAGCTATATTTTTATCGTCTCCATTTACAATTAAAGGCTTATTTGAGTCTAAATTATCAATTACATTTATAAAAGCCTGATAATATTGATCTGGTGTTTCAAAAAAATCGGGATGATCATAATCAACATTAAGTATAATTAGACCCCCCATACTAATGTCTAAAAAGTGATTTTGATATTCATCGGCCTCTACGACGAGATATTTTGAATTTATATCCCCTATTCTGGCATTCCCTCCAAATTGAGGCACCACACTTCCAATAACCCCAAATGGATTTTGTCCTAATTCTTGTAAAGCAAAGGTTAATAAAGCTGAAGTGGTTGTTTTGCCATGAGAACCAGCCACTGATAACGTATTTGAAAACTCCTCGGATACATTACCTAAAGCCTGGCTATAAGTATAAATTGGGATATTTCTATTTAACAACTCCATTATTTCTGGATTACTAGTTTGTTTACCCTCCATATAATATGCTCCTGAGACAACTGCATATTCAATATCAGAAGGAATATTACCAATATTAAATGGAGACAAAACTTTAATATTAGAGCTAGCTAACACAGAATCGGTCATAAAAATCTCGTCAACATCACTACCCATAATTTGAATTCCCTTAGCCTGCATTACTTGAGCTAAAGCCGTCATACCAACTCCTTTAATTCCTACAAAATACACCATAAATTAATTACTTAAACTAAATAGTTCTTCTGCAATTCTAGCGGCCGCATCAGGTGTAGCAAACTGCACGGTCTGATCTGACATAGATTGCATAATATCTGGCTGTTGTAATAATTCATTAATTTTTTCTAAAACTATGGAGTGAGTGAAATTTGGTTCTTCCAAAACAATACTTGCTCCAATCTTTGCCATTTCATAAGCATTAGATCTTTGCTGACCAGCATCCACAGTGATTGGCACTAAAATACTAGGTTTATGTGTTAAACAAATATCCATAATACTAGAAGCACCAGCCCTTGATACTACTAAATCTGCAGCTGCATAAGCATGCTTCATTTCAGAGTCTAAAAATCCAGCATAATGATATAATCTATCCTGATAAACTTCCAGTGATCTCGCAACACTTCTAGCCTCATCTATATGATTTTTACCAACTATATGAATAATCTCTACTAAATCTAATAATTCCGGTAATATTTTCCAAATTAACTCATTAATAATTTTAGCTCCTTGACTACCTCCAACTATTAGTAAAATTGGTTTTTCAAAAGTCAGTTCAAAAATTCTACCAGCTTCATCTTTAGTTCCATTGGCAATGTCAGGGTGAGTCATATTCCCTACTATACTAGTTTTTTTGTTGCTAAAAAGAGATGCTACATTAGGAAAGCCCACAGCTACCACACTAGCAAATCTACCTAAAAATTTATTAGCAAGTCCTGGAACAGAGTCTGATTCATGGATTAAAGTAGGTATTTGATAGATCCAAGAAACCATAACTCCTGGAACACTAGCATAACCGCCTTTACCAAAAGTTACATCTGGCATAAATTGCCAAACATACCATTGTGATTGAATTAGCCCCCACACAGATCGGAATATATCGAAAAAATTATCTATTGAAAAATATCTTCTAATTTTTCCAGCATATACTTCTCTATACGAAATATTATGAGATTCTAATAATTGTTTAGCTACCTCATCTAATTGCCCTACTAATAAAAAATCTACAGATACCTGCTTTACATTAGCTAATTTTTCTAATTCTTCTTTAACAGCAATAACTGGTAAAATATGACCTCCTGTCCCACCACTTGCAAATAATACCTTCATATATATTTTATCTATATATAATATTGTAACCAAGATTATGCATTTGGTCAAATACTAAAATTCTAAATCTTGCTCAGGAATAATCTTTATCCCTAAATTTTGTGCTTTTTTTAGTTTACTACCAGCTTTTTGACCTACTAACAAAATATCTGTATTAGAGCTAATTTGAGAGACTACAACTCCCCCTTCTGACTCTATTTTTTGCTTTAATTCATCTCTAGTGAATTTATCAAATGTACCTGTAATACAAACATTTTGATTTGTCCATATACCCTGTATTATTTGAGGATAATCTATATTTACCCCTGCTTGTAATAATTCTTGTATAATAGATAAGTTATTAGTATTATGTATATAATCTAGTATTGATGTAGCCACTTTTTCTCCAATATCTGGAATATTTTGTAATTGTTCTAAATTTGCTTGTAGAAATTTATCTAAATTTTTAAAATATCGCGATAATTGTAAAGCTGTTTGATTACCAACAATAGGTATACCGAGAGCCTGAATAAATCTTCTAAAAGTAATTTTTTTTGCATTTTGAATACTTTTGAATAGGTTCATAGCTGACTTATCTTTAAATCCAGCAGTAACTTTAATATCATCCAGACTCAATTTGAATACATCATTAATATGCTGAATTAAACCAGACTCTTGTAATCTTGATAATATTTTTTTACTCAATCCTTCTATATTAAAACCTTCTTTGGAAACTGCATAAGCTAAATACTCAATATGACGAGCTGGGCATTTGGTATTAGGACAATATCTATTCACTTGATTCTCTTGTTGTATAAGGATAGTTGCGCATTCGGGGCAATTTTCTGGATATTGATATTCTGTCTCCACTCCTATTCTCAGATCTGGCAATACTTTTACAATTTCAGGAATTACATCTCCTGCCCTTCTAATAATCACTGTATCTCCTATTTTTAAATCTAATCGTTCAATTTCATCTTGATTATGTAAGGTAGCTCTGGTGACAGTCACTCCATATACATTAACTGGTTGCATTATAGCAACAGGAGTGACTTTACCAGTTCTACCCACTTGTGAGACAATATTTATTACTTGAGTAGTAACTTCCTCAGCTGGAAATTTATAAGCAATCATAAATCTTGGACCTTTACCAGTGAAGCCTAATTCATTTTGTATTTTCTTATCATTCACCTTGACCACCACTCCATCATAAGCAAAATCTATTTTTTCCCTTAAAACCAATAGTTCATTGTGATATTGTTGTACTTTCTTTATATTTGTAACTAATTTATTCTCCTTCACTACCGGCAAACCAAAAGCCTCCAAAATCCAATATTCCTCTTGCTGAGTAATTTGACCTAAATCAGTTACTAAGTTCCAAGCGAAAAAACTAAGCCCCCTACTAGCTGTAATACTGCTATCTAATTGCCTTAATGACCCTGCCGCCAAATTCCTAACATTAGCATATTCAACCTGACCTTGAGATTTTAGCTTCTGATTAATTAATTCTAATTGAGAATATCTAATATAGGCCTCACCTCTAATTTCACAATTTCCTTGCCAATTATCATTAACTCTTTTAGCTAAATTTTCATTATATCTATTGAGTTTAGAGATAATTTGCTCTTTTTTATTCAGTGTAAGAGGTATATCTTGAATAGTTTTAATATTATGAGTAATATTCTCACCCTCCATCCCATTACCTCTGGTTAACCCTTGAGTTAAATTATAATTCTCATATTTCAAGCTAACTGCCAGCCCATCTAATTTTAACTCAACAAAATATTGCCAATTATCATTATTCGTAAAAATACCTTTATTTCTTTGTTCCCATTGATATAATTCTTCTTCATCAAAGACATCATTCAAAGACAGCATAGGGATAGTATGAGAAACTTTTTCGAACTCTGGCAAAACCTGACCCCCAACCCGCTGAGTTGGTGAATCTGGAGTAATTAAATCTGGATAGAGATCTTCTAATTTAGATAATTCATGCATTAAACTATCCAAGACACCCCCAGAGACAGTAGAAATATCTTGAATATGATAATTGGAGCGATGTGTTTTAATCTCTTGCCTTAATTTTTGAATTTTATCAATAATGTTTTTATAATCATTCATAGTTAGATATATATTATCTAATATACACTTCAACTCTTGCTGGTCTATTAATACCAGTAGGATCGGTACAACTATCCCCCTCAGCGTAAGACACAACGGAAGCCAATAGCCATCCAAGAAAATCCAGGCGTAGAATCCAGTTCCATATTAAAGACCCCTGAAAGTCCATCATACCATTCACCACCGCGTAGGAAGCCATAATTAGTATTATCACTACTAGTTCCATAACTTTTTAGGGCTCCTAGATTCTGCTCACTTCCCCAACTACTGTTACTTGGTCCTACTAAATCTCTACTTAATGCTCCAAAGTTGGTTATACTATCACTTAAACCTGTCTTATATTCTCTCCATGCCAAGCCTGTAATACTTCCTGTTGGTTGGTCTTTTCCTAATATGGTATCACTTGTCCATTCCAAAACATTGCCACTTAAATCCCAGATAACCTCTCCATTGCTTAAGGTATGTGTTCTTCTCTGTCTACTTGTTCCACTATTATTGGTGCCAAAGTATGGATTATCATCTGTACTGGCAGCAAGACGGGCATATGGAACGCCATCACTATGCCCACTCCATAGTCCTCCTCCAGCTAAATCTGTGGATCCTATAGTGCCATCCCTCCAATTAATATTTTGTGCCTCTATATTCCTTGCTATGGTCATCCATTCATTATTATTAATTAAGCCATACCCTGGTCCATTCAAACTACAGGAGGAGATAGCATTAGTTTGATTTATCCAGACTTGTGGTAGCCCTATTTCTTGTGTTGTAGCTGCTACTGTTGCTGATCCTGTCTTTGCTTCATACTTCATTACACAAAAGTCGTTGGTTCCGTATAAGCTATTTCCTGGTACTCTTATATATCCTGTCGGACATGTGAAAGCTACTACTACATCAGAGGAGGACTGAAACTTCTCTTCAAAAGTTCTCTCTACTGTAAAACCATTACGATTAACCCTACCTCTACTTACAATATAAGCTGGTTTACTACCATTTTTAGGAAAAAAATCTACCCTATATTCTATACCAAGATTAGAATCTAGAGATTCCCATGATGTTAAGTTTTGGGGTACATTTTTATCATTACCACTGAAATTAAAGTTAATAACATTACTTGTAGCTCGTTCTTCTATATCATAAACCCAATGTTCTAACCCAGTCTTAGCAGCCTGAATTGCTTGTTGAGACATTAAGTTTTCTCTAGAAATTTTAGACTCTACTGATAATTTTTGAGATATAGGAGCTAAGTATATAAGCATAATACTACATACCATAAGAGTTACTAATAGGCTTATATCTCCTTTTTTAATTTTAAATAAATATTTCATATAAATTATATTATCTAATATACACTTCAACTCTTGCTGGTCTATTAATACCCGTGGAGTCTTGACAACAGTATATACCATCTCCTGCTGAATAGTTAACGCCACTTCCTGGCATGACCGACCAAGAGTTTCCAATCGGCCACACCCCCCCCATACCAATTCCTCCAGAAACATCGTTTGAACCTATTGGCTTACTAGTAGCAGGAATAGGTTGTAATGAGTACAAACCTTCTCCGTTTTCATTCCATCCAAAACCCCATCTAACTTTTCCATGCGATACAAAATCATAGCCAGTATTCGGATGACTTATATAATTAAACCCATAAAACTGAATGTCTGGTTGACTACTAAATATACCATTTTGCCAACCACTGAAAGTTTTTGCATCCATTATAAACTTACCACTTCCAAAAGGTGTCATAGGATATGTTTTATTAAAAAAATCTATTGGTGCTATTTTATTAGAATCACCTGCTCCATTAAAATTCTTTTCTAACCATGTCCAGCCCAATTGAGAAGCATTTATAGAACCTCCGTTTTGTATATCAGGCCAGATAGCCATCATATCTTGTGCTTTAAAATAGTTCATAGTATTAAACTTAGCGTCTGCGTCATTTCTAGTAGTGTCATTAGGGTTTAGAACTGTATCAGTAGTCCAATGATTAGAATCGTATCCAAAGGTAGTACCCTGCGTTGCTTTCATCATCATCATCCAACCTCCACCATCGTATATAGGATCTAGTATAGAGTAAACTTTTGTCGGACCTACTACAGGTAAATCAATCCAGTATACTCCATTACTAGTAAATCCTTTCTCTACTAAATACTTAGCACTTGGAGCCGCCTTTGCTGGTGAAGATCCATCTTTTACTACTATAGGAGGAGAGTCATCTATTGTAAAGCCTAATGATTCTAATGACATTCCATCATTAGTTCCATTTCCTTGAACATAAAAATCTATTGTATTAACTCCCTTTATAAGATTGGATATAATTGTTTCAGCCCCTAATGTATATGTATTATTAGTAGGGTTCCAAACACCATTATTAAGAACTCCATCATTTACCGTATATTTAGGGACCCATGAACCTTGAACCCCTCCACTACCACTATCATCTGCTGCCCATCTAAATTTTAACCTTAACTTATTTATTTGAGAATCTGGTATATTTGATAAATCTAACTTTTGACGGAATACAAATTGAGTCCACTTAGCATCATTATTTCCAGTATTATTATTAGCAATCCACCCGTCTCTAGCAGTAACATTAGCTACCGAGTAAAATGTATTATTTCCGTTTAAAAATGAGCTTGCTGAAGTATTATTTGGCAAATCAATATTTGAAACATTAGAAGCTACCTCCCAATAATTTATATTTGTTTTTGTGGTTGAAGCAAATATTATATCATTAACGGGTAAAATACTGGACTGCATAGAAACAGTATCCTTCCCATCTGCTGAATTAGATTTTATAAATATAGTGACTAATCTATTAGGGGTTACATTTTTAGCAAACAACACTTCTACAACATTAAATAAATTAGGGTCTGTTAAATCAGCATCATTTCGTAATATTTTTTTATTTGTCTGATCAAATTTATAAATAATAAGAGCTCCATCTTGATTTATGAATTTTAAATTACTACTATCTACAACATAAACTATTGAAGCTGTCTTCAACTCTTTTTCCATCTTATTTATAACAAATTGAAGATTATCTCTCATATTATCACTAGTCTGAGATTCTCTTTGATATTTAATAACACTAGCTACTGGTTGAGATATAACTAGCATAATAATAGACAATATACCTACTACTACCATTAATTCAACTAAAGTAAATCCTTTTTTTGTTTTCATAAATTTCAATCTATTCTATATAATTCAATAGTAGCCTTATACACTCTCAAGGCTTCACCTCTAGGATGTCTAACCACTACTGTACTAGTAACTTTAGGTATTCCTCCAATGGGAGTAGAATTATCAACCTCAACAAATCTATAAAATATTTTATTACTAGTATCTGCTGACATTTTATAGATAGAACCTGCAGTTGGCTCATCTAAGTCACAAGTACTCCCATTAATAATATCATTGACATTATCATCTGTACATGTAGAAGTAGAAGTTAAACTTGCTGTAGTAGTATCTACTTGATATGTATTTATACCAGTAGGTAAAACAGTACCATTAGCATAAATTGTTCTCACTATTTCAAGCCCTTCCGATACTAAAAGATTAGCAGTATTGTCATGTTGTAAAAAAAATTTAGCTCTCATTATGTTTAATTGCAAATCTAACATTGCTATAAAAGAGGTAGTTAGAATTGTGATGGCAACTAATGATCCTACTAATGTAGCCCCTTTTCTAGTTTTCATACTAATTATTTTACTTCAATTAAACCAGAGCTAGTGACTCTAATTGTTTTGGAAATACCTTTAGTCAATGTAATAGACTTTTCAGTAGTGGCTGCAAAAGGTACATCAAAGTTAAATGTAACATCAGCATCTATATCGGCATAATTTAAAGTTTTGGTGGACAATGAATAATTAGACTCATTGCAAATAGTTGACGGGGGTGTACTGGAAGTATAAATTGGTTGTATTTCTTTAGTAGAACTAGTTATTCGCACTCCTATAGAACATAGCTGTTTTATACTATCAATACCTACCGTCTGACTTTTTGAGGGTGCCAAGGCTTCATTCTGGGCTTTTCTAATAGCTTGAACTACTTGAGAAACATCTTCGTCTAACATAGCTCTTTCTCTAGAAGAAAAAAAACCCTCTACGCTTATACTTGATATAATACCTACTATAGCTAGTGATACTAATATCTCTACTAATGAGAATCCTGTTTTCATATTTATATATTAGGCATAATTAAATAATACCATATATTTACATTTGAGACAAGTTTTATTTCGATTAATGTATATACTATAATAAATGTTAATATAATACTAGGTCCAAATGCAATTTTTTGCTTCAAAGAAGAGTTGTGATTGATAATCATTATGATTATGCCCCAAATCATACCTATGAAAAATGAACCGAAAAAAAACGGCATAGCCCAAATTAATGGGATAAATAATCCAAGCCCCAAAAATAACTCTATATCTCCCCAACCTATACCTTGCTTTTTGGTAATAACATATAAAAACCAAGTGATAAACATACAAATAATAGCTGTAATAAAAGAATCCGGCATTATTCGTGTTTGATAATATTCCAAACCGAACCATATTAAACCTAGAGTTTGAATTGTACGAAGTTGTATGACAGGTATAAGCTGATACTTCAAGTCATAGACAAATACAATTACTAATTGAGTAATTAAAGTCAGAATAATTAAAATCTTTGAGATCTGAATCCAACTCAAACTATATAAACTTAATATATCAGGCACAACTATATATATATAAGCTGTAAATAACATAGCTGTTATTAACTCTACCAGAGGATATTGAATAGATAGTTTCTGATGACATTTTCTACATTTACCTTTTTGTATTAAGAAAGATATAATTGGGATAAGCTCACTCCAAGTTAAGATATGCTTGCAATGCATACATTCTGACCTACCATTCCAAAATTTTTTTTCAGTAGTCATCCGGAATAAGACAACATTCAAAAAACTACCAATCCCAAGTCCTAAGATAAAGATTATAATAAGAACATATAGCATAAATACTAAACTAAAATTTATATTTAATTCCAGTGAATTTGATAGATAAGAGAAAATTAATTCTCTCTTATCTACACAAAGTAACTTGAATTATGGACAAATCTGTGTTGTCGCGTTATTTAATGCCGCCCCCTGAGTTGCAGTTAAAAATCTTGTTGCCCCCGAGCTATCTGCACAATAAAAAACAGGGTCAACAGCGTTACCATTTCTAGTTCTAGCTGCCATAAACCAGAATCCAATACCACCATTACCTCTTATAGGAGTAGCTGCATCACCAGTACCCACAGTTTCTCCATTAGCGATAAGAGTAGCACGAAGTTGAGCAATTTTACCGCCGGCAGTTAGAGGGTTGGAATAGGTATTAGTATCTTGTGCATATCCCTCTAATTCCATAATACCTCTAAGAGCTGATAGGGATGATTGCACAGAAGCTGCTCTACCTCTATTTCTAGCATTATTTACATTTACTAATACTACTGAGGCTAAGATACCAATAATGGCAATTACCACAAGTAATTCAATCAATGTAAATCCTTTTTGTAATTTTTTCATTTTTTCACACCTCCTTTCTTTATCATATATTTACATTTATTTAATATCCTGATTATATTTTAGAATGCTCCAGCGATATTGTAAATAGGCATTAAAACTGCTAATACAAATATACCGACCCCGACTCCAAGTCCTACTATCATCACTGGTTCTACTAAAACTGTTAGGTTAGCGACAAGATTATCCACTTCTTGTTTATAGAATCTAGTTAAAGTTTGTAAAACCAAAATAGTTTTTCCTGTTTTCTCTCCTACCGAGATAATCTGAGAGGCAATATATGGAAATTCCGGGTATTTCATCAAAGTATCAGACAATTGCCCACCACCTTTCACACTCTCAATAGCTTCTAGAATTATTTTTTCAAAAACAGAATTTCCTACTATTTTAGAGTTTATTTCTAAAGATTGCAGTAATGGAACTCCAGCTCTTAATAAATTACTTAAATTGGTAGCAAATCTAGCTATGTATAATTTAGTAAATAATTGTCCAAATATGGGTAGTCTAAGTTGCCATTTATCTACAAATTTCTTACCAAATTCTGTTTTTGTAAAATATACTATACCTGCTACTATACCTATAATTCCTATAAGAACTGGAAATATATGTTTTTGTAACAAATTTGAGCCTGAAATAAGAATTTGAGTCATCCATGGTAGTTCCTGATCAGAACCAGTACTTTCTAAAACCTCAACTAAGTCAGGTAAGACAAAATAGGCTATTCCTAAAGATAAAACTACAAAAATTAGCAGCACAAATACAGGGTAAGATAATGCTCCTTTAATTTTATTATTCAAATCATATTGTTCTTCTAGATAATCAGCCATATACAGCAAAGATTCTTGCAACCCTCCAGAAGCTTCTCCCGATCTAATTAT
>Ga0207935_1000186_pt1 | contig 16461 bp, 17 predicted proteins | sample LakMenEpi30Aug10_FD_150746 | JGI IMG/M metagenome (GOLD analysis project Ga0207935, IMG submission 150746) | Freshwater microbial communities from Lake Mendota, WI - 30AUG2010 deep hole epilimnion (SPAdes) | ecosystem: Environmental > Aquatic > Freshwater > Lake > Epilimnion/Euphotic zone ...
TCAAACGTGGCGCAGAAGATAGCCAAGAACGTGGGCGAAAACCACGCAACGGGCAAATTGATTGAGCAGTACTGCATCCGCAACAACTATCAGTACAAACTTATTGTGCCGAAAAAGTCAAAGGTCGATGCCGTAATGTTTAAGAAGCTAACCGGGTACGAAAGGCGAACCAATCAGGAACTGCGAGATGCGGCAATGTTAGTGTATGGATTATGACATTCCAAGACTTATACACGGGCGATGAACTGAAGAAAATCTGTAAAAAGATAACTAACAACCACTGCCTTACTGACGATCTATATCAGGAAGTACTTATATGCCTACTTGAATACGACAAAAAGAAGCTGAACGCAATCGAACAGCAGGGGGCGAACAACATCAAGTGGTTTGCAGTGCGCATCACGATGACAATGTGGAATAGTCCACGCAGCACATTCAACTACAAATACAGAAAGCACCTACACGATGAACTGACCGACAAGCATACAAATATCATTACCTTTGACGAAACAAATCAATACGATGAAGCCACGCTCGAAGAGTACATCAAAGAACAAGAGAAGCAGCAATCAAGCAAAGGGAAATACCCATACGATGCACGCATATTGCAGCACTATGTCGCAGAGGGTTCAATACGAAAGCTGCACAAAGAAACAGGCATCCCCATTTCGGCTATCCACTTCAGCCTAAAGAAAAGCAAACAACAAATCAAAGAATATATGAACAATCAACCGTACAAGGTGCTGATGCTTCGCAATGTGCCGGAGGGCGGAGTGGAATACCATCGCAGTCTTATTCCTGCCTACCATATCGGCGAGAACTATAAGCACATCGACATCACGCTAATTAACAACATTGAAGATGCAACGGAGCAGTTCTTCAAAGAATATCAGTTGTTGGTCATCACAAGGCAGGCATCACGATTCACGAACCCGGTAACGATTATCGAACGGGCAAAAAAAGCAGGGTGTAAGGTCTTATACGATATTGATGATTATTGGATATTGCCACACGACCACGTGTTGTATGATACTTTCAAAAAAGAATACAGCAATATGATTGTTGACACGATAAGGGCAGCAGATTATATCACGACCACAACCACATACCTTGCAGACAAGTTACGTAATTACAACCCGAATATTGAAGTACTGCCGAATGCAATAAACCCTGAACAGCCGCAATGGTCAAGCACGGCAACGCCATCTGAATTGGTTCGTGTAGGTTGGCAGGGCGGCATTTGTCATTTACCTGACTTGTCATTAATGGACAACTGCATACACAGACTGCATCAAGACGACAATATGAAAGGCAAGTATCAGGTTGTATATGGGGGGTTCAGCAACGGACAAAAGCACTTGCAGATAGGCGAAGATGGCAAACTGATTGAAGTACCGACCCCGATGCAGATGCAGGAATCGTACAAGTACGAACTAATTTTATCAGACCGCTATACGTGTTGCAGTAACGAATACAAAGCAGAGTTAAAAAAGTTTGATCCTGCCGCAATAAGCACAAACGAACGCTACAAGCGTATATGGGGTAAAGATGTGTTCAATTATGGCTACATACTTGACGAAATGGACATTTGCCTTGTGCCGTTAAAAGACAATGAGTTTAACCGATGTAAGTCGCCATTGAAACTTGCAGAAGCAGGGTTCAAGAAAAAGCCTTGCATCGTTTCAAACATATTACCTTATTCACCGCATTACAACGGCAGTAACTTCGTGGCAGTCGATTCGCACAAAAATCACAAAGACTGGTACAAGCAAATGAAGCGACTTATCGAATCCCCTGCAATGCGACAAGAGTATGGCGAAGCGTTATATGAATCAGTGAAAGTAAAATTTCACATCGATAAGGTAAACAAAAAAAGAGTGCAGCTATGGAACTTCATCGTGAATGGATATTAATACTTTCACCGTTCATAGCGGCGGCAATCTACCCGGTCAGCAACGTGGTGCAGACGTTCAAATGGTTCTTTAACATCAAGAGGTTAAAGCCATTCGATTGCACGAAGTGTTTATCATTTTGGATATGCCTAATGCAGGGCATTCTGTTCAATATATCATTGCAAATATTAATACCTTTGTGCTTCACTTCGATGTTCGCAGGGTATCTGATATCGAAGTACATAACAAAACAATAATTACTTAATTTTAATAAAATTCAAAAAAAACAATGAAACAATTAACAATTAATCCTGAACTAAAAGCTCTTATACCGCCATTAACAGAAGAAGAATTCAAGCAGCTTCAAGCCAATGTACTGGCTGATGGCATTCGTGAGCCAATCATTACGTGGAACGGTACAATCGTCGATGGTCACAACAGATATGAGTTATCGCAAATGTATGATTTGCCATTTCAAATATTAGAGATTGAATTTGAAAATAAAGATTATTGTAAGAAATGGATGGCTGAAAATCAGCTTGGAAGAAGAAATTTATCAGATTTTGTTAAGGGCGAATTAATAGATTTTATCAGAGATATTGAAAGACAAATAGGTAAAGAAAAACAATTACAAACTTTAAAAAAAGGAATTGAAACTCCCGATTTGTCAATAATTGACAAAACGGAGATACACGACACACGTAAAATAGTATCCGAAAAACTTGGATGGAGTACGGGCAAGGTGGCAATGTTTGACGTGGTTAAAAAACACGCACCTGAAGAAATAAAAGCAAAACTAAGAACTGGTGAGGTAAGTATAAACCAAGCATATCAACACATTAAAGGAGAACAAGAAAAGAAAAACCACTATGCACAGGTAGCCGAGAAAATAAAAGCTAATGACATAAAACCGCAAAGCGAGTTAAACGAAATAATTGCACAAGAATTTGATGTTAAACACGGCGACATATATCTAATAAATGATAGGCACATCTTGATAGTAGCTGATGCAGTTAACGACATAAAATATATTCTGAAAAATTGCCCTAAAATTGATTGTGTCCTTACCGATCCACCATACGGCATTTCGTACAAGTCGCCAACCGGTAATGGCTTAACACAGCGAGGTGATTACAAAATCATACAAGGTGACGAACAAGAATTTGATCCAAGTATATTATTTAATTACAGTAAGAACGTAATAACGTGGGGCGCAAATCACTATGCCAATAAGTTAGATAATTCACCGGGATGGCTTATATGGGACAAAAGAGATGGTGAAGCAATAAATAACAATAGCGACTGTGAGATGGCGTGGTCTAATATGATTGGTTCAGCAAGGCTATGGCATCACAAATGGAATGGTATGATAAAAGATTCAGAGCGTGGCGAAAAAAGAATACATCCAACGCAAAAACCTATTAAATTGTATGAATGGTGTATAGAGATAACAAAGACAGGGCAAGTAATTATCGATCCATTTGCAGGTTCAGGTATAATCATACCATCTTGTCACAACACAGAAAGAACCGCCATTGCAGTTGAAAAAGATTACACCTATGCAGCAGCTATTTTGAATAGAATGATATCTTTTGGGTATAAAGTAAATAAGAAATAATATGGGTTATTCTTCTGATTTTAAGAAAGCTACTTTGGCATATATAAAAAATAAAGAGGCTATTCAATCTTGTTTCAAAGGCGAATTATACAGTTTAGAGTTAGAAAAAAATCAGCTTACTGAAATATTCGATAAAGCAGCAAGCACAGACATTTTGCTAAAACAAAATGACCTTATATATGGCATAGCAATGAGAATTAACTTTTCGCCATTTTGGTATAAACATATCACCATAAGATATACAAGAAAATCAGGCACACAAACTGAATTTGAAAAGACAATACGTGCAATAAAACATAATACTATCAATTCAAGTGTGGGAATTCAAATCGACGTTGACAATGACTTGCAGATGATTAGAGGTATTACCTATGACAGGTATGCCTTGTTTGAATATATCAACAACAATTTATCTACCTTTAAAGACAAATATTTGCATACTGTAAAAGCAGATGGCAACACTATGTTTTACATAAGCTATGAACTAATAAATCAACTTAAAATAAAAAATCGAATAATCTATGAGCAACCAGTTAGTACAACGAATTAAAGAAGATGGTCAAGTAACAAGAGCCGTATTTGAATATATGGATGAAGTATTTGAGGGGCAATATGGTGAAGAATATTCTGATAAGTTAGAATATGCAGAACACCTTTTGGACATCTTCACTTGGTATCGTAATTCAATAAAAGACTATAAGCAAGAAGAACCTGATGAATATACTCAATACCATCAGGAACTTAAAGACAAATTAAGTGACAAACAATGAACCAATCACAATATGAACGATTAAAGTCAGCGTTCACGACCTATAATACGTGGCGAGTGGCAGGCTTTGTTGCAGGCGATAATCAGTCGCAGTCGCACTTGATGACGATGTTATCGGTACACGTTGAGATATTCAGCACAATGCCGCCGCCTGACCTATCTTGCCCATCTTGTGTGCAGGATATGATGAAACGGTTATACGAACAAACAAACTACACGATTTATGAAAAAAGCACTATTAACGGGAGCAAGCGGCTTCGTCGGTAGGTATTTCTGTCAATACCTGAAACAAGAGGGATGGGAAGTTCACGCAAACGACATCGTAAAAGAAACGCATAACTATTGGGATAAATATTACGAAACCGATTGCAGGAAGTTATTTGCAATCATAAAGCCTAAATTCGACCTAATCATTCACTGTGCAGCAGTGGTTGGCGGTCGCCTGAACCTTGAAAAAAATCAGATAGCAGTCGCATCAGACCTATCCATCGATGCAGAGTTCTTCAACTGGGTAAAGTCTTGCCCGAAGCATACACGCATTGTATATTTCAGCAGTTCAGCGGCATATCCGATACACTTGCAGGAATCAGTATATAAGTTGAAAGAAGTTGACATTGACATATACGACATCAGGCAACCCGATATGACTTATGGGTGGGTTAAATTGACTGGTGAAATGGTAGCACATCGCTTACATATTGAATACGATAAAAAGGTCACCGTACTTCGACCATTCAGCGGCTATGGGTTGATGCAAGACCTAACTTATCCATTCCCGAGCATCATAAAGCGTGTAGTTGAAAAGCAGCACCCGGTTGAGATATGGGGTAACGGCAACCAAGTACGTGACTTCATACATATATCAGACATCGTCAATGCGACAATGATATTGAGTGAGGAACGCACGAAAGCGAATGCAATAAACCTATGCACGGGCATACCGACATCATTCATTGAACTGGCAACGATGGCACACGAACAGATGTGGGGTCAAACGCCGTACATCAAGACCGACACAACCAAGCCGACCGGACCTGCATACCGATGCGGCGATGAAACCGAACTGCTTAAATATTACCTGCCAACCATAACATTAGAACAAGGAATAAACATCAAACTAAATGAATCCAAAAGTATTAGTCTGCATTCTGCATTGTGACCGAAAGGCACACAATCAGATGAACTGCCTGCAATCGGTATATTCACTGTCATACGACAATTACGAAGTTTATCACAACGTAGAAACGAAAGACAAAGCAAACTTTCAGCCGTTGATTGACTTCACGCAGGACAATGCAATAAAAACACATTTTGACTTTTGGCATTACGAAAGCAGTTGGTGGAAGAAACCTACATACGACCAAGATCAAGCACGACTTGTACCGATATGTGAGGGGCGCAACCGAAGCATAGATGCAGCCATTGACCTACAAGCTGACTACATTCTATTTGTCGATACTGATATGGTCATCCCGAGCAACACCATCACGCAATTACTTTCACGCAATAAGCAGATTATAGGCGGCTATGTACGTGGCAGGAATGAACACAAGGGTGCAGAATATATATTCGGGCATCAGTACGGCATAAAAGAGATAGCACCGAACCTGATTGAATGCGACCACGCAAACATAGGCTTTTGTCTAATCAGCAGACACGCATTTGAGGTATTACGCTTCAGACGTGGCAGGCATTGCACGCTTGGGCATTTACAAAGCGATGACCCGAACTATTGCTTTGACTGGCATCTGATATGGAAAGGCGAACGGCACTTTGTCGATAAGTCCGTTGAAGCGAAACACATTGACGAAACAATTATACCCTTTCATAATGGAGCGCAGTATTAAATATCATTCGCAACGTGGCGAAGATGAATGGTTGATGGACAATTATTCAACCCTATTCAGCAATGGCACATACACATACTTGGACATCGGGGCAGCAGATGCAGAGGTAAACAGCAACACAAGGGTATTGGATAGCCTGCCGAACTGGTCAGGTGTTTGTTATGAGCCGAACCCGGTATATGATAAAAGCTATGCAGCAACGGGTCGCAATCGTATAAAGAAAGCAGTAACGGCAACACATACCGGAACGATAGGCTTCGACTTCAACAGCATACCTGAAATTGGTAAAATAGGCGGCAATGACATCGTGCCGTGCATATCGGTAAAAGACCTGATGCAGCATTGGAAGCACTTCGATTTAGTCAGCATCGACGTTGAGGGGATGGAATACGACATCATAACCGAACTATTGAAATACGATGAGCCGACAATAATCATTGCAGAATATAACACGCTGGGTAAATACAATCTTGAACTTTTGAACCACATTGTGCGTAATGGGTATAAATTATTACATTTAACAGACTACAACTTTATTTATGGCAAAGACTAAATACATCAAAACACCTGAACAACTGTGGGAGTTATTTGAAAAATATCAAGATTCGTTACAAATATTAAAAATACCGCAGTCGCACGTTAAATTGGGGGTAGTTTATTTAGAAGTTAAAGAACCGATGACATTTGAGGGCTTCGAGTGTTGGCTTGCAGATAACGATATAATTCAGGATTTAGGTCATTATTCAGCTAATACAGATAGTGCATATGAAGCATATCGCACCATCATTACACGTATAAGAAAGAATATATATTCACACAACTTCAATCGGGCGGCAGTAGGTCTATACAAAGAAAACTTAATAGCACGGCAATTAGGTATGGCAGATAAGGTGCAAGAATCAGGGGATAAGCAGATAACCGTTAAAATAGTTGATGAATCAACCAGTAGTTACGATCCCGACATTACACCAAGCGCAGAATGAAATCGTAAAAAATAGGCGCAGATTTAACGTAGTTGATTGTGGCAGGCGTTGGGGTAAGTCATATCTTGCAGCACACTTATTGATAATTGCATCAGCGAAAAAAAAGTATCCGTGTGGTTACTTCACGCCGACATATAAACTACTTGAAAACACATATACACAACTGCAAAACTTATTAAAGCCTGCCATATCGAGAAAGCACGACAATCAATTTATCGAACTGGTTACGGGTGGCAGGATAGATTTTTGGACAATGGACAACCCGTATGCAGGTCGCTCACGAAAGTATAAAGTTGCCATAGTTGATGAGGCGGCATTTGCAAAGAATTTATGGTCTTTGTGGACTGAAAGCATCAGACCAACGCTAACCGATTTAAGGGGCAGTGCTTGGTTTTTATCTACCCCGAAAGGCAAAAACGACTTTTACAAGCTATTCGTTAAAGGTCAGGGCGATATAGACTGGGCGAGTTGGCAAATGAGCACATACACAAACCCATTCATTGAATCATCAGAAATAGATGCAGCACGCAATGATTTGCCTGAAATAGCATTCAATCAAGAATATATGGCTATGTTCAATGAGAATGCAGCCAACCCATTCGGGGTTGATTATATCAGAAAGCAGTCACAAGCGAAAGTAAACCCAACCAACGTACACTTCTACGGCGTTGACCTTGCCAAGTCGAGCGACTACACCTGCATCGTGGGATTGCATCAGAACGGCAGCATAGCATATTTCGAGCGGTTTCAAAAGGATTGGAGTAGCACCACTGCAATACTGAAGATGCTAATCGGCACAACACCTGCATTGATTGACAGCACTGGCGTGGGCGACCCGATTGTAGAGGAATTGGTTAAGGTATGCCCTAATGCGCAGGGCTTTAAGTTTACGAGCGAAAGCAAACAGCAGATAATGTTGGAACTTGCGACATCGGTACAAAAGCAGGAAGTTTCTATTTTAAGTGGGGTAATGCAAGAAGAAATGGAATCATTCGAGTACATCTATTCAGCACGAGGGGTGCGCTATTCTGCACCTGATGGGATGCACGATGATACCGTGTGTGCCCTTGCCCTTGCAAACCATTGCAGACTGACCAAACACATAAACAAAGTAATTCTATTCAGATGAGAGTAACACTACCAAACGACTGGAGCGACATCAACATCGGCAAGTATCAAGAAATCTACGCACTGACCAAACTACCCGATACCCTTGTACTTGAAAAAGACATCAAGATGCTATCTATCATAACCGGGTTGAGTGAAGATATTATCGGCAGTGTGGACATTGAAGATTATGCCGCAATGATGGAGCAGTTACAGTTCATAATGACCTTGCCGAGTGCTGAACATATACCGACACAAATCAAGTTCGATGGGGTGAAGTACGACCTGCAAATGAGGGTGGACAAGTTGAAGTTAGCGCAGTATATCGACTTGGAACTGTTATCAAAGACATCCGATGAAATCATATACAATATGCACAAGATACTGGCGATATTCCTATCCAACACGAAGCAGTATAACACTGAAGATATGTTAAGACGAGCCGAGATATTCAAAGCAAAGATGACGATGGACATTGCCTACCCGATCACGGTTTTTTTTTATCTAAACTATATGACTTTGTTAGACGGTATTCAAAATTATTTGGTGGAAGAAGCGAAAAAGCAGGTGAAGGATTTGAACCAAAAGCTGCCGACAACTACAACACGAGGTGGAAATGGTATATTATTTTGGAAGAATTAAGCAGCGATAGGCGTATGTGGGATTATTACTTCGAGATGCAGATAATCGAATTCTTCAATTACTATTCATTCAGGTTAGACAAGGCGGCGGTTGAAAACGAAAAAATAAAAAAGCAATGGCAACAATCCCGAAAGGCATAAACAAACTGCAAGCAGATAGATGGGCGCAATTTGAAGCGGCAGACATCGGGCAAAGCGACGACCCCACGCTAATCATTCAGAACACGGTCACTGATGTATTGGTGAAGTTCATCAACGGCGTAAAGTCGCAACTGCAAGAGAATTTGAACGCCACATCAAAGACCGGGCAGCAATCATTATACAACAGCATTCAGGTCAATGTCGAGCCATTGGGCGACACGATATCGGTTCAGTTGGTGATGAATGACTATTGGAAGTATGTCGATAAGGGTGTAAAAGGTCGTAAGTCAACCTATGCAGAAAGCAGTGCATCGCCATTCCAATACCCTGCAAGTCCGAAGTCGAGTGGCGGCAAATTTCAAAACAGCCTGCAACTATGGATAGCACAAAAGCCGATACAAGTCAGGACAAGCCCTGAACAATCGGGCAGGCAGGTACGCAACATCAATGCAAGCATAGCGTATGCGATGCGGAGCAGTATCATTGACAAAGGTATCCGGGCAACAAACTTCTTCAGCAGCGTAATAAACGAACAAAGCCTGCAAACATTGACTGACCAACTGGAAATGCAGTTAGGAAAGAAAGTCGAAATCGGGTTGAGTACGTTCAAACGATAGGGCATTCATTCTATTTGTTTATATGGCAATCACGATAATAGATAAACCATTCACAAGCACGCACAACTTTGCGGCAGGGCATAACCCTTGCTTTTTAACTGTATCTGGCAGCAACAACACGCAAACGGGGTACAAGCACATATACGACATATTCATTAACGGCACACTGGAAGCGAGAATAAAGAAAGCACCGATGCCGAATGGGTATGGTGCAATAGACATACATCGGGTGGTGGAAAACTACATATCGCACGACATCGAGTATGCAGATACTGGGTTTTTGCATTCAACCAATATGAGGGCAGCAGTAACGGTTCAGATTGGGGAAGAATATGGCACAACGCAAAATTTAAACGTAGTGAGCCAACAAATAAGGGTATGGAACGCATCTATACCGTATCGGACATTCATCACCTTTGATACCACCACAGTACTGCCGAACTATAACGCATCGGCACGTTTCCTGACCACGCCGACATCATTCAGGCAGGTAAGGGGCAGTTATGCGTGGCTGCATATGATACAAGAAGCGACCGATGATATTGCCTATCTATACGTGCGTACATTCAATGCAAGCGGCGCAGGGGTGGGTACATACAAACTAACAAACGCCAACAACACGGTGACAGGCATCATCAATCAGTTCCTGCGAGTGCCGATAGGAAGCGGCAACATAGCCAATAACACCATCACGGCATTGACTGGAACCACACCGATAATCAAAGACGAAGTGGTCAAATACGATGTATCGGCATATAACAGCAACGATGAACAATGCAGCCTTACATACACGTACACGTTGTTGGATGCAGAATGTCTTTACACGACCTACTATCTTGTATTTCAGAATAGGTATGGCGGCTTCGACTCGGTTCAGTTTACAAAGGTTTCACGCGAAACAATCACGACCGAAAGGCAGCGATTTGAAAAAACAGACTATACATTCCCATCGGGCATATTCACGCAAAACATAAAGAATAGGGGTAAGACGACATTCCACGTAGAAAGCAAACAAAGTGTGCAGTTAAATTCAGATTGGTTGACAGATGGAGAATTTGAATGGTTGCAGGAGTTAATCACATCGCCGATGGTCTATTCGATTGAAGATAATGCACTGGTGCCGATTGAAATCAACACGAACACATACGAGGTGCGCAAGTCGGTAAACGATGGAGCTTCACAGTTGGTCATCGACATTGAATATGCTTATCAGGAGTACGCAACACGATGAGAACACAGTTATACATATCACCTAACCGCAAGGGCACGGTATCGGTCACGAACGGCAGCATCACGGTAACGGGAACAAATACTGCATTCACAGATGCAGATGATGGCAGCACGATAATATTTAGGACAAGCAGGGGCGACATTGAAAGAGTCATACTGAATGCGAACCCGAACACGCAGACCTTAACGCTGAATGCAGCAATGCCATTGACCGAAAGCGGCATCTTTTACTACCTTGAATATGTCGAGGTGGATTTGTATGAGGATATACCGTTCACGCTTACATTCAATATTGCAGACATACGCAATCCTGACAAGCGAAACGGCAGCTATTCAAAGACCGTAAGGCTACCCGGCACAGATACAAACAATGCGCTACTTGGCAATATATTCGAGATAGACATTGATGGCAGCTACAACCCCAACATCAAGGCACTTGCATACATCGACATCGACAGTATAGAGCAGTTCAGAGGCGTGTTGCAGTTGTTACAGATTAACCGCACCCGTGACTTCATTGAGTATGAGGTATCGATATTCGGCAACATCGGCGGTTTTTTCAACAGCGTAGGAAATAAGCAGTTGAGGGATTTAGATTTATCTGCATATAATCACAAGGTGACATTTACAAACATTGAAGAAAGTTGGTTTGAGCAGATACAGAAAAACGGCAGCAATTACGACAACTTCACTGGCAGCGTTACAACACGATTCCCGAACGGTCAGCCCAACGGTGAGGGGTACACCTACCCGTTGATATTTGATGGCTATTCATTACCGACTGGCGGTGGCAGCTTCAAATTTGAGTTGCCGACTATACGTGGTGCGGTTTATGCCAAACAGATAATCGATTCGATGTTCAGTTCGGTTGGATATACATACACATCGGACTTCCTGAATAGTACAATGTTTAAGAAACTGATTGTGCCGATGCAACGCAGGGCAAAACATAAAGTATTGGCACAGCTTTCAATCGATGTACAAAGAGATTTTCAAGGGGTTATATTCAGCCCAGTGTTACTTGGTGGCGGCAAAATATTTTTATACAGATATAATTTAGCATCGAATACTTTCACAGAGATAACATCGGTAGAAGTACCGTTATCAAATAACATAACCGAAGTAGTTACATACACAATAAGCGAGGAAGTAGAATTAGAATATGGCGACTGGTTATATGTTGAAGCAAACTGCATCGGTTTAACGAATGCAGGTGGCAACCCAAGTCCGATGATACTTGTTGCGCAGTTATTTTTAACGAATGCGACATTTACAATAACCTATCAGCAGACTGGTGACGTAGTTAGCAATGTGGATGGTTCGATGCAGGTATTCGGCACATCAACGACAATCACATCACCAACAGCGGCAGGAACTAATCAGATTGTTGAATTTGAAACGATAGTATCAGACCCGAATAACACTTGGGATGTTGCAGGAAACTATCACGAAGCGACAGAAATAAACTTGCAAGCCAATCTACACGCAAACATTAAGCAGGTGGATTTCTTTATGTCGATAGTAAAGATGTTCAACCTTTACATTGACGTGGACAAAGACAACTATCAGAACCTAATCATTAAGCCATATAACGACTTCATTTCAGACGATGTGTTGGATTGGAGCAACAAACTCGATAACAGCAGGCAGATTGAAATATACCCGATGGGTGAACTTGACTTCAGGCAGTTCTTGTGGACATACAAGCCTGATGGTGACGTTTCTAATCAGACCTATACTTCAAGATGGCAGGAAACATACGGTCAATATTTGCAGAATATCGAAAATGACTTTGTTACCAATCAGCAAAAGATTGAACTTGTATTTTCGCCTACACACGGAATAGGTAATGGACCAGTGTACATTGCACAGCATTACAAGGGCGACCCGAATAAGCCTGAACCATTTGAGCAGAACATAAGAATACTATCACACAATGGCAAGTATGATTTGTCTGCATTTGCCACAACTGTTGGGTTATGGGGTTCTTTTAACAATTCTTCACCACTTGCATCATTACCTTACTATCCGCAGGCACTACATTTAGACGATGCCCAAGCACCTACAATGGACTTGTTATTCGGCATACCGAAGCAGGTATATTGGAAGTTCGAAAACCCTGCCATATACACGACCAATAACCTATACAATCAATATTGGAAAAAGTACATCAGCGAGATAACGGATAAAGATTCAAAGATTGTCAAGATGTGGCTGTATTTAACCGTAAACGACATCAATCGGCTTGACTTTACAAAAAAGTACTTCATCAACAATTCGTATTACCGACTGAACAAAATCGAGAACTACAACCCGATTACAGAGCAAGTCACAAAATGCGAATTCTTAAAGATTAGCGAGGGTGCAGCGTTCAATCCGGGTGATACAGACAACCCTATCGACAACCTTGTAAATTACAACTTGGTAAACGGCGGCATTGACGAAGTACGCAACATAGCGGCAGATTCATTCTATAACGTAGTGGTGGGCGGCAAAGACGAAGTTCGCAACCTTGCAGCGACATCACCATTTCATATAATCAGGGGGTAAAATGTTAAACATACAAGACAGCAAAATAATACTAAAAAACAGCACGGTATCAGGTCAGATTCCTACCGTAGCACCGAGCAATGACCATACAGATGGCAGTTGGGATGCACTTGACATATACGAGGGCGAGATGATGAGCAACGTAGCAGACAGTAAGGTATGGATGCGGATGAATAACGGCATACGGGAACTGCTTGTGCAAAGAAACAATTCAGCAACTGGCGACTTATACTATTGGGGTGGCAGCACTTGGCAGCGTGTGGCGATAGGCACATCGGGTCAGGTCTTAACGGTCAGCGGTGGCGTTCCGGTATGGGCAGCGAGTACGGGTGGCGGTGGCACATCGGGCGGCGTACCAACAACAAGAACGATAACGATAAACGGCAACACGCAGGACTTATCAGCAGATAGAACGTGGACAATCGATGAGGGCATCCCGTATGGCGTAGCATCAGGAACGAACACCTATGCAGTAACTATATCGGGCGTGACATCATATACGGATGGCGATGTGTATGCGGTAAAGTTCACAAACGGCAACGATGACGATTCGACGATAAACATAAACGGACTGGGCGCAAAGACATTAGTCAAACAGTTGAATGTTCAAGTAACGGGCGGCGACATTGAATCAGGGCAGCAGTTAATATTGATGTATGATGGTACGAACTTTCAATGTATCGGTGTTGCACCAAATCAGCTATTTGCCTATGTAACGAATGCAGAATCGGTCGCAATAACAAAAGGTCAACCCGTATATGCTTTTGGTTCGCAGGGCAACAGAATGAGCGTAAAGTTGGCAAGTAATACAGCAGATGCAACAAGTGCGCAAACGGTCGGAGTTGTATTCAGTTCAAGTATAGGGGCAAACCAAAAAGGGTTCGTGATAATGCAAGGCGTTATATCGGGCGTGAACACGTCAGCATATTCGCCTGGTGACCAGTTGTATTTAGGTGCAACATCGGGAACGCTAACCAACGTAAAGCCGTATGCCCCGAACCATCTTGTATATGTCGGCATTGTGGAGCGATCGAATGCAGGTAATGGTCAGATATACATCAAGCCACAAAACGGATATGAACTTGAAGAACTGCATAACGTATCGGCACAATCCCCTGCAAATAATGATGGTATATTCTTCAACACATCGACAGACTTATGGGAGAAGAAAAGCATCGCAACGGTATTAGGCTATACGCCATTAAACCCGACACGTTCAATATCGACCACATCACCATTAAGCGGTGGCGGTGATCTAACGGCTGATAGGACAATCAGCATACAAGATGCGGCGGCAGATGGCACAACCAAAGGGGCGGCAGCGTTTAACGCAAACGACTTCAATTCAGCATCGGGTGTTATATCATTAGATTACACCAATGGTCAGTCGGCATCAGCAGTAAATAAAGGGTTCTTAACCAGTGCGGATTGGACTACATTCAATCAAAAGTCAGGCGTATTTATGCACAGAATTGCACCAACGGCGTTCAACCCTTTGGATGCAACGAATTACTATGCAGGTGATTTATCGGCATCATTGGACTGGGGAACGACTGCGGCGGCACGCAGGCATTACGTGGCGGCATCATTCGAGTTGATTGCTGCATCGATAATGGTCAGGGTTGCAGGTACAATCGGCAGTGGTGAATCGGGCACGTTGGCAATCAGAAAAAACAACACCACAGACTATACCATATCAACGGGCGTACTGATGAATGCGGCAAACGTGTATGTTCAGGCAACGGGGTTATCAGGGGCATCGTTCGTTTCGGGCGATTACTTTGAGTTAAAATTCACTGCACCTACTTGGGCGACAAATCCAACAAACGTGAACTTAATTGTAGCACTTTATTTCAGATGATAACAGTAAGACTAACAACAGAAACAATACCAAGCGGAGCAGTTCGCAGCGTGATTGAATATTACGAAAACGCAATACTTTCAACCGTTGAGGTGCTTGCAGACAACAAATATGATGAAGTGCGCAACTATCAGATTGCAGAACTATTCGAGTACTTTAAAGCAGAACTAACCACGCAGCAGTATGTGAGTTTGATTAATTCAGTACGTAACCACGTTGACGACTGGCGTATCGGTTCACCACGTTTGCGGCTATGGTTCGAGAATGGGCAGGATTCTGCATGGTCAACCAACTTTACATCGAACGGCTATGCACAGACGACATATTATTCAGTGGCACGAAAAGACAAGGCACTTGAAATACTGCAATTCATTTCTTAATATTTTCTATTTATCGGTATGGCAGAGGTAGCATTAGACATAAAAGTAAACGCAGGCAACAGCACGAATGCACTAAAAGAAGCACGTCAGGAGATTAAGAACCTAACGGCGGCGGCATTGGAAGCGGAACGGGCAGGCGACAAAGCACTATCTGATGTATATGCTAAAAAGGCAGCAGAGGCAAAAGACCAAGTAAAAGACCTTCAAGAGAAAATCAATGCACTTGACCCGGGAGCAAAGGCGCAGGCATTTGCGGCATTCGGTCAAACGGTTGCAGGTGGATTGACAGCGGCTATATCTGCAACGGCATTATTCGGTGAAAAGAATGAGCAGCTTGAAGCGACCTTATTAAAAGTTCAATCGGCAACGGCATTATTACAGTCAGTACAAGCGATTGCAGATGGGGTTAAGCAGGCATCACTGATTAAAACGGTCGCATTGACCACTGCACAAGGGGCGTATGCAACGGTGGTCGGCACTTCAACGGGAGCGTTAAAATTATTCAGGATAGCACTTGCATCAACGGGCATCGGATTGGTAACGGTCGCACTTGGGGCATTGATAGCCAACTTTGAAAAGGTCAAGCAGGCTATAAATAGCTTTCTTGATACGTTAAAAAACATCCCACTTATAGGCAAATTCATTGATGTTGTTCAAAGTGGTGCAAGCAAAGTATTGAACTGGGTAACGAGTTCAGATGCGGCAAATGATAGCCAAAAAGATTTGAACAAAACACTTGACGATTCTACTCAAAAAACAGATAAATACAACGATTCCATATCTAAAGTAGATGAACAGACAAAGACCTATGTAAGCGGCAGTTTG
>Ga0207935_1000187_pt1 | contig 16418 bp, 44 predicted proteins | sample LakMenEpi30Aug10_FD_150746 | JGI IMG/M metagenome (GOLD analysis project Ga0207935, IMG submission 150746) | Freshwater microbial communities from Lake Mendota, WI - 30AUG2010 deep hole epilimnion (SPAdes) | ecosystem: Environmental > Aquatic > Freshwater > Lake > Epilimnion/Euphotic zone ...
GGTGTGTGGATCAGTCAGAACGAGAAGGTTCTGAACAAGCGGACGCAGGACGAGGTCTGCAGGCTGGTGAGCGAACAATTCCCGGAGCTGGTGGAGGTGGAATCCAAGGACTACAGCGGCCGGCTGGCGAGGTGGCGCAAATGATCCACGGCCGCCAGAAGGGAGCCCGCGGAGAACGCAGCGCCGCCCAGGCGTGGGCAGAAGCTCTCGGCCTAGACCCGGCCGCCTGTCGCAGAGGCCAGCAATTTGCGGGTGGAACAGATTCCCCGGATGTTGTTCAGCCGTTGCGGGACATCCACCTAGAGGTGAAGCGCGTGGAGGCTGGCAACCCGTACCGCTGGTTGGAGCAGGCGGTGCGTGATGCTGGTGGGAAAATCCCACTCGTCCTCCACAGGCGGAACCGCAAGGACTGGATCGCGATAGTGAGGCTAGACGATGTCCAACGACTCGCGGAGACGATTGCTGCGCAAACTAAAACGCTGGGCGGAGGAGCGGTTTCCGGTCCTGTTCCCGGTGAGGGTGTACCTCCGGCCAAAGAACCGAATGTCTGAGATGCTGGGCTACTTCTGCATGGACGACGATTGTGAGCGAGGAACGATTGGAATCCTGGATAGTTTGAACCACGGCGAAATCATTGACACCTTTTTTGAGGAGTGGGCCCACGCGCGGTGTGCCCATCTCCTAGACACGGAGGACCACGACGATGACCCCGACCACCACCCTACGTTCTGGAGTGAGTACGGAAGACTCGTCAAAGCCGGTCGCGGTGTGGCATGGTGACGATCCCTACGCGGAAGTCACCGACCTCATCCATGACCTCATGCTGCGAAAGAGCGGTTACTACGGCAACCCAGATGACGGTCCACTCTGCAATGCCTTGGGGGTGGAGGCTGACGGCATCGAACCGTGGCGCTACCAACTGGCCAGAATTGGCGAGAAATGCAGGCGTCTGCGAGGCGAAGCCCAGCATGACGAGCATTTACTTAGAGAGACTCTGATCGACATCGCCGGCCATGCGGTGGTCGCCCTGGCCTGCTTAAACCACAAAGCGAGAAACCCATGAACCTGAAGGTCCTGAAGTGGCTGTTGGCCCACCGTGAAGCCCTGGTCCAGATCGTTGAGATTGCCAAGGGGTACAACAAGACGCTGTCTTTCGTGAAGCAGTGGGAGATCGTAGACCGCATCGCGCGGATCGTGATCCCCGTACTGGAAGCAGAGTCGGTTTCCCCGCGGGCGCTTTCGGACGACGGGTTCTACATCCTGTCGAACATGGATGACGACAACCGCGAGGTCGAACTGCTTGCCGCCGGGGCCACGGTGGTGGCGCTGGGCATCGACTGGAAGATCATCGTTGATACGGTGCTGCCGATCATCCTTGCGATCCTGAAGGCCCTGCTGAAGGACGATTCAGAGGAGTGAGCTACGTTCACCTTCCGCCCTACCGGGTGACAGCGCATCCACTCGCCGCCAAAAGCGACGGGGTTGACTGGGGCGTTGCTTCATACGGGATCCCCGCCCTGTGGAAGAAATGGCAGGGCGAAGGCGTGACGGTGGCGGTGGTCGATAGCGGAGTCGCCAAGCACTACGCGCTGGACGATGTGGTGGTTGACTACCGCAACTTCACCAGCGATAGCGATCTCTACGACACCATCGGGCATGGCACGCACTGCGCCGGGGTGATCGGCGCCAAGGCCGGCAATGCGAAGGGCATCGCACCCAAGTGCAAGATCCACTCGCTCAAAGTCCTGGGCCACAGCGGGATGGGATCGAACGACGCGGTGGCGGAGGCTGTCCGCTACGCCACAGAGATCAAATGCGACATCATCTCCATGTCGCTTGGTTCCTCCCGGCCGGACGATCACTTGCATCAGGCGATCAAAGCCGCACATGAGGCTGGCATCATCGTAGTCTGCGCCGCCGGCAACGACGGGGGGGCAGTCAACTACCCCGCTGCGTTCTTGGAAACTATCGGCGTCGGTGCGGTGGACAAGAGCGGTCAGGTGTGCGAGTTCTCCAGCCGTGGCAAGGAGATCGTCGTTGCTGCGCCGGGTGCGGATATCACAAGCACATGGTTGAGCAACGGCTACGCAACCATCTCCGGCACGAGCATGGCTGCACCGTTCGTTGCCGGGGTTCTCGCCCTGTACATCTCTGCCGCCAAGCACGACGGCGAGAAGGTGACGCACAGGACCGTGATCGACGCCCTGTCACGCACATGCAAGGACGCAGGCGTGGAAGGGCATGACGATGTATACGGCTGGGGATTGCTGGATCCTCACAGGTTGCTCACCTACGACATTAAGGCCACGCCCAATGGCATCACCATCTTCATTCCCGGGGGGAAAATACTTTGACAACCTACCAGATCGTCGGCATCGCAGCCGTCCTGGCCGTGGCGGCATGGCAGTACGTGCCATGGGCAAAGCTCCCGACCCGGAAGCCATCTTCCCTGAAGGATATCGCAGCGGTTATCGCGATTCGCGATACGCACGCAGCGCCGGAGATCCGCAAGGCGTGCAACGATCTGTTGCGCGTCCTCTTGGATACAAAATGAAACACCTCCCCCTCGCCATCGCCTGTCTGTTCCTTGCCCTGACCTTCATCCCACCACAGCCACGGGCCACCGGCCCCGTCGCAACAGCCCTGCAGTCGGCATCCTCCTCCGACCGGGCGACCATCGCCGCCACTTACCGCGCGTTGGCCGATGTCGTGCGACGAGATGCCGGCCGGCGGATCACCACCACTGGTGTCTGGCGCGCCGTCTACCAGGACGCGCTGGCCCTGGCTGTGGGCGGGACGGAGCTTGTGGGTAAGTACCCCGGATTGGACAAGGCCGTGGAAGAAGTGCTGGGCGAGTACTACACGCTGGACGATGTCGCCATCGATCCCGACCTCTCCCAGAAGATCGGCACCGCCTGCGTAGAAGTGGCGAGGCAAAGTGGCGGGTGACGCGAAACGCTGCACTACGTGCAGGGCACTGCTGCCGGTGACCAGCTTCAGCCCGTGCAGGAATGGGCTGCAATCGTCCTGTCGCGCATGCCGCAACGCTCTTTCTCGGCAACTTGCGAACACGCCGTGCGTGGAGTCTCAGACATGCAGCGCGTGCAAAACCACAAAAGGTGCGGGCGAGTTTAATCGAAGTCGCCGCAACAAGTCTGGCTTACAAGCGGAATGCAAGGCATGTACAAGGGCCAGAAAGCGCAGAGTGCAATACGCAGTCACGCTAAACGAAAAGTATTGCCCAGATTGCGCTCGCACGCTTCCTGCGCACGAGTTCCCAAGAGATAAGAAGCGAGTCGGCGGCCTGCGTGGGGAATGCCGGGAGTGCAGCGCAATTAAGAACGCAGCTTCGATATACAAGATTCCCGTGGAGCTAGCGAGAGAATTGCGCAATCGCTCGCATTGCGACCTGTGCGGAGCGGAGTACAAGAACTCTTTGGATGTGAACATCGACCACTGCCACGCCTCCGGTTCTGTGCGGGGTGCGATCTGCACATGCTGCAACCTCATGCTTGGAGGTGCGCGCGACTGCCCAGAGATCCTCATGCAGGCGGTCAGGTATTTGCGCGGGGCTGGAACGTGGCGTCGAAGGCTGGAGGTGATCCGTGCCTGACGACCGCTACGAACTGGACACCCCGTACTCTCTGCTGAACGCCTACCAGAACCAAGGCATGGTGGGGTGGATCGACTCTCCGCGCGACCGCGTTCTTTTCGGTGAGTCGCAGTTCAAACCTGTGTACCAAGAGGGGAACACTGCTGGCAGCGGCATCGGCCAGCGAGCCCTGCTGTGGCCGTATGCCATAGCCTTGGACAAACTTTCATACACAGAGCGGCAGACGGAACCCGACTGCACATCGCACGCCTCGCGCAACGCCAGAGACACAAGCCGTGCGGTACAGATTCTTGTGTCCAAAGAGCCGGAACAGTTCGTCCTGCGTGGTGCGACAGAACCAACGTACGGCGCTCGCGGCCACGCTGGCGCCGGCATGTCGCCAGCCCGTGCCGCCATGTTTGAGAACGTCACGGGGTTCCTGATCCGCAAGGACTACGGGATCGTAGACCTGACAACATACACCGGCTCCATCGGCGCCCGCTGGGGCAGGGGCGGGGTGCCGCAGGATGTGCAGAAGCTCTGCAACAACAACAAGGTCGGCATCATTCGCCAGATTCGCAGCATCAATGATGCACGAGATGCGCTGTTCAACGGCTACGCCCTCATGTCTGGGCAGCATGCAGCATGGTCGCCGTCCCCAGCCGACGATCACTACCACAAGCGAGTGAGCCCAGGCTGGAACCACGCGATGGCCACCGTAGGGATGGACTTCACAAAGAAGTTCTGGCCGTTCAATGTCTTCTTTATCCAGAACAGCTGGGGCCCGTGGAATCAGAAGCCTCGCGAATGGCCGCAAGACTACCCGCCGTGGGTTCCGGGGATGATCGTCTGCCGAGAAGAAGACTGGTCCGTGTGCGTGGAGAGCGAGGACTGCTATGCCTACGGATCAGTGGACGGTTTCCCTCCCCAGCGTTTGCCCGACTTCGGAACCATAGGGATGTTGCACCGTGGTGAGTAGTTTCCTCTGGCTCTTCATCCCGCTGAACCTCGTCCCCGCCGTGGGCGTGAATGCTGCCTACTCCATCCACGCCACGCCATCGGTGGTAGTGCCGGCAGAATGCTGCGGTCGCTGCCAGAACGGCGTGATCAAACACGGTGACGGGCACACCACTCCCTGCCCCTGCCCATCCGACTGCAAGTGCAAGGCGAAGACCTTGGTTCACGAACCCATCTGCATCACAGGCTCATGCCAGAAGCAAACCAAGTAGCACAGTGGTGCCTGGAGTCAACAGGCACAAAGAAGTATGGGGCCAAAGCAGAGAAGGTTGCGCTCATCGCCATCATGCTGCTGCCCGATTGGGAAGTTGATCTGCCCGCCTACAAGCGACAGGTCCGACAGGAATGCTGGCGGCGCAAGGATCATTTCGGGTCGGTGTTCCTGATCTTCATACTCCCCCTCATCGTCAACGTCATCGCAGCCTGGATAGCCAAATGGTTAGTAAACCGAACCCAAGGTTCACCTTTACGGAAGATCAGGGGCCAAGCGTTCGACGCCCTGTGATCCGCCTGACCTGCGCCTACCAAGGCGAAGCACACATGTACGTGTTCTCCCCCGACGAAGCATTCGATGCCGCGAAGATTATCACGCGGCATGTCATGGAGGGACGCCTGCACCCGGCTGCAGGCATGGTTCTGTGTCAAATGATTGAGGGGGAAGATGATGGCTGAACTGTGGATGGTGGGGCTGACCGTCGCTGCGGCGGTGGTCCCGTGGGCGATGTCGATCCATGCCAAGGTGGCGGTGATTGCCAAGTCGGTGGAGGAACTACCAGCACTTGTGAAGGAACTCCGCGAAACCCTGGAAGAGCATGAGGTTCGACTGGATCGGCATGACGAAGAGATCAAAGCTATCAAAGACAAAGCAACGGCTGGTAGTTGAATACCACCCGCTAGTCTCCATCCTCTCCCGCTACTTCCTGCAGAACCGGCCGGGCTGGCAGCGTGCGCTGTACCAACCAGACCTGGAGGGCGAGGGATATCTTGCCCTGTGCAAGGCGGCACGCACGTACGACAGGACGAAACTGCCGTACCCGAAAGCGTACTTCGCACGCGCCGTGTTGAACGCCATGCTGAAGAGCATCCGCAAGATGACCAGGACTCCACGGGAGAACAAGGTCAGCCTCGCGGAAGCAGCCGACAAGGTGCCGCAGTACGACGAGGTGGATCACCTTCGGCTGGCCATCGAATCCCTGCCCGAAGAGGACAGGAAGATGGCGACCGAAAGGTTCGTGGACGGTTCTACCTTGCGGACTCTAGCGGAAGCGAACGATATCCCGGTGCGGATCGCTTCCCTGGCCGCGCGCCGGTTGCAACGCGAGCTTTCACGGTCGTTGGATATCCGGCTTCAGCCGCGCGCGCCAGCGTCCACACCTCAGACGGCGAGTAGTAGCCGCGAGAACCCGCGCGCATCACCACGGGCTTCCGAACGTCATCGCGGGCGAGACGCAAAGTAATCCCTTCCCAGGTGAACCCATCCTCCCGCATGGCGAGGATGCGGTCTGCGATCCTTCGCTCTTCAGGTAAGGGCACCCACTCGCCATCCTTCCTCGTCCACCCGAACGGCCTGGTGTTGCTGTAGGGTTTGCCGTTCCGCTTCAGGTACTGCCATGCATCGGATACACGCCGGCCGATACGCTTGCGTTCGTACTGCGCCCAACTGGCGAACTGGGTGAACATCATCTCGCCCTCGTCTGTCGCAGTATCGACGGGGAAATCCAGGATGGCGAGGCGGATGCCGAATTGTTTCCAGGCGGCGAGGGTGGTGGCTGCGTCTGCCGTGGACCTCCAGCCACGATCCAACTTGCTGATGATCACCAGATCACACTCCCGCAGCGTGGCCCAGAGCAGCTTTCCCTTGGGCCGATCACGCAGCGGGATCTTCCCGGATACATCCTCGTCCTGGAAGATGTCGGCTACCTCTAGGTCATGCTTGGCGGCATAGGCCAAGATCTCCTGGCGCTGGTTGTCCGAAGAGATCGCCTGATCGTCAGTCGATACCCGCGTGTAGCCGTAGATCATCGGTCACTCCAGCGAGGAGAAGAACAAGATAAGAACCAGCACAACACCACCAACCAGGAAGTCGGCAACCTCGGACATGGCAAACATGATGCCTCCTATTGTAACAGAATCCGGATGATCAACTCTTTCAACTGCACCGCCAGCAACAGCAACACACAGGTCGCTGTGATATGCAACGAAACCAGTACATCCTTGTACATCGAACCTCCTATTCAACCGTGAACGTCATGTCGCACGGTGTATCGTGGGTGAACGTCAGGGTGGCAACGACACGCTTCTCGCCGTCCGTCCACAGCGTGGCGCGTGAGTCGGTGTCGGTATCGTCATCGATCTCGGGGCAGTAGTCCTGCCACGCACCGGACGCAATGAACTTGCCGGTCAGCACTGGGCCGGCGATGTCGTAGAACTGCAGCCACGCCAGTCGGACCTCATGGGCCGTGCCGTTGTGCGTGGCATGGTCCATGTCGGCAATCGCATTGGCCAGCAATCGGGCATCGCGGATCTGATCGGCGTGCTCCACAAAGAACTCGCTGTCATAGGCATGCTCGCGTACATCGTCCGTCATCGTTTTCCCCTGTACTTATTGACCAGCTTCTGAACATCCTCCACATCCAACGCCTGCCCGTGGAAATCGGGGAGCCCCTCTATCCCACGTTCCTTGTACTCCCGCAGTCGTTTGCTCACTGCCTGCTGGGTGACACCCAGCTCATCGGCAATGTTCTGGATCGTGCCATTCGCATGCCGCATGACAGCGGCAATGAACGCCTCTGCGGTGGTTTTCCCTTCACGTTTCTTAGCCATCGACATCACTCCTTCGGTGCGAATAGTTGCCTGCCAACACGTTGGCCCAGTACCAAGACGGGTGGCGGGTGTCGTCTGTGTGTGGGTACATGCGATACGTCGCATGCCTCGCGTCTTGGTTGTCGCAGCACAGGTCGCCGTTGTGGTCGGTGTACACAATGAAGTCTTCGCCCATGCGATCCAGCCACTCACGCAGTTCACGAACAGTTGCCATCACGCACCTCCTCCGCACCAATTCCAAACACATCATTGATCACCGTCGCCCCAACGCACAGCCGCTGCTTGTCCAGTTCAGTCATCTGCCTGTTGTGCTTCAGTGAGTAGGCAATAGCCAGCATCACTTGCACGGCGACCTCCTTCTGGAGGTACAGGGAACCGCACTCAACGTCCGGCTCGTAGTCTGGGTGGTGTTTCTTCCTCTTCTTCTTAGCCATCACTGTCCTCCTTATGTAACCGGGTGAATCGCATCGACAATCTGAAACAGCACATTGAAACTCCCTCGCCCGGCCGCAGTACTTAGGCCGCTGCCCTTGCACCACTTACGGACGGAAGATTCCCTGCTGCCCTCGCCAGTGATCCACGGATCGATCAGGCTTTCAAACAACTCCAGCCGCTTGCGAAAATCTGCAACGCTGATGCCATGCTCCGGATGCTTGGTGCCATGGTTCCGCACGTAGATGCCGTGCATCGCAGTGATCTGCTTGTCGGTCCAGCCTTCCATCACACCCGTCCTTCCGAAATCCATTGGTCCACCTTGGGGAGTATGCCGTTCTGCGGTTCGTATCGATCTTCGCCATCCGCAATCCGGCCCATGAACAACTCAACGCTGCCGTAGCTGCGGTCTTCGACACGCTTGTGCAGTGTGCGCGTCTCCCAATCGCAGTCGTACTTCACATCGACAATCTGCCCGGCGTCGGCCGGGAGTTGTTGCCATGCCATCACATCACCTCCTTATGTATCCAGGAAAGGAAAGGTTTCTCTCGCAACATCGGCATCCTCCTCGCTGCCAAGCAGGCCCTGCACAAGACGGAACGCGGCAAGGCATCCGCTGTTGAAGCCATACTGCCATTGGCTGTCGTCAGACCGCAACTCCTCCAGGTCCGCAGACCATGCCGCCTCTACGCGACGGCGGCCGGGCTGACTGACAGGATCGTCCGGCGAGGTGCGTGCGTACCAGACGAGGTCGAAGTACTTTTTCTCCCACGCATCCAGTTCCAAGACGAAGTCAGCGCCTTTGGCTGTACCCTTAGCCATCACATCACCTCCGGGTTTCTATCGCACCAAGATTGGTACACATCCTCATCCTCCGGCAACCATTCTACAACCTCGCCGCCCATCTGCAACGCGGCCCCTGTGTAGATGACGATCTGCCCCTCATCGTCCTCGCAGATACGGCATGTGGGAAACATCTCCCGCACAAGGCGAGCGAACTGCCGGGTAGTCCCGTCGAACTCAGGCATTGGGATCCTCCAGGCTTTCGCGAATCCCGAATTGAAATCGGATGTCCAGCTTGGCTAGTGCATTGGCCAGAGGCTGTTTCACTTCCTCTGGGGGCTCGTCATGCTGAAGGGCAATGGCTGCCGCACTGACCAAGGCAGCAGCCTCATCGCGCGTAAACCGCACAGAGCCATTCATTCGCAGCGTACTTTTCATGCTTCCTCCAAAAGAAAAAGCCTGATCTGTTGGCACAGGTCAGGCTCGGTGTCCTCCACAGCGGCCTCCGCCAGCACAAGCAGGCGGATGGCCTTGTCTACGTGATCGTCAGTCCAATGATCGCTCCTTGCCATTGGTTCCCTCCATGGTTACTCCCTCCGCCTTGGCGATGCACTGCTCCAGATGGCAGAGCAGGCCGGCAATAGTGGCGTCCACATAGGTGGCGTCTAGGTTGCGCCACCCCGCGACATCACTGTCCTCATCCAAGATTTCCAATGCGGCAACAGCTTTCCGCAACGCATCCAGCAACTCAGGGGCAGCGGCGATGAGGCGGGCATTGGCTGGCTGGCAAAGCAGGAGTGAAGGGCGATTGCAAGCGAGGGTCGCGACCTCTTCTCGCTCGCCGTACTCGTTGACTTCGCCCTCGCATATGCACAGGTAGTCACCGTCCTCGTCGATCCACCACGGCCCAGGTGTATGTGCCATCATTCATCCTCCCATTTGATAAGGAATCCATCACCACCACACTTCTTGCATCGCAGGATGTCGCACCCGCGGATGTACTCGCCGGGACTACAGGGGTGCCGTGGCGGGCAGCACTTGGGGCATGGTGCCAGTTCAGTCAGCCGAAGACGGGCGGTATCGTACGTCTCATAGACGGCAGCGATCTCTGCGTTCATGTGCCCACCTCCTGTTTCGCGTGATCTTCCCACAGCCGACGCTCAATATCGTCCAGCGTGCCCGTGTATTCCGACCGTCCGATGTGCGTGTAGTACTGGCCGTCCTTTAGACCAGCCAGCACGCCCACCTCATAGACCCACACCGACTGTACGTTGTCTGGCACGTAGCCGAAGTGGTCTTCCAGAATGTCATGCTCCAGACCTTGCGTGGCCTGATGCTGTGTCGCTCGCCAGTCTTCAAAGGTCATCACGCAATCTCCTTATGTTTCTTGCTGGTCGGCCAGACATTGACCGTCCACCCAGGCATCCGAATCAACACCACCCATCCGCACAACGACACGCAGCCCCTCGTAGGTGGTGAGTTCGCTGCACATGTGAGCCAGATCGTCTATGTCAAACCCGTCGATCATGTCCCGCAATTCCTGCACTGCCTCGGCTTCCGACAAAACTTTGAGCGGGAGCATCACGCAATCTCCAGTAGTTCCAAGGTTTCCCGCAGCACCTCGTAGCGGTGTCGATGCTCATCAAAGAACTCGCTGTCATCGAACCCCGCCTTTAGTTCGCATATCTCCCTGTCCAACAAGTCCTTCAACTCCTCGGCCTGCTCGTCGGTCAGCTCAATGGTTGGCATGCTTGGCCTCCGCAATCTTGTAAAGGATGGAATCCAATAGGCGAGCCGCCTTGGCGTATGAGTCATGGTCCCGGTCGCCCTTGGGGTATCGCCGCAACATCTCGGTCACGTTCTCCTGCTCAACAGTCAGGCAACCCCAGGCTTCTTTGAGTTCTGCCTTGGTTAGTTCAATCGTTGGCATATGCAGCCTCCAGGTCTTTTAGAACCACACGCATGTCTTCCAACATCCTGCGAATAAATTGCAGATCGGAAGTATCATTCCTGCGGACAGCACGCCCCTCGCTCTCGGTGAGGTATTCGATGCGGTCCAGAATCAACTGCCGAACCTCCTCGCCTTGGTCAGCAGTCCAATCAATGGTTGGCATCGCTGGCCTCCTCGTGCTTATGCGCGGACAACTCAGTGACCGCGTAAACAAACATGTCCATCCTCTGCGTTGCGGCTTCCCGATCAGCAATGCGCTCCGCATGGTCCCGATCAGAACAGTACGAACAGATGCGGTCGGTCGCATCAACGACAATAAAGTTTTGCATCACACCACCTCCTTCTCATACACGCCGGAGTACCACCCGGTGCAGTCTTCAACCCAGAACCCCGCAGCCGACAACGCATCGGACAACTGTTCGATCTTGTCGTATTGCCCGCCGTCGTAGTTCACATAGGGCCAGAGCGGATCGCCAAGGTAGTGTTCCAGGATGAGCAAGGCACCCTTGCCGTACTCACCGTCCCATTCCTCCCGGGTGTGGCACTCAAAGTCCTGGCCGACCACAGACCGAATGACGGCTGCGGCACGGGCCATCTTGGCGAGGTCACCGGATGTCATGTCGTCACCTCCGAAACCATTTGAACTCACGGACAATGTCGTCCACTATCGCCCAGTCTTTCTTGCCATGCGACTTGCGGAACGCAGCCGCCAATGCAAGGTACTCCTGTGACTTGGGGGCCGTGTCGAACTCCTCCAGTACCATGCGGGCAATAACGGCTAGGCTTGCCTCGCTCTTGGCCTCTTCGCAAAACGTCGCCGCCTTGCCGGCAGCAGCCTTGGCGAAGTGGCTCTGACTGACATTGGTGTTAGGCATTGACCACCTCCAAATGCACATTGCCACGGGACGGATCCCACTCACAGTTTACCGGATCATCGGACTCATCTGCCCGGTGATCCACACACAGCGTCCACCGTCCGTACAGATCACGGGCGGAAGACTCTGCCTCTTCACGGGTGGCAAACCGAATGCCATTGCCAGCCCACTCATTGCCCACCTTCACCATCGGTCGAAAGCTCATTCGTCATCCTCCGTTCACGGACGACCAGTGTTGCGGTCTACCCAACCGTCACGCACTGGATCGAAATAATCGAACTCCTCATCGTCGCTGCATTCGCTGGCCGAGGCAGCCATTGCGTCTGCATCGGCATAGCACTGGTCCAGCCGTTCACACTCGGCCAGCAGTTCGCGCTCCTCGTCTTCGGTCATGCCGTCTCGGTATTTCATGCCTTGCTCAACTCCAACTTGTGCTTGCTAGCGTGGGCCGAGAGTTGCACCTGGGCGGTGCGGATCCAGTCGATAGCGTCCGCATAGCAACGCATGGTATCGGGGTAATCTTCCCAGCATCCGCCGGGGATGGGCTTACGCAACTCCATGGACAGCAGATACAGGCCCCACCACACCAAGCACGCCTGCGAGGGTGTGTAGGAGAACTCTGCGGAGTTGGCTCGCGTATCGGCATCCGCATGCTGCCGCACCACATGACGAATGTTGTACTCTCGGCTCATCTCAATTCTCCGTACGCACTAGGTAACACTTATGTCCATGGAGCGAACGCCAAGTCCGCATCCATTCTTCCGCCTCCCATCGGTTATCAAACGTCGCAATGATCCTCTTCCGTGTCCGTACTGCCCACATAGCACTCGTCCTCCAATGACGGGTCAAACGTGTAAACAATCCCACAATCCCGGCATCTCGCATGACCTACGTCACCGAGAACACCGGCAAACGACACCTCGCAACAGTCACAGACGGGGCATTGCATTCCGCACCTCCTTAGTCCCACCAGTACCGAACACACCGAGACGATTGCAGGAACACCTCGTCTCGCTCATCCGCCAGCACCCGCTTGGCAGTCGGAAGTTTCGCCTTGCACCCATATGGCAACTTCACATACAGGCAGACGCTGCCCTCTCGGGCTATGCGAATCAGCGCCTCCTCGGGGAGCCGGCCGATCACGCTCGGGGCAAAGTCGTTGTAGCCCTTCACCCACTGTTCCATGATCCACTGAGCGTCATCCCGCGGCAGCCAGCGGGACGCGAAGAACTCCAGATTTCGCCGCTGTTCCATCGCCTCCCAGGCAGGGACATCAATGTATGGTGCGGATACTTTTGGGTGATAGTCCCAGCAATCCGCGTACGCTTCGGCCACCTCCTTCGATACCGTGGTCATGTGTACCGACTGTTCAACTGTTGGCATGTGTCGCCTCCTTTTGTCGCTGCTCCCATTCGTACGGGAAGACGGGCACCCATGCCCATCTCCCATCGTCCATCGCACCACCGAAGAACCGATCCGCATCCCAGCCCAGCTTTTCGCAGAGCCGCTTGCACGCCTCCCGATGGTTGGCTTCGCTGTCTAGCTCGCTAGCCCATGGCACTGTGACCATATGGCCGTTGGCCGTAGCCCGAACACATGAGCCGCGTGTATTCGTCGGCCCGTGATACTTGCTGGTGATTGCCACCATGTCACACCTCCCCGTGAAAGATTCTGCAATCGATCATCTCATAGTCGTAATAAAACGTGCCGTCTGGCCGCGTCACCCTGCATATGCGGTCCACGTACACCATTTTCCGCTGATGCTCGGGGCTGAATCCCTCCACACCAACTGTTTGCTCCGTGCGAATGAACCGCCAGACGTTACCGTTGGAGGCAGTCCATGTTGCAGGCTCGCCCATGTCACTCCTCGTACTTGTAAAAGCCACAGGTATTGCCGTTTGAATCAGCGAGCCGGCCTTCCTGGCTGCCGTCCTTTTCCACGGCCCGCACGACCTTCCGCAGGATGTTCGCCACCTCACAGGCAGGGTCATCCTCAAAGGCTGCGTTGTCGCAGTCGATTTCAACCAAGAATCTCATCGTCAACCTCCCCATTGCATCCACCCGCCACGGTTTCCCATCGCCCCGTGTCCGGTTGATATTGTTCGACCGTTACGCCGCCAGCCACGCGGCACACCCACACCCGCACGTTGCCGGTGTCCACCTTGCAGCTACAACACTGCCCGGTGCGAAGGGTTGGCATTTCACGCAAGGCATCAGCATTCCAACGCATGTCAAACCTCCTGATGGCAGTGTTTCGCCAAGAATTGCGTCAGGCTCGGCAGAGACTCAGGAACTAGACGCACCCCGATGCCTGTCTGCTGCCCGATCACGCCGTGCGTTCCGGCATCCACGCGAATGCTCACGGAACCGTCATCCATCACAAGGAACCGTGTTTCGTAACACCCTCCCTTGTGGAACCAGATCGGCTTGCCTTCAACCTCGCCCCATTCGGCCATGTCACACCTCACGCCTGAAGGATGGGCAGATGTGCAATGGCAGACATAATCGCCTTGCCACCATGCCCGGGAATGTAAACGTCCACTAACGACAGGCCCGCCTTGCGAGTACCAGCACCGTCGCATAGACGGCACTGCTCACAAGTGAGCCGCTTGCCAGCCTCTAGGGAGGCAGGGCACAGAATCTCACTGTCAGCAGGCTCGCCTCCACGCATGGTGCGGAAGGTACGCCAGCCTAGATGCTTGGCATGCTCACGGGACCACGGGCCAGTAAGACCATGGACGGATGCCATGAGATACTGCCGATAGCCCGAATACTGTACCTTTGACCACTGGTGAGTATACCCCGTCCAGCCAGCGGAAATACTGGCCAGATGGTGCATAAGCTCCAGGGGGATCAGCACCGGCTCGCCGTATGTACCGAACCGGATCTTGCGACCCCGAATGAACTGGTCATGGTCAATGGCGGAATACTCCACGTATCGACCACGCCTGAACGCACTGTAGACCATGGCAGGGCCCTGGCCTACGTTGACATAACACGCACGGAACTTTCGCTTGCCGCGCTTGCGGACGAAAACTCCTTGCAGCGGGCAGGCAGTATCACCCGCACCGCAGATGGCCGAATCGCCACCTGTACGCACCGCCTGTACGGGATGCACATGCGACCTAATGATGTAGGTCTGGAGCATACCGCCGGTCTTAACATTGCCAGACTTCCCGAGTGGCATGATCACCACATACGGGGAGCCGTCAAAGTCAGACCGGCCCCGGTGCAGAATGACACCGAGCGGACGGACGGTGCGTGATCTTGTGACCATACGCACCTCCATGAATGGCTACCGAACGGCAGCCGAATAGCCCGCCATGCTGTGGCCGATCACGCAACCCGGCAAACCTCACCATTTGCCGGCCTTTGAGATCGGATTAGTGCATGCCGCTGTTGACATGCCCACGCCGATGCAGGCGGTTGTTGCGTGTTGCTTTTAGGCCGCATGCAGCCCCAGCACCACAGTCAGCCCATGGCGGGCTATTCGGACACCGTAGAAACGGCAACCGAACCCGGACAGCGACACGGAATAACCCATAAGGGCTGCCACTGCCCGGGATCGAATCCCGTTAACTGAGCGCACGCTGCCATGCATTAGCGGCCCGCGAGCCGCCGCACAGCACAATGGCCAGCGTGTCTAACTGATCGCGGAGCGTTTCATCCGCAAACCACGGCCAGCCATACAGGCTGCCCCCAGAGCGGTGAAACTTCACCAGCGACCACAACAATCCAGCGGCATCGTCAGAGGGCTTAGAAGCCCGCCAGCCGCCCGTCCTAGTGTTGAGACACCCTGAGACTGCCCGAACGGCCAATTCATCAGACGGCACAGCAACATTGCCAGCCGCCCGAAGTTTGGCCAAGGGTTCAGCCAAGGCTGCCATCACCACTAGGGAGTGATCCACTTTCGACATGGAACCTCCATTGGCTGCCCGCATGCGCAGGAGTAATACGTTTCCTCCTGTCAGAAAATCGTCGCAACATAACTGGCGGGAAGGTACACACGGGCAGGAAAAATATCCTGACCGCATGACACATCACACGCCAAGCCTGTGGCGACGATCCATGCCGAAAAATCCATCCCGGCCGGATTGAACCGGGCCGGATTGAATTGGCAACATATATGGCGGGAAGGTACAAACGCCAAAAATATTTTTCAGTGGGCTATTGACACTGGACGAAAAGACAACTAGACTACAACGCGACGGGCTGAAACCCGTCAAACCATTAGAGGAGTATGGGACAATGGCAACGAAAAAGCATCTCGCCGGTATCCGGCATCGTTTGTTCGGTCTGATTGTTACCAACCCCGCGCCGGGGACGGTATTCAATCCACGGGACTATCTGGCAGACCCGGGCCGGTTCCGCGATTGTATGGCATGGTGGAAGTACAAAGCAGCCCGGGCGGGGGTTGGGGATGGATTGCCGCGAGACTTGCGCGAGGCGAGGCTAGAACAGGCCGCGCAGGATACGCTCTCGGTGTTTTTGGATCGCGACTATGGCAAGGCGAAAATAACAGCCGACGAGCCTACGCGGGCAGTAATGGGCGCAGCCGCTTATATGCGGCGAGCGTACTACATTCTGCCGCAAGTAGGCGACCAACCCCGCCGCCGGGATAGCCGCAAGTGGTACCCCTACAATCGGGCATTGAATGCCGGAACCCCCAACCCGTCGCGGATTGTCGCAGCCAGTTTTAACGCGACGGAAGACAGGGCCGCGCTCATGGGGGAGCATGACGACGCCCCGGGCGATACTGTCGCAGTGGCGGGAGGGGAAGGTAGGCCACGGACGGACGGAAAAATGGTACCCACCATGACGATCCTGCGCCAGTGGGTGGAACGTAGGGGGGAAGAGTTGGAAGAGATGGCGGAGGTGGAAACGGGTTGGCGGATGGATCGTCGGTTTGGCAAGGCGCAGGAGTACCCCGCGTGCATTGTAACGG
>Ga0207935_1000188_pt1 | contig 16321 bp, 16 predicted proteins | sample LakMenEpi30Aug10_FD_150746 | JGI IMG/M metagenome (GOLD analysis project Ga0207935, IMG submission 150746) | Freshwater microbial communities from Lake Mendota, WI - 30AUG2010 deep hole epilimnion (SPAdes) | ecosystem: Environmental > Aquatic > Freshwater > Lake > Epilimnion/Euphotic zone ...
CCCCCGACAGGATTCGAACCTGTGCACCCGCCTCCGGAGGGCGGTGCTCTATCCCCTGAGCTACGGGGGCGCTTTCGAGAAGATTATCAGTGATTGTTCATGCCAAGATGCGCTCGTGAATCAACGCGCATATTTTGCAACGGGATGTTTCTGGGGCGCAGAACGACGCTTCTGGAATTTACCTGGTGTTGTATCGACCTCAGTTGGATACATGGGTGGCACACGACCTTCTCCTTCATATGAACAGGTCTGCACTGGCACTACCAATCACGCTGAGGCTGTTGAAGTGATCTTTGATCCATCTCAAATTTCATACCAGCGCCTCCTTGAAGAGTTTTGGACTATGCATGATCCAACATCTCTCAATAAACAAGGTGGCGACATTGGAACTCAATACCGAAGCGCAATCTTCACTACCAATGAAGAACAGATGATTGCAGCCGCAAATACCCGAGAGATCTACAACGACGAGCTTTCGAAACTTGGTTACGGTGAGATTGTCACGGAGATTCAAGATGCTGCACCACACACATATTGGCCAGCAGAGGAGTATCACCAGAGATACTTAGAGAAGAACCCCAATGGATATGACTGCCACTCCACTACTGGCGTGCCATTTCCAGTAGTGAAGTAGCTGTAAACAGATAGTTTTCTAGTTTGAACATCAAGAATTGGAGTGAATGATGGAGCCAGGTTCAGATCTTCCAAAAATCAACCCAGAGACTGGGAAACCATTTCCAGTTCAATTAGATGATCACAAGCTCAAGAGCGAATTAGATCCTCTCTCTTTCGATGTACTCCGCAAAGCCGGAACAGAAGTGGCCTTCACAGGCAAGTACTACGAGACCGAGACAATCGGTGTTTATAAGTGCAAAGCATGTAGCGCTGAACTGTTTAGAAGCGACGAGAAATTCCACTCTGGATGTGGTTGGCCCTCTTTCTATGCTCCCTCCAAAGATGATGCGGTAATTCTCCTTGAAGACCGATCACTTGCGCCGAGAATTCGTACCGAAGTCCGATGTGCATCCTGTGGCTCTCACTTAGGACATGTATTTGAGGGTGAAGGGTATGCAGTCCCCACAGATCAACGCTGGTGTATCAATTCCGTTGCACTTGTGCTTGAGCCCAAGAAATAGTCGCTACAAAACTTCGTTAGCTCTCCAGCAGTACCAAGCAAGATGGCTGCGATAAGGAGAGTATTCCGCGCCCAATTTTTCCAATTTCTTCGGCTCAATCTCATTGCGGAGTTTATGAATTCTCTCCCAACCACGACGAACACCGAGATCGCCTACTGGCCATACATCTTGACGGCCCAGCTGGAACATTAGAAACATCTCTACCGTCCAACGGCCGATACCAAATTGTGGCAACAGGTGTTTCATAATCTCATCATCAGTGAGTCGATGAAGAGATTTCACAGGAACTGTTCCATCGATTGACGCTTGAGCTAACTCACGAATAGCTCGTGCTTTGGACTCTGAGCAACCTACAGAACGTAGCCGTGCTTTCTTGAGTTCAGCAATCTTCTCCGCTTTTAATGATCCGCCGCAAAGCTCTTCAACTCTTTTGATAATGGTAGCTGCGGCTTTGGTGGATAGTTGTTGAGAGAGGATGGAGGATGCAAGTGATGCAAAATTGCTCTCGCGTACTCGAGGCGCTTTTTCAGTAACACCAATTGTGCAGAATCCTGATCGCTCTATGACATTTTCGAAACGTGGGTTGATTTTGATTATCTCTCGAGCCGCAGATCTCGATTGGGCCAGCGAAATTACCACCCACGCAAAGTAGCAGGTAGAAAAAGCAGCAGGTAAAAAGGAAGCTGCACGATGGGCCTAGCCTTTTTCAGTTTTGCAGTCTATTTTTAGCCGCTTACGGAGATTTACAGGTGCGATTGTTCGATTTTTGGGTGGAGGTGCAGCTCTTACATGAGCGGTAATGCGAGCGTTAATTCTCGAGCGGGCATCAAAGAGGTAGCAACCGAAGCAGGCGTATCGATTGCGACCGTCTCGCGCGCAATTCGAGGTCTTCACCATGTAAATCCGGAGACGCGAAAAAAGATTCTTGATGCTGCAGAAAAACTCAACTACCCAATTCCACAGACTTCAGCAAAGGCTATTTACGGTAGAACAAATTCAGTAGGAGTAGTTGCTCCCTATATTTCACGGTGGTATTTCGCACAGGTAATTAATGGTGCAGAACAAGCGCTCCGAGAAGCTGGGTTCGACCTTCTTCTCTATAACTTCTCTCAGATGAAAGGGCGTGAACGCCTCTTTCAACACCAACTTCTGAAAGGTCGAGTTGATGCGCTGGTAGTAATCAGCTTGCCACCCACCGAAGAAGAGTTTGAATCAATGCTTGGACTTGGTATTCCCATTGCACTTGTGGGAATGCACCATGCTCGGTGTTCTAGCGTTGCAATTGATGATGTTGCTGGTGCGCGCACCGCAACACAACACCTTGTCAATCTAGGACATAAGAAGATTGGTTTACTCTCAGGACGCCCAGATGATCCCTTTGGTTTTAGCGTTCCCCAAGATCGACGTAATGGATTTATGCAAGTCCTTGCAGAAAGCGGTTTGGAGTGGAAACCATCTAGAGAGGTTTATGGCGACTTCACCATGTATGGCGCAAGTCGCGCAATGGATGACTTGCTTGCTCGTCCCGATCGCCCTACTGCAATCTTTGCTCAATCAGATGAAATGGCGCTCGGCGCACTGCAGGCCATTAGACGAAACGGACTTAAGGTTCCTGATGATATTTCCATTATTGGTTTTGATGGCCACGAAATGGCTGAATTCTCCGATCTCACAACTATCGAGCAACCAGTTCCATTAATGGGGGAGATGGCGGCCTGGTCGATTATGGAACGTTTAAAGTCACCGAAAAGTGAGTCCCATTCACTGACTCTGCCCACAACCTTAGTCGTACGGAATTCAACACGGCGCATCGATTAAGTCGTGCTTACAACATGATGGATTAACACTTCACACTAGTGGCATACTGCGTGTTATGGCCGATGTCGTCCGCGCAATGTCCCTGCAAGACCTTCGTAAACGTAAAAGCGTAAAGTGGCGACAATTCCCATCTGATGTCCTTCCTCTACCCGTAGCAGAGATGGATTTTCCAATCGCAGAACCAGTTAAAGCTGCGCTGCGCGACATGATTGAACGATCTGATACGGGATATCTCGGACCATTTCCGGAAATGTTTGAAGCCTTTGCAAACTTTTCGAAATCGCGCTGGGGTTGGAGCGTTGATGTCTCGCAAATGCGTACAGCGACAGATGTGGGAGTAGGAACGGTTGAAGTTCTACGTACTCTGATGAACCGCGGCGACAAAGTTATGCTCAACTCACCCGTGTACGACAACATGTGGCGCTGGGTTGCAGAAGTTGGCGCAACTCTTGTAGATGTTCCGTTGGTCGATGATGGCTCAGGTTTAACAATGAACTTATCAGCCATTGAGAGTGAATATAAAAATGGGGTAAAAGTTCACATTCTCTGCCATCCACATAATCCTGTGGGCGTTATTTTCTCTCGTGACTCCTTAGCGCAACTTGCTGCTCTTGCTCAACGCTATGGCGTCTACATCATCAGCGATGAGATTCATGGACCACTTGTCTACCAACCACGTGACTTCACTCCATTTCTCGCGGTCAGCGATGAAGCGCGAGAAGTGGGAATCACAATCACCAGTGCAAGCAAAGGATTTAACCTTGCTGGGCTTAAATGTGCAGTCATCATTACTAATTCGGCCGCAATAAAAGAGAAGATAAATGCGATGCCTATATCTGTCGCTTTCCGGGCATCACTGTTCGGGGCCACGGCAGCTACAGCCGCATTCAATGAAGGAGTTTCGTGGCTTGATAGCGTGATGAAATCTCTTGACGACAATCGCCATCTCATAAGAAATATAATTGATGCTCAAATTCCAGCTATCCAGTACAGAATTCCAGACTTCGGTTATCTCGCCTGGCTTGATCTCAGTGCGCTGCAACTGGGCGATGATCCCAGCAAGGTGATTCTGGAGCGCGGAAAAGTGGCGCTCAATGGCGGCCATATGTATGGGCCGAAACATTCACAATTTGTCCGATTTAATTTTGGTACCAGTCCAGAGATTATTTCGGAAGCTTTTGATCGAATTCTTGCGAGTTTGTAAAGAGAAAAGCCGCAGCAGATGGCAAATACATACGATGCGGTGATTGTGGGAAGTGGCCACAATGGCTTAGTTGCGGCCTGCTATTTGGCATTGGCTGGAAGAAAAGTTCTTGTCATTGAAAAGAATAAAAATATTGGTGGAGCGACCACGAGCGTTGAAACATTTGAGGGAGTTGCAGCTCGACTCTCTCGCTATTCCTACCTAGTAGCACTTCTTCCTGATCAAATAATTAGAGATCTATCATTAAACTTCACAACCCTCAGTCGAACCGTCTCTTCCTACACACCTTACTTTGATGATGATGGCGATAAGGGATTGCTGATTAATCGAACTCTCGATCAAGAGACTCTCCAATCCCTGGAGTTGCTCACGGGTGGTCCAGAAGAAGCCGTTGCGTGGAGTAACTTCTATAACTCTGTCTTGGAGTTTGCGGGTGTAGTAGCTCCAACGATGTTGAAGCCTTTACCAACGGAATCTGAAATACGAGAGACTGTTGATCCTTTGACATGGGTAGAGCTTGTTGAAAACACTCTTGGTCAGACTTTGCATGATAATTTCTTTGATGATCTTGTAAAAGGCGTCGTACTCACTGATGGATTAATTGGAACTTTCACCAGCGCCCATGATTACGCCGCAAATATCTGCTTTCTATATCACCTGATCGGCAATGGCACCGGTGAGTGGAAAGTTCCGAAGGGTGGAATGGGAGCCCTCATTGATGAGCTAGAGAGACGCTGCCGTGAATTAGGTGTTGAAATCAAAACTGAGGTCGAGGCAATTACCGTCAAAGACGTGGGCACAAGCGTCAACACCACCGCAAAGAATCTTGCGACAGGAGAAGCGCTTCATTTCACCTCTGAAGTTTTGCTTGCAAACTGTTCACCCCAAGTACTTGAAAAGATTGCTGGGATAAAGGCTCCTGCGCTCAGAGATGGATCACAACTCAAGATAAATATGGTGCTCAAAGAACTTCCACAGTTGAAAAGTGGAATAGACCCAAAGAAAGCGTTTGCAGGAACTTTTCATATTAACGAGAGCTATTTCCAACTCGAGCGCGCATTTGAAGAGGCTTCGAAAGGAAAGATTCCAAGTGAAATTCCTTCAGAGATGTACTGCCACACTCTCACCGATCCATCAATCTTGTCATCTGAACTAAGGGATCAGGGTTTTCATACTTTGACTCTTTTTGCTCTCCATACCCCAGCTGCACTCTTTGATCAGAACCACGATGCAGTCAAAGCGGAGATCACAAAGAGAACGCTGGCTGGCCTTAATGATTATTTAGTAAAGCCGATAACGGAGTACTTGGCTTTAGACGCTCATGGCAAACCATGTATCGAAGTTAAAACACCGCAAGAACTCGAGATTGCGCTTGGATTGCCGCGAGGCAATATTTTTCACGGAGATCTTCAATTCCCATGGAAATCTGATGAAGATCCAAGAAAATGGGGAGTTGAAACGAGCTCTGCGCGAATTTTCATTGCAGGGGCAGGTGCAGTTCGCGGTGGAGGAGTGAGTGGTATCGCCGGCCACAACGCTGCAATGTCCGCGCTGGAAACTTTGAAATAACTCGACTAGAATTTGCATGTGTTCAAAGCTATTCGTCGCATAACTGCTCTCGTTACTCTCCTAGTAGTAGCGCTCAAAGGCGCACTCACATTCTTGTCCTGGGTTGAAAAACAAGACGAGGTTGAGTCTGTCTGGGCTGATGACGAAGAGCTAGAAGAAGCTTTCTAATGACTTATTCCTATATTCCAGGAAGTTGCAATCTCGGTAAATCTGAAATTCGTCGCCGTCAATTTGTTGCGCTGCTCGGACTCTTCCTCACAGGCTCAACGCTTGCTGGATTGATCGGTACAAATTCACCTGCCTCTGCACGTTGGGGGCTATTTGTTCCGCTTATGGTTTTCTCTGTTGGTTTCATTCAATCGCGAAAGAAGTTCTGCCTCGCATATGGCTTGATGGGCACTTTTAACTTGGGCAAACTCGGAGATATCTCTCGTGTTCAGAGTCCTGAAGATAGAAAAGCAGATCGCAAGACTGCGCTTACAATTTTGGCTCAATCAGCTTTGTTAGCTTTGGTATTAACAGCAACTCTTGTTGCTCTACCTCTTTAAATCCTCAACAGCAATCTTTATTTAAGCAGTGGCTTCCTTAGATGCTTTAAGGAAATCAAGTGCGCTGAGATACTCTTCGTAATATGTTGCATTCCACGTTCCTAGTTCAGGATCGAAGTAATTTCCTTCAATGGGAGTGCTGCCGTTGAGGAAGTTAATAGCTGATTCGGTTTCTTCAATCAATCCACCTAATTCTTCTCTCTTATCCTTCACGACACAGCTTGGGAACTTATCCATCTCTTTGTAAATGGCAAGATCGTGACCGAGAACTCCAATTACGGTGCTTGCCATCTCTTCAATAATAGGAATTCTCTGATTTGAGGTATCAGATAAAACAATAAATTCATCCACGAGAGTGCGATATTGCTGCCATTCCGATTTACCGGCTGCTTCCTCACTTTCAACAAAATCGCGGAGCGTGGAGCATTCCAGAACTGCAGGAGAAGGTTTTCCAAGTGGCCCGTAATTTGCAGTGCCCCACATCGCTCCCACCGCTAACGCAAGAAGTATGGGAACGAAAATCCAGAATATGGGGCGGGTATTTCTCATCGCCGTAGACTAACCGAGGGAGCCAAGTCGGTAAGGTCGAGTTTCGCTTGCTTGGCACGATGAGCAGAAAAGTTTTGCCTGAGCGGCACACGGTGAGTAATTTGAGATGGAGCGCCAGGAGATAGCGCACCAAGAGAGAAGGGCGAGTGATGATTGAGCTGTTATCTGCAGCGCTGGATCGCGCCGCCGAGATGTTAAGTAACCCTCGCTCAATTCATCGGATCGTGATTTCAGGGCGCCAGCGCGGAAAGCAACCTGAGTTTGAGCGGATAGACATTCGCCCTGTGGAATTAAAGGGTCAACTCCACTTTCAAGTGACGAGCCATGATGGAAGGCGAGATGCCACCAAGAACTACCTGCCTCATGATCTCTCTCTTGCTGCCTTGATGAATATGGGTTTTGGAAATCTTCTCATTGAAACAACAGATGAGGAAATGAATCTGCGCATCACAAAGTCAGGAGATGCTCAAGTAAATGTCAAAGCTCGCTCACAAAAGTTGGATTCCATAGATTTAAGCCACGATCGAAAGAAAACTCGATATCTCACGGAAGACGAATTAATTTTTAGAGAGTTAGGAATCTCAGATCACAACGGAAAACTCAAAGCTAGTCGTAGCGATAAGTTCATACAGGTAAATGAGTTTCTTAAGATTATTGACCATGCCGTATCAGAACTAGAGCGAGACTCAAGAGTTGGCGCAAGAAAAGAATTCTCACTTGTCGATCTTGGTTGTGGTAACGCATACTTAACGTTTGCAGCTCACCAATATCTACTTAACAAGGGATTATCAGTAAAAACGGTAGGGGTGGATTCTCGAAAGGATAGTCGGGAACGAAATGAGAAGATCGCAAAACGTGCATATCTCAACCAAGGAATAACCTTCATCGCCGAAGAGATAGATTCTTATCCACCTCACGCAGTGGATATCACCGTTGCGCTTCATGCCTGCGACACTGCCACTGATGATGCAATATCGTGGGCAGTTGAGAGTAAATCGCAGGTGATTTTGGTTGCGCCATGTTGTCACCACGACATTCAGAAGCAGATAAAGAAAGCACCAGAACCGTGGGGCATAGCTACTAAGCATGGAATTTTAAAGGAGCGGATCGGTGACATCGTGACTGATGCAATTCGCGCTCAGGTACTTCGCGTTCTTGGTTACCGCACCGATGTCATTGAATTTGTCGCTGGCGATCACACCCCGCGAAATCTGATGATCCGCGCCATCTACACTGGCGCGAGCGCTCAGCAGCACGACTTTGATGAGTTAGATGCGTTAATCCAACAGTGGGGAATTGAACCTGCCCTGCTCTCACGTCTTGATGCGGCAATCGCTGCGCAGCGTAAATCAGCTCTCGGTTAGGCTTACCCCATGTCATCGAGCGCACAATCTGGAGGAAAAGTTCTCGCCTCACTTCCTGACGGTGAAAAGGTTGGCATTGCTTTTTCTGGAGGGCTCGATACTTCTGTCGCAGTCGCATGGATGCGCGAGAAAGGCGCACTGCCTTGCACTTACACCGCAGATCTTGGTCAATACGATGAGGGGAATATTGAAGGAATTCCCTCTCGCGCAAAGGATTATGGCGCTGAGTTAGCGCGTCTCGTTGATTGCAAGCACTCACTTGTTGAAGAAGGTCTTGCTGCAATTGCCTGCGGTGCCTTCCATATTCGTACCGGTGGGCGAGTCTATTTCAACACCACACCACTTGGACGTGCAGTCACGGGCACTCTTCTTGTTCGTGCGATGTTAACTGACGGCGTTTCAATCTGGGGCGATGGCTCAACCTATAAAGGCAATGACATCGAACGTTTCTATCGTTATGGACTCCTCGCTAACCCTGATCTTCGCATTTACAAACCATGGCTTGATCAAGATTTTGTCCGCGAACTCGGTGGTAGAAAAGAGATGTCCGAGTGGTTGACTGCAAGAAAATTGCCATACCGCGATAGCGTTGAAAAGGCATATTCCACCGATGCAAATATTTTGGGCGCAACCCATGAAGCTAAAAAGTTAGAGGAATTGAGTTCTTCAATCGAATTAGTGGATCCAATTATGGGCGTAAAGTTCTGGGATAGCTCCGTTGCAATCGCGAGCGAAGATGTGAAGATCACCTTCAAACAAGGCCGTCCCGTTGCCATCAATGGCAAAGATTTTGTTGATTCCGTAGCGCTCATGAAAGAGGCGAACGCCATCGGTGGTCGCCATGGACTTGGAATGTCGGACCAGATCGAGAATCGCATTATTGAAGCCAAGAGTCGTGGAATTTATGAAGCTCCTGGCATGGCGCTGCTTTTCATCGCTTACGAAAGGCTTTTGAGTGCAGTCCATAATGAAGACACCATTGCGAACTATCACGCCGAAGGTCGACGCCTTGGAAGACTTCTCTATGAAGGTCGATGGTTAGATCCACAGTCCTTGATGCTCCGCGAATCTCTGACCCGCTGGGTTGCCTCAGCAATCACTGGTGAAGTAACGCTCCGACTACGTCGCGGTGATGATTACTCGATCATTGATACCCGTGGTGAAGCTTTTAGTTATCACCCAGAGAAACTCTCCATGGAACGTACTGAATCTGCGGCTTTTGGACCAACTGATCGCATCGGACAACTCACAATGCGCAACCTTGATATCGCCGATACCCGCTCGAAATTAGAGATGTATCGCGAGCAAGGCCAAATCGGTAAAGGAAACTTTGAACTCGTCGAGATTGAAGATGGCAATTCCAATAAAAAGTAAAGATCACAACTCACAATAAAAGAATCGGGGAACGACTATGACACAAACACCTATCTCAACAATTCTCGATACTTTCATGGAAGAGGGCATTAAATTAACGCCAATTGGGGCGACGCTGCTCGGAGTTCCAGGACTTGATGATCAACTCGATGATTTATCGATGGCTGGAAACACTAAGAGATCTGATCTGACACGTAAGACCTTGGCTGCGCTGAATGCTGAAAAGCCTGTGAATGAATATGACCGAATAGCGCGCGATGTTGCTGTGGAACGTTTGACGTCAGAACTCAATCTCAGTGATACCCATGAGGCACATATTTTGTTTAATCTAATCTCATCTCCAGTAAAGAATATTCGCCAGGTGTTTGAGATGATGAAGAAAGATCAGCCAGACACCATCGCAAATGTAACCAAACGTCTTAATGGCATTGAGGCCGCACTCGAAGGATGGAAATCAACTCTTACTACCGTTGCAGAAAAAGGAAAAGTTAATTCTCGTCGCCAAGCGCTTGCTACGGCCGGTCAGTTAGAGACATTCTCCAAAGGCGCTTTTACAGCTGTAGCAAAGAAATTCAATCCTGCTGGTGATGATGCAGCGCTGATGGCTGCTGCGAAGAATGCGGAGGCAGCTTGTGCATCGCTTTCAACCTGGATGCGCGATACCTATGCTCCACAGTGTCTTGCTGCGGATGGAGTAGGCGAAGAGCGATACAAGATGTGGGCGCGCCACTTCACTGGCGCCGATCTTGATCTCCGTGACACCTATGAATGGGGAGTCAAGCAGCTCGAGATGATTAATGAGCGGATGTGGAGCGCGGCGAAGAAACTCTATCCCGATGCCACCACGCTTCGTGAAGTTGCTGATCGCCTTGAAGCCGATCCGCGCTACACAGTTGAAGGTGAAGAGGCGCTTCTCAAGAAGTTGCGAGAATTTATTGAAGCTGCAGTCGCGCGTCTGGATGGAAAAGAATTTGATATCGATCCACGTATCCGTAACTGCGAAGCGCGCCTAGCGCCCGAGGGAAGTGCATCTGCTGCCTATTACATGGGGCCAAGTGAAGATTTATCTCGCCCAGGTACCACATGGTTTCCTACGATGGGAAGAAAAGTTTTTGGTTGGTGGCACATTGTTTCAACGTGGTATCACGAAGCAGTCCCTGGTCATCACCTCCAAGTTGCAACTACAAAAGTAAATACGGAGAGACTTAATCGTTTCCAAAGAAATCGGGTCTGGGTATCTGGTTATGGTGAAGGTTGGGCTCTTTATGCAGAGCGTTTGATGGATGAACTTGGTGCATTTGAAGATCCTGGTTATGAAATGGGATATCTATCTGCACAAGGATTGCGCGCGGCTCGCATCGTTGTTGATATCGGCATGCACTGTGGTTATAAAGATTTCAATGGCGAAGTATGGAACGCTGAATCCGCATTTAAGCTCCTTCATGAGCGAGCGCTACTAGATGAGATTTCAGCTCGGAGCGAAGTCGATCGTTATTTAGGCTGGCCTGGACAGGCAATTTCCTACAAAGTTGGAGAGCGCTTCTGGATGGATTGCCGAGAAGAGGCAAAGCAGCGATTAGGTTCGAAGTTTGAACTCAAGAAATTCCACTCCTTTGCTCTCAATTTAGGCCCTATGGGTCTTGATCCCTTCAAGCGCGAGATGGCGCTCTGGGATGGAAATTAGATAAACTCGCCCTGTTGTTTCCGGGGTCGGTGTAATTCCGAACCGGCAGTCACAGTCTGCGACCCGTTTGCATCCAGCTAACGGTGGACTTGGTGAAATTCCAAGACCGACGGTTAAAGTCCGGATGAGAGGGAACACGCTCGCTAGATCTATCTGGCTTCATGCTGGCGTTTGCCTGCATACGTTGATTATTGACGTAGCCATGTAGTTCTGCGTCTCCTTCTTTTCGCCCCGGAGTTACTCGAACCGGAAGGCGACATGATTACCGCAGACTCATCTCGTACGTTGGTAGTGCAACGTGCGATGCTGCGCGCCAACAAACTTTCCGAAGCTGGTTTGGGCTTGACCGCGCCAAATCCAATAGTGGGCGCTGTCATTCTTGATGCCAACGGCCAAGAAATTGCCTCAGGTTTTCATTCTGGTGGCGATCACGCCGAAGTTGTTGCAATAAAAGATGCAAAGTCACGAGGCTTCACAGATTTTTCACAATGCACAATGGTGGTAACTCTTGAACCTTGCAATCACCAAGGCAAAACGGGACCTTGTTCTGAGGCCATTATTCATGCAGGTTTTAAGAGCGTTGCATTCGCCGTCGGTGATCCCAATCCTGTTGCACAAGGCGGCGCTGTTACATTGCGTAGCGCAGGGATAGATGTAGCTGAAGGAATTGAAGAAGAAGTAGTTGCATTTACTAATCGGGCATGGCTAAAGAAGATCAAGATTGGAAAACTGTGGATCATCACAAAGATAGCTGCGACGCTTGATGGAAAGATTGCGGCATCTGATGGAACCTCACAGTGGATCACTTCAGACAATGCACGCCGCGATGTTGCAGTATTGAGAAATCAATCAGATGCGATCGTCACTACAACAGCGACAGTACTCGCGGATAACCCCGATTTAACTCCACGCTTTGAGAATGGAAATAATCCTTCGGGGCGAGTGAAGAACCCAGTTCGCGTTGTGATGGGAGAGCGCGCCATACCACCAGAGTTTGCGGTCCATAACGAGAAGGCTGAGACTCGACTTATTAATTCCCACGATTTCGCATCACTAATAGATATGGCTCAGCACTTCGGATGGAACCAGATCATGATTGAGGCTGGATCTACCTTCAATAGCGCACTCATTCGCGCAGGACTCGTTGATGAAATCGTTCTGTATCAAGCGCCGTCCCTACTTGGGGCTGGTAAAAACTTTGTCACTGATTTAGGAATCAACACGCTTAATGATCGAATCTCGTTCAACTATGGAGAGATAGTCAAGGTTGGAAGCGATCTTCGAATTCAACTATTGAAAGAAATCTCACAAGACCTCAATTTGGAAGGAGCGCGATAGATGTTTACAGGGCTCGTACAAGATATTGCCACCATTCGCGCGATTGAGAAGCGCAATGAATCCTCCGTGCTGACTTTCGAAACTAACCTCGCACATGAGCTTTCTATCGGCGATTCCATCTCCATTAATGGCGTCTGCCTGACGGCCACTTCAATTAATGGCAAAGAAGTAAAAGTTGATGTGATGATTCAGACGCTCAAACTCAGCAATTTGGGTCAACTATCTGTGGGCGACAAAGTAAATGCAGAGTTAGCAACTCGTGCCGATGCACGCCTAGGAGGACACATTGTCCAAGGCCATGTAGATGGCATTGCACAAGTGGTGGTTAACGAGATGGGTGAAAAGTGGCAGAAATTTGTCGTGGAGATTCCAGCGCACCTTAAAAAGTATGTTGTAAACCAGGGATCAATCTGCATTGATGGGGTTTCACTTACTGTTGGGTCAATTGATGATGCAACAAGGGCTGTCACTCTCTGGCTTATTCCTGAGACTCTTGAGAAGACCACACTTGGAGAGAAAGCAGTTGGAGAGAGCGTTAACATCGAAGTGGATGTCCTTGCAAAATATGTAGAACGTTTACTCTCACAGCGAGCTGATGATGGAAAGATTTCGGGTGGCGGCCATGAGTAGCTCTGATATGAAACGCGCACTCGAAGTCTTTAAGAACGGCGGCTTTGTCATCGTTACTGATGATGAGAAACGAGAGAATGAGGGCGATCTATTCCTTCTAGCAAGCGCTGCAACCACGGAAAAACTTGCATTTATGATCCGCTATACCTCTGGAGTGGTCTGCGTTGCGATGACAGAATCTCGCTCCCGAGAACTTCATTTGCCGTTGATGGTAAAGAACAACCAAGATACAAAACGCACTGCATTTACCGTCACCGTCGATGCAAAAGCTGGCATCACGACGGGAATTAGCGCTGAAGAGCGCGCCAACACTATTCGCACACTTGCAGATCTCACCGCTACGGCAGAGGATTTTGTCCGCCCGGGACATATATTTCCTTTGGTTGCTCATGAGAAAGGACTTCTAGGGCGCCAAGGGCATACCGAAGCAGTTGTTGAAATGTGTCGCATGGTTGGAGATGTTGAAGTTGGTGTGATCTGTGAGCTTGTGAATGAAGATGGCTCCATGATGCGTGGCGATGCACTTCATGAATTCTCACGAGAGCATGAAATTCCTGTCGTAACAATTGCATCACTAGTTGAGATTTTACGAAAAGATATAGCTGCAACAGGACCTTCAAATTCCCAATCTGAAAAAACATTGCATTGGGCAAACCTTCCCCGACAGAGCGCATCGCCATCCCACCAGCAGAACTGGCAGATTGCAACCATGAGTGGACGTGGCGGCGTAGATCATGCGCTCCTTAAATATGGTTCTCTCGAGAAAAATCAGAAAGTTCTGTTGCGAATACATTCTGAGTGTCTTACTGGAGATGTTCTCGGATCCTTACGCTGTGATTGTGGTTCCCAATTACAGCGCGCCATGGAAAAAATTGAAGCGCATGGCTCAGGTCTTGTGATCTATCTCCGTGATCAAGAAGGTAGAGGAATAGGACTTTCAGAGAAGATCAGAGCATATGAACTTCAAGACCAAGGACTTGATACCGTTGAAGCCAATCTCGCTCTCGGCCACGATATAGATGAGCGCGATTTCGCCGATGCCGTTGAAATTCTTAACGATCTTAGAATTAGAGATGTCACATTACTGACAAATAATCCCGTGAAGTTGCAGACTCTTATCGAAGCTGGCATTACGGCCACGGCAGAAGACCTGCATGGAGATGTAAATAAGTTCAACGAAAAGTACATTGAGACAAAGCGCGAAAGGCTAGGGCACAAGTAATGTCAGGAGCAGTTCCAAAAATCGAAGTGAGCGATATGAGTAAATACAGCGTCGCCATAATCTCTGCGAGCTGGCATAAAGATATCTGCGATGCGCTTATTGCTGGCGCAGAGCGTGCTCTCTGTGAAGCCAAGGTTAAAGTCGAACCCGTCATTTATGTTCCCGGATCCTTTGAATTACCACTGGCTGCACAATTTGCTCTTGATGGTGGCGCCGATGCAGCCGTTGTCCTGGGAGTGGTTGTACGCGGCGAGACGCCACATTTTGATTACGTCTGCCAAGGCGTCACTGATGGAGTGATGCAAGTATCACTCTCGCGGAGTAAGCCAGTTGGTTTTGGTGTGCTGACTGTAGAAAATACCGAACAAGCAATTGCTCGCAGTGGAGTTGCTGGGAGTAAGGAAGATAAAGGCTTTGATGCAACGATTGCTGCGCTGGAATTATTACGAGTCAAGCACTCGGTGATAGGTTAGCAACGTGAGAAAGCCAGCTGGAGAACTTTTTCGAGAGGCACTTGCCGCAGAATCTCCACTCCAAATTGTTGGCGCCATCAACGCAAATCACGCCTTACTCGCAGAACGCGCAGGTTATCGAGCGATTTATTTATCGGGCGGAGGAGTGGCTGCAGGTTCGCTGGGGCTTCCCGATTTAGGAATTTCTACTTTGGAAGATGTACTCGTCGATGTGCGACGTATCGTGAATGTCTGCAAACTCCCGCTCCTGGTTGATATCGATACTGGGTTTGGACCATCCGCTTTTAATATTGCACGCACGATCACATCACTCATTTCTGCAGGCGCAGCTGCCGTACATATTGAAGATCAAGTTGGCGCTAAACGTTGTGGCCACCGCCCCAATAAAGAGCTGGTTTCGCAAGCAGAGATGGTTGATCGAGTACGTGCTGCGGTCGATGCTCGAGGCGATAATCCCTTCGTCATCATTGCCCGCACTGATGCGATTGCTGTGGAAGGTATGGATGCAGCTATTACTCGCGCCCGCGCTTATGTTGAAGCGGGAGCAGATGCAATCTTTCCCGAGGCGATTCGCGACCTTGATAGCTATAAAAAATTCACCGATGCGCTTTCAGTTCCAGTCTTGGCAAATATCACCGAATTTGGCTTGACTCCACTATTTAGTATCACTGAACTCAAGAGCGCCGGAGTAGATATGGCTCTCTACCCACTCTCCGCCTTCCGTGCCATGAACAAAGCCGCTGAGAATGTTTATGAAGTGATCCGCCGTGAAGGCACACAGAAATCAGTTCTTGATTCCATGCAAACCAGAGAAGAGTTATACGAAAGAATCAACTATTACGAATACGAAAAGTCACTCGATAAATTCTCACAAGAGTAACGGTATCTATGAGTGAGTTTAAGGCGAAAAAATCTGTTGCCTTATCTGGCATTGTGGCCGGGAGTACATCTCTCTCAACTGTTGGACATAGTGGAAATGATCTCCACTATCGAGGCTATGACATCAAAGATCTAGCAGAGAATTGTGAATTTGAAGAGGTTGCCTATCTCATTCTCTATGGCGAACTTCCAAATGCTGATGAACTCGCACGCTACAAGAGTGAACTCGCTGCACTTCGCGAACTTCCTAACCAAGTAAAAGCGATTCTTGAATTTATCCCGCGGAGCGCTCATCCCATGGATGTACTTCGAACAGCAGTATCAGCTCTCGGTAGCTTTCATTCCGAAGATGCTTCTCATTCCATCGAAAGCGCTCGAGAAGTTGCTCATCGATTAATTGCATGTACGCCATCTGCATTGCTTTATTGGTATCACTTCTCACATTCAGGAAGGCGAATCACTCTGTCGACTCCACATGGCTCGGTGGCGGCACACTTTCTAGCTCTCCTACATCAAGAAGCGCCCCGAGAAAG
>Ga0207935_1000189_pt1 | contig 16191 bp, 32 predicted proteins | sample LakMenEpi30Aug10_FD_150746 | JGI IMG/M metagenome (GOLD analysis project Ga0207935, IMG submission 150746) | Freshwater microbial communities from Lake Mendota, WI - 30AUG2010 deep hole epilimnion (SPAdes) | ecosystem: Environmental > Aquatic > Freshwater > Lake > Epilimnion/Euphotic zone ...
ACTTCTATGGAACAACCGCTATGGTATTCCATTAGATTACAATGAGGATATATGGGATGTGTCAAAACGTGCATTAAGAGGAGAGAAAGGAGTTTTCACTCACAATTCTGTCCGCACTGATAAGATAGACATCTACCCACATCCTAAGATGATTGAAATGCTTAAATCTTTGTAATGATAAAGAATAACATTTTATATGGCTGTGGTTGTGGTAAACCAAAACCTATTGCTAAACCCAAAAAATAATAACAATGAAAAAAAGAGCATTTGTAAGGTACAGTAAGCATGGAAAGATTGTACCTGGGAGTTTGATCCTGACATCAGGATCATATCCAAATGGACCCTCTACATGGAGTGAGGTTCCAGCAGACTTATGTTGTAACACTATTCAAGATGGTGGATACACATGCTGTATAGCAATACAAGCTATTGCAGATAGTGAAAGTGGAGAGTATGGTTTCACATTACAGGTTAGAGATGGAGGATCTAATTTAACAGGAAGTATTCAATGGACACCTACAGTGAGTGAGAGTTTTTCTCTTGTTGCTGATGGAAGTAATTATGATTTTGAATATGACTTGGAAGGTTTAATCCCTCACACTGTTTATTTATGTATAGACAATCCTTCTCAAATTCAAGATTTTGAGATTGGGTTTGGTCCTGGTACAGCTGTAGCAATAAGCAATCTTCAAAAATTAGAAGGTATTGGTGAATGGGATGGTGATGATATGGCATTTACCTCTTTAGATTTTACAGGTATCACTACAATGACAGAGTTATATAATGTAAGTACAGGATTGCAACATATAAACATTACAGGTTGTGTAAACTTGAATGATGTTGAGTTGAGTTATAATGCTTTAACAGAAGCTTCTGTAGATCATGTTCTCATTACACTTGATGACAATGGTCTTAGTAATGGTTATGTTGATCTTAGTGGAGGCACTAATGCTATACCATCTGCTCTAGGTTTAGCAGCTCAAGCTAGTCTTGTAATAAAAGGATGGGCTGCATTTGTTAACCCTTAAAATTTAAACATCATGCCAATTAAAAAAGTAACCCCAGAAGAACAAGCAATTAGAGATGCTAAAGATAAAAGAGTGTCTGACTACTTAAAAGAAGGTAAAACTATTGAAGAAGCTAGAGCTTTGGTAGAAGCTGCAAAAGCTCTGTCTAACGATTAAAATTAATTATTATGTCCAAAAAACGTGCATTTGTTAGATATACTAAATCTGGAAAAATTGTTCCAGGTAGTATGATTATTACACAAGGTAGTTACCCTGAAGGTCCAGCACTATGGGGAGAAGTGGTAACAGATCTATGTTGTGACGACCCTGCTTTTACTACTACAAGTAAAATGAAAGGATTTGTTCGTTACACTAAATCAGGAAATATTGTACCTGGTTCACTAGTTCTAGGAGAATCTTATCCAAAAGATGGAGGTTTATGGAGAGACGTAACTATCAATCTCTGCTGTGATCCTGATCAGTTGGGTAACTTTATTCTTTTAGAAGATAGTGTACCTGGAGACAGTAATTATTTATTACAAGAAGACGGAAGTCGCATAATCCTTTAAACCCTTTAAAAATTATAAAAATGTCAGACAAAAAAATTAGTCAGCTTACAGCAGCTGCACCCCTTACAGGGACAGAACAACTACCTCTTGTACAGGGAGGTGTAACATTAAAAGCAAGTACTCAAAATGTAGCAAATCTTGCAATTCCAACACAAACCGGGCAAAATGGTAAGTATCTTACCACAAATGGTTCAGTTGCGAGTTGGGATGCGATTAATATTAGTACCGCTGATGTTACCGGTACTTTACCAATTGCTAATGGTGGTACTGGACAAACGAGTGCAAGCAGCGCAATCAACGCTTTGTTACCATCACAAACGGGGGAAAATGGTAAGTATTTAACAACAAATGGTACAACAGCTTCATGGGCAAATGTAAGTGCTGGTTATCCGACAATAGCTTTTGCAGTTACACTAACATCTGGTTTAGTTGGCACTACACAATTAATAAATACAACAGGAGCAACCATAAGTATTACTAGTAGTACTAACATTATAACAGTTACATCATCGAGCAATATTTTTACATTAAATAAAACATTTTGTACGTCTAATGCAATTAGAAGCACAAACGCTTTCACATTTGGAATTTTGACACCTATATTTCAAAGAAGCAATGACAGCAGTTGCACATTTGATGTATTTGCTAATGATGGTTCAGCAGCTAATATATCCCAAATAACAGCACCAGCAGTTTGGCAATTTGAAATTGTAATTTATCCTTAATACCTAAAAAATGGCAAAAGGAAAAGCAGGTGGTGAATCTCGTAAGATCACCTTTGGTAAACGTAAAGGTGGGAAAGCTAGAAAGTCTAGCGGTCCTAAAGATAAAGCTGTCTCTAAGTATAGAGGACAGGGTCGTTAACGAATACTAAATGTATGGAAAGTGAACATGTTAAGAAAGCAAAGAAAGAAATTAACAACCTTAAGAGACGCATCCCTAATGCTAGCGATGTTCTTCCTACCGTTTGGGTACGACTTCCTTTTCAAACTGATAATGGAGGTAACTGGCTCATTCTGGGTAGCAGATCTTATCTTCTATGGAATCTCCGCTTCCTTCTTTGCATCCTATATCTTGTTGTCCAAGTACTTAAATAAAGATCGTACGTCTTAGGTTAACATTTACATAAGCTTACACACCCCCTCAACATCTTCTGTAAGCTGCCTAAGCAAAAGTAAGGGTCCCATAATCGGGACCCTTTTCCTTTACTACCAAGATATACCACCAAGATTCTTAGATGCTAACCACGTATTTATATCATTAAATATATGACCACCATCCCAGTCTTTATCTTTTTTATACGCTGCAGATGCAGGATGTGATACAGATATAATTGGATGTTGATATGCAGAAGCTCCCAGTATAGGACTTTCTATATACTCTCTGAATGTTTCTGCTTGTTTACCTAACAGAACAAATAGTACATCATCTTTCTTTGCTCTTATCTGATCTATAACAAATATCAGGAAATCTTTCCAAATTCCATAGTGTGTACCTGGTTTATTCATCTGCACAGTGAGTGCTGAATTAAGGAGTAAGACACCCTGATTAGCCCAACGTGTAAGATCGGGATCTTGTTCATGTGATCCTAATGCATTAAACATATACTTTAAACTGGGTTGTGCTTTACCTGTTATTCCACAGGAAAACGCAATACCGTCTGCTACACCAGGAGTGAAATAGGGGTCTTGTCCTATCATTACCACCTTAGTTTTACTCCAAGCACACTGTTCAAATGCTCTAAACACATATTTTAACCCAGGAGTGAATCTCCTATCCATTGTAACTTCGTTATACAATCTTTGTATAACTTGTTCAAAATCAGAGCTATTGAGGAATAGCTTTAATACATCCCCCCATCCTGATTCTTGTAGTTTTGCTATAAGTTTTGTTTTGGTATCTTGTATAATACCTGTTTTTTCTTCAGTTGTTGTCATAAGTTTGTATATTTGATGTAACAAATATTGTATGGAAAAGTTACAGATTGAAAGAATAAAGAATGAAGGAATCATAGATATAAAACTAAGTGGTAGTTTTTATAAAAGAATCCAGCAGGTTTTAAACTTTATAGCTTCTATAGAAGATAAAGATTCTCTTACAGATCTTATCGATAAATTAAATGATGAAGTTTCTGATGAGAATTTTTCAGAATGGGAGACCGTTGTAGAAACAATGATGATCTTGTGTTCTGAAATAGAAACAAAAGCTAAAGAGCAAGGACATACAGAGATGGTAGATATAGAAGTTACACCTACCACCACTGATGCTCCCACTGCTAACCTATAGGATAATCAATCGCTTGACCTATAGATACAATAGTCTCTATTACAAGAGATAGTTCTTCCTTACTGCATTTACCAAAGCTTTTACAATAGAGAAAGGTTTCTCCCTCTATTTCTTTTTCAATACATATACCAGCTCTGCGTTTAACTATCAGTTTCATATCTTCAAAAGTTTCTCCAATATGTTGCGATAGTTCTCTAATCATCGCGTGAATCTTTGCAAGCTGTGCAAGACTACCATCATCGCTTTGAACTTCCATATAAACTTCTAGCTTATAACCTTCAGGTAGGTTATTTATAAAAGCTTCATACTTTATTTTATCAGCAGCTGTTAGATAATCAATTTGACCATTCTTTTTTTCTAATATGGTCATCAACGTATTCTTTCTCATAAGTTTAGAATTTTTTCACCTTGTTTAACCCAGGTTATTTTAGAGCTATCAAAATCCTTGAGAGCTTCTGTTATCCATTTCTCATCAACTGTACCTTTATAACATAGGATGTGAATAGTAGCGCAGTCATCTGGGTTTAAACGCAATAGTCGTCCGATTCTTTGCGAACTCTTTCGTTCATTACCATACGCGTGCATAATAATACCTTCTTTTAGTCCTTTTATATTTACACCCTCATTTAACTGCAGTACACAGGATAGCTTAGTTATTCTACCAGCAGAGAATGCTTGCAGGTTTTCTTCACTATCAGGATTTGCAGAGTCATAAGTAATAGGACATATCCTACGAGCTTGAGCTATCGTATTAGCAAACAGAATACATTTTTCTTCTGAACTATCTAATAGTTTTTTAGCATATACCTCTTTACTAAGATAATCCATCATAGACTTCATACGAAGAACACTAGTTATTTGCTTAGCTTTTTGTGTCTTAGCACCAGCTATTCTTCTTGTCCAATACTCATACGAATCAAACTCTGATGTCCACCAACTTTTACCTTTACTTTCAATCTTAAGATTTTTTCTAGCATCAAGATATAGTTCGTGTACTACTATCTTATAGTCATTAAGAATTTGATCCTCTACAGCATAGTCAGTCATATACTTATATACAATAGGACAGAATCTATTTACCATACGTCCTTTCTCTGAATCTCTCCATCGTGGAGGCGTACCAGTAAGTCCTAGTATATATCCGTTATATTCTTCTAAAAAGGTTTCGTGAGAATGTAATAAGCTATGACATTCATCCAATACAATATATGTATACTCTTTTGGATCTTTTTTGTTTAAAGATACATACGTAGTATATTCAATACGTTTCATTAGTGATTTAGAAATATGAAATCTTTCTGCATCTTGTTTCCAAGATTCAAAAATGCTCAACTTTGGTGCTACCACTAATATCTTATGTATCTTCTCTGTTATCTTATGATAGTGTTCAAGGTATTTTAAACCTATAAGAGTTTTACCAACCCCCATAGATATCCCTAATCCACATCTTTTATATTTAAGTGCTTCTGCAAGTGCTTCAGCTTGTACTTCATCTCTTTTACTCATTTTTAATGTTTAATCGTGATTCAGATAGTCCCAGTTCTTTTGCTTCAATAGGATGGAGTTCTATCCATCTATGACAACTATTGCAAGCAGCTAACCAGGTTGAAATGTTTAGATAATCATCACCCACTCTACCACGCTTATGATGTACTTCAGTTGCCACCTTTGTACAACTAGGTAAATTAGCTTGACAAAACTTATTTAAAGCAAGAAATGCCAATCTACGTTTATCGTAGACTGACATTTCCTTCTTTCTTTTATCACTCACCTTTTTTACAGGTGTGCGTTGTTTTGGTTTATCGGGAGGATTAATTGAATACCAGCATTCTTTACAATATTTCTGCTTTCCTTCGCTCTTCCAAATGTATTTCATCTGATTGCATTGAGCGCAGTTCTTGAGTTTTGATTGGATCATATTCAATTGATGATTCTATTAACATACCACCTATAGCAGGTCTACCCATAATATCTACAGGTCCTTTAATCATATTAGCAATTACACTCCCTCTTTTTAAGAGGTCTTCAAGTAATATTCTTTCTGCTGTTGTTTGTGGTAATAATACCAGTTTAGTTTCTTGATTGATTGTAACAAAAATTGTTTCCATTTTAGTAATTGTGGCTTGGAAAGATCATCTCCACTTCTTCAGCAAGTTCCGGTTGTACATCTTTGATAATTTCGTAAACCGGTTTTAGTTTATCGTGTATGGATTTCATATATAGATAATGATTACTCTGCAGCATCTCATCAAGTACTTTTTCAGGTACTTCTGTTTCTACATTAATAATACCGTGTTTAGTGGGTATTTTTTGATCCACTTTATGGTCTTCATACACTTTTTCATACTGTTCTTTAATAGTCTTTGCTGTAAAGAATAAAAAGATGATCTCTTGATTAGTTAAATTAAGTTGAGTCATTGTTTGGGGAACAGACCTTTTAGACGCAGATATTCTACAATCTCCTGTTCGGACACTAAGGTACGAATATCTGTTCTACTAACATCAGTTCCCACTGGGTTTTCTTTGCAGACGTCAACAAACTGCTTCATAAATTTTGAATGAGGGAATAGTTTTAACAGCAGGTTGTCTAGTCTTGTGCTAATGATTTCTTTCTTCCAGTTATATAGCACTTTCTCCACCTTTCTTGCTACGTCTAGAATATAATACTGACGTATTAAAGGCATTTCCTTTATCTGCTTATCTGTATATCTGTGTTTAGAATACAAAATGTCATTAAGGATTCTCCTGTGCGTGGGTGATAAAAAGTCATCTTTACTGGATAGAGCTCTTTGTCCTTTGTACACCTTGCCAAATAGAACAACTTCTTTTGTAGGTGTTTGATTTTCAAGCTTGTAAACATAATGCTTGTTTGTGTCCGTATAGATAACAGACATCTTGTTAGCTTCAACGCTAATTGTTTTGAATTGGTTAGAGGGTTTTTTGGGTTTCTTCCTTGTCATGTGACATTGATTTAAGGGTTTATAAATAAAAAAGGGGATAGAAATCCTATCCCCTCTTTTTAGAGTTGGTGTGTAAATACTTGATTTACTATATGTTATTCTTCATCAGGTGTGTAATCGATATCAGGTTCAACAGCATCTTCTACAATCTTATCTACTGGAGGAACAAAGTTATCTTCTGGATCAAATCTGGTGACTTTACCTTCTAATATAGATCCAAAGAATGGATCTTCAATTGGTTCACCATAGTTAATAGACAGCAAAAACTCAAATTCCTCATCATCCATCTCAAGATACTGCTCTACAGATATTTCAATCACCTTACCATTTGGTAGACTGTACAGCATTACTATTAATTTCTATACGAATTTAATAGATAACTGTCACATTTCCAATAGCTTACGCTAACAATTCAGCAGTATACAGCTATACCTTCTTTTTTTTCAGGTCTCTTACCACTCCTTTCCAGTAAGCGTTGGTTTTGTTAATAGCTAACTGACGCTCTTCAAGCTTTCTTTTAAGCTCTTCATTCTCGCGTTCAAGTCTATCAATTCCTAGCAGCTTCTTAAATAGCTTCAGCATATACTCTTATTTTAATTAATCAATTAATCCATTTATAAACTTGTGATATAGATTTGTAAATCTACCAGCAGTTTTTTGGGATTCTCCTTTGTCTTTAACTCTATCTGATTCGGTCAATTCTACTGTTGATTTAAGATCACCATTCTCATCCACCTCATATGGATGGCGTGTGATATTATATACAATTACATCATCGCCTTCTTCAGTACTTATATTGATAATAACAACTTCCTCTTTACTCTCTTGTTGTTTTTCTTTGTTGAATATTCTCATCCAAGCTTCTGCTACAAAAGAAATACATATAGGACTAATATTGTGCTTTTTTATCTTTTTGCATATTACTGGAATACCTTCTGACATAAAGAACTCTTTATCTTCTTCTCCTTTAAAATCTGTTTCAATATGAACTATTGCAAGTTGGTCTACATCTTCTTTTATTCCCATAATTTGTATATAAGCACTTATATTTCCTGTTTTATTTATTTCTCTTCGGATATTTTCGATTAGTTCTTCTTTATAGTTTTGTATAATTAGATCATATTTCATATATGTACTGTTTCGTAATCAGTAATAATCTCTATTTGTCCCTTATAGAGTCCTGTACCTAATGTATTTAAATATGATAGTAGGATGTATAGTTCTGATACAACATCATACCCCATTTCTTTGGAATTTACATTAGTTATTTTATAACCACTTCCTGTATCTTCAGCAGATATTGCTGTTTGTCCTTTTGCGTGATCATTCCACGCTGCACCAGATCTAACGAGATTATATACAGGGTTACCTGTCTTTTCATTTTCTGTTTCTATAATCGTGTAGTTTTCTACACAGTCATCACCATAAGTATCGTAAACTCTTACCTTCATAAATCTCTAGTCTTATCGAGTTTACCAAACACACCTTCACACATTTCATCAAAGTAGTCAGCGTTCCATACAAGAAGACTTGTAATAGCTGCCCATAAAATAATAGGAATTGATAACATCACTCCTACCCAGTAGTAAATAAACTTTAACATAGTTTAGTTTTTAGATTTAAAAAATGTCCCCAGTGTAGAAACACCGGGGTTGATTGCTTGTCATATGAAAAAAAACAGTGGAGGTGACGGGAATCGAACCCGTGTCCAACTAAGAACCTGTACATACAACGTCTCACATGCTTAGATCTGCAAGCTGATCAGTATAGGGAACCAAGAGGTCGCATCCACCACCTAGTTTTATGACTACTAGGAAAACTACTTGTCAGTTTCTGTTGCCAGGTATGACTACCCCGTAGGTTAGGCAGCGATTGCTACTTCACCGAAGATAGAAGCAAGGATTGCTTCACCTTCTGCTACACGCTCAGACTGAGTCATTGCGTTTATTAGTTGATTCCGAGATTAAAGTGGTTGGAGAACCATCCCACTGCATGTGTACATACCGACTGCATAGCTGTCAAATCCATGCACCCCCAAGAATTATTCTGAATCAGCGTCTTGCTCGTCAAACATTTCCATAATGTTATCCAGCTGATCATTAAACTCTCTGACAATTTCTTCTTCATCTACATGTATAATACGTGGTTTTTTATTATCCGCGTCATCAATGTAGTAATATACTGGAACCTTAATGTTTAGGTTCTTTATAAGTTTAGCCTTCGTCATCTGATATAGTTATTTCAAGTGTGACTTCTTTAAATAAATCCCAAGGCATACTCTCATCTTGTAAGAGATCTTTAGCAGTTTGTTTAGTAAATGTCATAGGATAGAGCTGTGGTATTAAAGATGTGGTGTATGAACCGTCATCTGTAAAATGTACAAACTCATCCGTAATGATATACTGTAATGCTTTTAGTTTCATTTGTCGATTAAAATTAGTTCAAGACCACGATTAAACCAAAGAATTTCTATAGAAAGATTACATAGTTCTTCTTCGTATGTTCTTTCATGCCATATACGTAGTGCAGGAAGAATATAGAATGTACTGTGTAACTCACTGATTTGCAGTCTCATATGTTAATATTTACTCCTACCTCTACGATACGTTTCTAAATCGTCCATTTGTGTTTTTGCACGGGATTTTGACTTGATGGACTTTACAAAGTCTTCCCCTTTTCCTATAAGTTCCACTAGTGTTTTAATATTGCTAGACTTAAGTATACCTGGAGTATTTGGATTAGACCAATACTCTTGATATTTATCTCTAGGAATAGCTGACCAGTTTTTAGTCATTGAATTGTAGTGGAATACATAATTGTATACATTCTCTTCCATATAAATGGTTTTATTCTTCGTCAAAGATTTTAATTTCTACGCTTTTAAGATAACCATCACTAGTGAAGTTACCATATACAGGATACATTCCATCACCTATCACAGTGGAAAATGCTACACCTGCACCAGTATGCCCCATCTTAAACTTTAGTTCACCAAATCCATCTTCAGATAGTGTATGCATAGCGCAAGCATTATAACTAAAAGGAGCTTTTGGTTCGTGCTCTTCAATAAGCACCCACTCACCAGTGGAGTTAAGCTCGTTCATTGTCTTTCCATACTTAGGAATAACGCTTTCGTAGTTTTCAAAATCTACACGATACTGTAATCTATCACCTGTAGTTTTGTGCTGATAGATACGGATGTCTTCAAAATCTTCTTTCTGCCACTCGCTATCTATATAGCAAGGATCGCAGATTAGGAGCTGACCAGAGTCCACTGCAGCATATCCCATTAATAGTGTTTCCATTGTTATTGTTTTGGATTATTAAATGTTTCTTCGTAAATCTCTTCAAATGTTTTGAAGTCTTTTCCTCTTCCAGCATTCCATGCTTGCTGTCCACCCATAATAAAGAACTGTCTAAGCAGACTTCTCTCCATTATACGTGCTTGTTCGTATGTAATGTCCCAAATAGCTTTTGATTTGGGTTGCTCATCTTGAATCTCTTTGATGAGTAGTTCTACTGCTGTTTTTTCTTTCATATTATTTTTTTTAAACGTTAATGTGCGTTATAATGCACAAAATATGGGGTTTTTGTCCGTTATAAGGGACATTATATTGCACTTATTGTTAAAAAACTATACCTAATTCGGTATAATTCCGAATAAAGGTGCATTATTATACACTTTTACATATAATTATAGAGATAGGATATTACCAAAGGATATTAACCCCTTCTCAAACTCACCATCCTCTACACACGCAGCGTTAGAAAACACGGTGGGAGTATTAGAGAAGTGACTAACTCCTTGATTATTAAGGTCTTTATAGTTGTGTATATGACCAAAGCATACCAGCTTAAGCGTATCTTTTAGAGCATAACAACGCTTCATCAGTGATAAGTCACCACACATCTCTAGGTTATTCTGTCTATCATAGCTTAGATCACGGATACCCTTGGGAGGACCGTGTACAACAAGCACATCAGTATACTCTGGTATTTTCTGCCACACTGCGTGAGTTTTATCTCTAGCTTTCATAAATGCCCAGTCACCAAACGTTGGTGTAACAGGAGTTCCATAAAACACTACACCATTAATAGTGGTGGCAGCATTCTCTAGATAGATGATTTCAGCTTGAGCAAAATGTGCTGGGGTAACTAAGTTCCTTTCGATAGATGTATCGTGGTTACCTGCTACATAAATCTTATGCTTTACAGGTACAGACTGATACCATTCTACAAAGTTGAGCACCTCTTCTCTGTTTCTATATGGATCTCTCCAGTTGGAGCAGTCCCCGCTGTGTACCACCACATCAACACCATCAAACCTTTCGTCAGGTATCATATGATGGAAGCTGTGCGTGTCGCTAATGTGTAGAATTTTCATAACAATAGGTTTTAAAATAACACTCTTATCTATCCAACTTACAAGTGTCATGGCTGTCCCCTTGCAGTGATTCTGCGTAGGTTAGGAATAGACTGTTCAGAAGTTCATCATCAGGTATAGTCAACCTGCTGTTACCAAGTAACCGCCACTTACCTATACGGTTATCATACCGTTTCTCATCGTATTAGGCATACTATCCAGTGATTGAGCTGGAACGTGTAGTCAGGACAGGATTCGAACCTATGAAGTACCACCACGGAAAAACAATCCTTGAGAAAACAATTCCGCCACCTGACTATATACCCCCATATTCATTCCTAGACCAAAACCCAATCTGATAAGTAAGTAATATAGGGGTTTGTTATGTCAGATTATAGACCTCCATAACACGGTCTATTTCAAAAATATCAAATCTTTTTCAGATGGAGTCCAATCTTCTGGCATTGGATCATCATCCACATCGGAATCTACTGTTATAGGAACAGGTTCATCACTAGCAGTTCTATTTATAAATGATAGATAATCAGCAGTGTATATGATTTTGAGATCTTTAGTGTCATTTGTACAGATCTTATTATTCTTTACCATTACAGACCAAGAATGTTTAAAACCATACATACTCTTTACACCTGATATCCGAGGCATAACAAACTTATCACTTCCTGTACGAATATCTTGACATATAACAAACTCACTGTGAGCAGGTGTAATATTAACAATGTTAACGCGACCAACTACTACATCTTTTGTTGAGCTAGGACTACCAATAGTTGCTTGTACAAGACACCCCTCGTGATATTCTACATCATTAATGGTGACATAGTTTCTTTCATATAATGGTAAAATCCACTCAGTATCATTAGATGTTATAATTCCAGCTTGATCTACATCAAATACCCAACCATATTCATACTCAAATTTTTCATTAGCTTCAGTGCAACCATTCCAATCATCATCATCGTGACATATCCATGCTCTAAAAGCTCTATCTTCAAGATTCACCTTATTAATACAAAGCATTGCATCTGTAATTTCAACTGTTTCATCTGGATCATCTTCGTCTCCTCTAAATAGCTTTACTTTTATTTTATCACCATGAAATATTTTAATACCATCTACAACTATATACCATAACGACTTATCAATCTGTGCTTCTGATTTAACTTTAAGTCTTTTCATACAAGAGTTTTAAAAAAGCTCCCAGGAATAATTTCCCAGGAGCTTATATTATCAATCATCATCCTCGTCATCAGCTTGTCTACTCTTATGAGCTTTTGCTTCATTTTTGTAGCTGATGAATTTTTCTACGAACTTATCCTCATCACCATCTACAGCTTTATAAAGCATAGTCATACCAGCAAGCACGTGCTGTAACTTCTTGTCGGTATCCATTCTTAAATCAAGACGAGAATACTCCCATACAAGATAGACACGCTCATTATCTGTCTTCGCTTCATCAAGAATTTTTTCAATAACTCCTGTTTTTGTACGAAGATTTGAAGGTGCATCGTCAGGATCATCAAATAACTTATTAACCATAACTGCTTGATTAATAATGTTGAACAATACCTTTGCGTCCAATACATCAGATCTGTGATCTGGAATACTCAAAGCAGCTTGGACATTACCTGCTGAGTGATCAAATTTTACCATTATCGGTAGTTTTAGGGGTGAAAGATTGTTTTACCATTTCCACTGCTTCAGTGTGACCTTGCAGTGACTCGTTATACGTTTTATATCGACGTTGAAACTCGTCGTACTGTCCACCAAATATCATTGTCTCAAATAATATGGGTGTTGATTCGTCCATAAATGAATGATCCCATCCAAGGAAGACTGTTGATATTTTAATGTTGTCTATATAATCAATAGCAACACGTTTCATATCATCAGTCATTCCTTTTCGGAACTCATCGAAACTCACAACGTATGGATTCTTGTTCTCGTCTAAAAGATAAGATTTCATGACTTAGTTTTGTGAAGTTGTTCGAAAATAGAGTTTACCTGCTTAACAGGACCAACAGCATTAAGACCAATGACAGCAGTATATCCAAAGTTATCTTTCTTTTTGATATCACTATCATCCATTGGTCTACCTAAACCACTGGTAATATGGAACTCACTAAATATTTCAGCAAGAAACACAGACTCACGGAAAGACCCTAATGTAAATACAGGAGCAAAGGTAGTCCAATTGAAACGCTCTTGTGCGGATTTAATCTTTGCTTGCACAATACAATACTTACCTGCTATTTTAGGATCTCTGTATGTATCTGATGAAAACGAACAATACCATACTTCTGTTGCAATACCTGCTTGTTCTAACGCATAGATAGTAGGAATCGCTGTTGCTGCCACATTACGAAATGATTTTTGATCTACACACGCAGAACCACAGATATTAATAGCAATCTTTACAACAGGTTTTCTAGCGTTTTTGTAAACACCAAAATATCTATCCTCACCACTAAGTGCTTTTGGAACATTCAGTCTGAACCCGTGATCAGTAAACTCTATGCGTTTACGGTAGGTGCGTGCTTGCCTAATAAGATCTTTATATTTCTTATCAGCCATAGTTTTCTTCACCTCAGCTAGACACATATCTTTACCTTTCTTAGGATCAAATCTCGTAGTGTGAAAACCATCTTTACTTTCTTCATCACCATAACGCCAGTCTGAATCACCTATCATATTATCTAGCTGACCCTGATTCTTAGGATGCATAGTGGCAGGAGGATTATCCATATCGGTGTTAGTAAAGAAATCACCAACAGATTCGTAGACGATGTTATAGACATCATCTTTCATAAATCTTTTCATATGATTTATTTTAAAGTTAAAAAAAAGCAAAGGGGTTTTTACGCCCCCTTGCTATAACCCATCCATCAGGACACTCCAACAGTTTTCACTAGCTTTTTCTGAAGCTCTTCATCCCAATGACTTGTGATCATATTGAGAATGTCTTGCTTGCAGAAGTTGTTGAACAATAGTGTAGACGCATCAAATACAGAACGCGTTGAGAACTTCTCGCTTTCTACATGAGAGTTCATAAATGCTCTGATTCCTTGCATCCACTCATAATGATCACCAGCAATGCTCTTCTCGATGTTCTCATCATAGTCGATGAATATACGACACAGTTTAAAACGATCGAGGAATGCCATATCCTGCATCTCTCTACCCTGATATTCAACAGAACCTGATCCCCACGTATTACCTGCTAGAATACAGAAGAAATCCTTATGCTTTTTAGCAATAGGATTACCTTGTCTATTAGGTACAGAGATCTGTCCGCTTCTGTCAAATACAGCGTTAAGCACTACAGCAATAGATGGTGACATTGCATCATACTCATCGATTAGAAACAAACCACCGTTCTCATAGAAGTCTAGGAACTGTGATGTAACATAACCGTTGAGATTAGCAAATCCCACCAACTCTGACTTAGATGCCTCCATATTACAGGAGAAGGATGCATAGCGAAGCTGCATAGAATCAGCAGCTTGTTTTGCTAGCGTTGATTTACCAGAACCTGTAGGTCCTACAATCATAGCTTGCTTAAACAGTTGCAGATAACTGATGAGCTTCGGAAGTTCTTTGTGTGCAGAAGGATTGTCAATTACTGCTTTCAATTCACCTTTTAAGTGAATCTGTGTGCGTTTGCTCTCTAAAAACGACTCAATAATCTTTTCTTTCTTACTAGAGTAGTCGTCTTTAAGTGCTTCCAACAGCTCCTTCTTTAACTGTTTGGTTAGTTTGTCTTTTTCTGATACCACGACATCAGACAATATACCGTGGATTTTTTCGTGTCTGAGCTTGTACATAACAAGTTTGTCGACACGTTCTTGAATTGCTTGTTCGGGAATCATCACTTGAAATCCCGTTGTTGTTGAAGTGTTACTCATCTTCGTTTCTATTTTTGGGGGTTTTTGAATACTCTGTTCTTTTTTAACTGTTCTGATTACATTAAAGTAGAAGTTGGTACAACTCCATCTAACTGGTTGATTTTTATCACCAAAAAAGAATAGATTAAAAATACCATCATGAGTGGTGCTACTTGATTTAGCTTTCACTGTATAAGTGCTACCTTTTGTAACATACGCATGTCCACCTGTATGTAATATCTCAATGGTGTCTCCTGCTTCTATATCCTCGTAAGCAATCTTTTCTATTCTAATTGTTGTTTTTTCCATAGGATACACCATTTTTAACAGTGAGTAAGAAGCTTGTCACTACACCGCACTTTATAGAAAAGTCAGCGTTGTTGTGTGCATACTTGCACAAGTCCTTGAGAGACTTTGGTACATTTAATGTAACAGGTGACTTAGTCCAGCTATCAGATAGACGCTCTAATAGCATCACTCTAACAGGTGCTGGGATTCTTGCATCACTAATGTTTTTTAGCACTTCAATAGTGCCAGTGATTGTACTATCTAACATATCAGATAGTGCATTTTGAATGAATTGATGTTGGGTTTCCATATGTTTAGGTTATTAATTACAAAAAAAGCAGGAGACAATTACATTACCTCCTGCGTTAGAACTACTTGAGTAGAAATTAGAGGAGCGACTATACGGGATGAGCTGACGCGTTCCAGAAACTAGTATTCTGTACTAAGCTAAATCAGAGTGACCGCCAATACGGTTCCGGTTTTTCTACGTTTCGTTCCAGGATGTGTGTTTTACATCTTTGCATCAGGGGTGGAATCGAACCACCCTTAACACCATGCTGATAAATTATTATTCAATATCGTATTCTCTTATTTTACGATATAAAGTACGAGCACTAATACCAAGAGCTTCAGCAGCATTATCTCTATGTCCTTTATGTCTTCTTAAAGCATTAATTATAGATCCTTTTTCCAGTACTATCATAGAAAGAATATTTTCTTCATCGTCTTCATATCGGTTATTCTTATATTCTTCAGAAGGTACTTTTAATGGTTCATATTTAAAAGTGTCTATCTCTTTTTTTTCTAGCTCAT
>Ga0207935_1000195_pt1 | contig 15768 bp, 10 predicted proteins | sample LakMenEpi30Aug10_FD_150746 | JGI IMG/M metagenome (GOLD analysis project Ga0207935, IMG submission 150746) | Freshwater microbial communities from Lake Mendota, WI - 30AUG2010 deep hole epilimnion (SPAdes) | ecosystem: Environmental > Aquatic > Freshwater > Lake > Epilimnion/Euphotic zone ...
AAATAGCCTTAAGCTAGGAGAATTTTCTGACGCAGAATTTCTAAAATGCGATACAAAACTATGCTATTTTATAAGCGAAAAATCACTTTTTGTAATGGAGCCAAAAGAAAAAGCCAATATCGATAAATATCTAATAGATGAAATAGGAATGATTAATGAAATTCATCCTTATAATAATAAAGTATACATATTAGCTAGCAATACTATTTACCAACAATTTCTACAATCTCAAGATGCGCCTTCTACATGGATAAAAGACAACACAACTTTTACAAAACCAATAGATATGGCGATTGATGGCAATGTTTACGTTTTAGATAATAATAAAATAATAAAACTCTACAGCGGAAGAAAAATCGCTGAATATAATATCTCCGATAGAGTATCCGATGGAATAGATATCGAAGTTGACCTTAGAAACTTATACGTACTCGATAAACAAAAAAGAACGATATTTGTTTTCAACAAAGGAACAGGAGAATTCGTAAAAGAAATTATATTAACAAACGAGCTAGACCCTTCAACAATAGATCAGATTGTAGCTTACGAGAAAACAAATACTACAACTCTATATTTCTTAAAAAACGGAAAAATATTTAAGGTACAATAGGAGCATGAAAATTCTGCAGGTTAATAAAAAAGCTTATAGAGATTACGAAATATTAGAAAAATTGGAAGCTGGAATTAAACTTCAAGGATCAGAAGTTAAAGCATTAAAAGAAGGAAGAGGAAATCTTAAAGGCTCATATATTAGATTTATAAAAAACAAACCATACTTAATTGGATTCAGTCTACCCGCTTATTCAAAAAATTCAGGTCAATTTATATATAATCCAGCGAGAGAAAGATCACTTCTATTAAATTCAGCTGAAATCAAAACTTTACAAGGACAAGTAGCTCAAAAAGGGTTCACTATTGTTCCATTAAAAATATATGCCAACGAGCGCGGATTGATCAAAGTATTAATAGGCATAGCGAGAGGAAAACAAAAATCCGACAAGAAACAAGATCTCATAAAAAAGCAGCAAGACCGCGCAATGAGGACTATTTTTAAGACAAACAGATAGACTTCTCACCATATTAGACAAGAGCTCTCCTTTGTGGTAGTATCCATTTTATGGGGATGTCAAGGCATCGCCTGAAAGCACATTTCATATAACGCATGTAGACCTTTAAGTCTTTAAACTGAAGCAATATAAATGCAAAACAAAACAAATTCGCTGTTGTAAACGCTTACGCTTTTGCTTAAGCTCACTTACATCTAAAAGATATTATTCTTTCAGCAGTTTAGCGAAACGGTTTTCCCTGATACAACTTTCGCTAGGCTAAACCAAATCGGGGGTCTTATCACGACTGCATTATAAATTTTTTAGCTTTTATAAATGCATTCTTAACAAAAGCTCATAAACATGTAGAAATTATTTGAAAAACTTTTAGCACAGGGGTTCGATTCCCCTCATCTCCACCATTAAGAAACTCGAAATTCATAAAGACCTTTTAAAGGTCTTTTTTTATATTTAGAAAGGTAAAATTTTAAACACGTTAATACCATCGACAACACCGATAGTACTCAAGAATATAGCTAGAATATCTCTTATTCCATATAAACAAACAATTCCAATTAAAATAAATAGAATGTTTAATATACCAGCCTGAAATTTCTCATATGCTTCTTCATAATCAGCAAAAAATAGTTTTTGCCCTAATTTAAAAAAGTTGTAAACAACCATAATAACCAATGCACCATATAATAATATATAGGTAAGGTTTATAAAGAAATATAAGGTTTTAGATAATTCTCCGAATATTTGATCGGCGGGTTGACCTTCAAGTGGGTTTGAGACTAAATCTTTAAATGCTGGCATAATTTATATTAATTCCATGTTAAAAAATCTAACTGGTTAGGTAACAAAATATTTATATCTGCACCTAAAGTTTGTCCTACAAAAGCGAAAACAGAACCTAAAGAGATTAAAGCAACACCTAAAAATCCCAACATTAATACCTTAGACATACCACCTTTAAAAGTCTCCATAGTGTCAACATCAGGTTTTACGGCACTTCTAGCAATCGATCCTAAAGTCCAAACCAAAGCGCCCAAAATCATAGCTCCTCCAAGCCAAAAAAACAAATTATAAAAGAACACATACCCATGATAAAAATTAGTCATTCCTCCTAATTGAAATGAGGCTCCAAAATCATCAGCTGATAATTGTGCATAAGCTTTTTTAGCGAAAGGAAACATATAGGGATATTATAACAAAAAAAGGGGAGAAAAATCTCCCCTTTTTTTTAATACTAAAAGAGTCAGCAAAAATTATTGCTGTCTAAACTGATCAGCATTTGGATCAAATGTGACAGCCTGACTTCCGCCCAATGTTTGTTGAACAAATGTAAAGATTGCAGGAGCTGTAGCCAATAAAAGACCAGCCAATCCAGCTAATACAATTTTAGGAAACCATTTTTGAGCAATCTTAGCGGCATCATCGTCTTCAGAGAAAGACTGCCAAGCTAATAAAGCTAAACCGATAATAACTGATAAAAATATCATTACTCCGCCAATCCAGAAAGTTGAGTTGTATAGGAAGGTTACCAATCCTAATAAACCTGTGTTTAAAACAGTAACAGTACCAGTAGGAGCAATAGTAGTTGTTGTGCTAACAGGAACTGCCCCAAAAGCTACTGTAGTAGCAACCATCAATGCTGGAACAGCATATAGGGATTTAATTAATTTTTTAAACATTTTTTACACCTCCTTGTGTAAATAACAATATAATTCGAGCAACTTACTCTTATTACCTAAAATTCTACATGATTTATTTGGTTTCTACAATATCCCTAGGTAATACGTTATAATAATTAGAGAATGAAATACCTGCCAATGGATTTTAAAAGTCGTAGATTTTACTCAATTTTAATAGCACTTATTGCGCTTAATTTTCTTGTATTCACTAGCACCCTAGATATACCTTCAGCAAAAGCCGATGAAGCCGACGAAATTCAAAAAGAAATAGATAAAAAGAAAGGCGAATTAGCTGCTGTAATAGAAAAAGCTAATAAAATTAATGACGAATTGAAAAAACTTTCAGGCGACCTTTCCCTATCAAATGGAAAATTAAACAGTGTTAGAGCACAAATTAAAGACTTGCAGGCTGACATAGTGAACGTCTCAAATAAGCTAGAGATTAAAAAGAAAGATTTAGAAGAACGAAGTAAAATAAAAGATTTACTGCTTAGAAGTATTTATATTTCAGAAAAGAATAATAGCTTACCTAAAATGTTAATCACACAAAAATCTATATCAGACGCAGCCCAAAAGACTAACTATTACATATCTTTTATAAATACATCAAACAATATAATAGGACAAATCTCAAATTCAATCGACTCTTATGAAAAAGACAAAGCCGAAATTGAAAAAATAAAAGCAGGCGTAGAAAAGCAAGAAAATGATTTAAAAGTTCTTGTACAAAAATTAGCTTCTCAGGTAGCCAGCAGTAAAAATGATTTGGCATCTACATCTCAAGAGCAAAACGATATACAAAGAAAGCTAAATGAATTAAGTGCAGAACAAAAGAAATTGCTTGAACAAAAAGCAGGTAGCTTTGAAACATCTGTAGGAGATGTACCTTCTACAGGAGATTCAAACTCAAACCCAAATTATAATCCAGGGTTTAAACCAGCATTTGCGGCGTTCTCTTTTGGCGCACCCCATAGACAAGGGATGAGCCAGTATGGAGCTAAGGGTAGAGCTGAAGAAGGCCAAGACTACAAAGAAATATTGAAAGCCTATTATGGAGATGTAGAAATAAAAGAAATAGACGGAATAATTGAAACCATCAAAACAGACAAAGGGGGCATGGAATTTGAAGGCAAATACTTAAAAGGGTTAGCTGAGATGCCTTCCTCATGGCATAAAGAAGCCTTAAAAGCACAAGCAGTAGCAGCAAGAACATATGCTTTAGCAAGGATCGGCTGGAGGGTTTCTAATCCAAATAGCGGATCAACTATTTGTACAACAGAAACTTGCCAAGTTTGGTCATCTTCAAAAGCATCTAGTTCAAGTGCTGCCAATTGGCATAAAGCCGTTGAAGATACTAAACACTTAGTTTTAGTTAGCAAAAAAACTGGCGAAATATTTTCACCATTATATGCGGCAACTTCTGGAGGTTACAACTATAGCTACACAAGTCTAGGACACACCACTTCGGGCGGTTGGGATACCAAGTGCGGGTCAAAAAACTGCTGGACAGATGATGCATTTGAAAGCATTGGAAGATCACCTTGGTTTTATAAAGGATGGTACAAAACAAGAAGTAATCAATCTTGCTCGCGTACACATCCTTGGTTAAATGAAGAAGAATTCGCAGATATAATTGGGGCGGTAGTTTTATATGAAAAAGATTCTGATAATCAAAAGCACTTGTCACAAGTTGATGCTCAAAAATGCTGGGGTAAGGACATTAATGATACATGGAGCAGAGATAAAGTAAAACAAGAATCAGGAATTACTTCAGTAAAAGACATTTCCGTAAGTTATTCATCAAACGGACAAACATCTCAAGTTAAAGTAAACACTAACAAAGGCGAACATAACTTCAGCGGAGAAGATTTCAAAGCAATATTTAATCTTAGAGCTCCAGGAGCAATTCAAATCAAAAGCTCGCTATTTAATATTGAAAACAAATAATTAAGAATTAAGAAACTCCAAATAAATCTTTTCCGAAGATATTGATTATATAACCAGATAAAAGCAATAAGCCAATACCCCATAACCAAGATTGTAAGTAGTCCCAACCCTTTTCAATATTTCCTGGGTTACCGCTTCCTAATAAATACCCAACAAAAGGCAATAAAAGCAATGATCCAACCACCCCAATGCCTATCAAAACTCTATTAGTTACTTTACCCCAGTTAGCAAAACAGCTGGCTATCTTATCAGCATCTTTTATTTTGCTCCAATCTGAACAGCTTGGATCTCCCCCCAAAGCAACTAAAGTGCTAGAAGTATTTTGAGTTGGAGCAGTGTAACCTGGGGTATTGTTCCCATTGTTATTGTTGTTTCCATTGTTGTTATTGTTATTTTGATTTGCAGCAGCTTGGTCCATTTGATCTCTAGCTGTTGATAAGTCAGCTGTTATACTTAGAGCTATCTCATCAAAGTAAGTACCAAAGGTATCCCATACTACATCTACTGTAGCAGGACCTGTTAAGTTTAAAGGTATAACACCATCAAATACTAAGCTAGGGTGATACATATCAGGCCCATCAAACTCAAATCTACTTATGTTATACGCTTTCAAATTTAAGCTAACATTCCCTGTTGGTGTAACAATATTTATAACATACCCTGTTCCGTCTAATTCATTATCCCAAGCAGATAGATCAAAAGTTTCCCAAGGAATAGTTCCCTTTATTTGATATTTATAGGTAGTACCATCTTTTACTAAAGGAATAAGCTGTAATGAGGGCTCGGCAGCAAAAATATTAGTTACGGGAAAAACTATAGCTGCAACAAAAAATAAAAAACCTGTTCTTAAGATTCGCGAAATTTTCATATGCCTAAATGATACCAAAACCTAATTATAAAAAAAATGGTAAAATATTGTAATATGAATAAGAATATAATATTAGGACTCCTATACGGATCTGTTTTAAGCTTATTGTTTTCTCAACCAGCCTTGGCAGCAACAAATCCAGGCTGCTATGGTTCTCTTGCAGGAGATGCCCCTTCATTAGGGAAATTTCTTCCATGCTTTTTAGAGCAAATTTGGAAATTCTTCCAAAAAATATTCGTAGCAGTAGCTTTAATAATGGGAATGTTACTTGTTTATAAAACTTTCACTAACAGAGAAAATTCTAAAGTCTTAGAGGAATTACCTTCTAAATGGATGTATTTGATTATCTTTGTATTTTTAGCCTTTGGTGCAGGAGGAACAATTTTAAACTTCGTATTTAAGCTATTTGGATTTGGAACTTTAAACAGTTGGATAGCTCCACTTAATGAAATCTTCTCTAAATGGGATCAAATGACTGTAGGATTTTAATACAAAACATTTAATTCAAACAAAAAAAAGAGCGGGGGCCTTAACGGCCCCCGCTCTTTTTGAATCTCTAAACCAACAAGTCTCTATTATCTTCTCTTCTCATCTCCACCCATACCCCATAGGCTACCCACGCCTATCATTCCTTCTAAGCTTTTTCTTACATCTTTAACTTTAAGCATAATACCGATACCAATAAAATATTTCATTATATAAGCAATTAAGAAGAAAAACCCACCAGAACCTGTTGCAGGAGCTGGCATAGAAGTAACACCAGAAGACCAACCTGTATAAAAACCTGGAGAATATGCCAAAACACCTAAACCTAATAAGAAAACGAAGAACATTACAGGAATTGATAATAAATCAACTAATAATCTTTTTCCTAAATTCATTATTAACCCTGATCTACCAGGTAAAACTGAAAGCAAAATTATCAAAGGCGAAACGATTGTTGTAAACATCATTGATATATAAATGGTTACGTATGTCCAAGCAGATTTAATAATTGCATAGAAAACCATTCCCAAAATAATAAGAGCAATTATTATCATTATTAAGCTTCCAATACCAGAAGAAACGATACCAGACACAATAAGCCCGATAGACATTATCAATAATCCTCCACCAGCCAAATTTGCAGCTGCTAATGGTGTTCCTGGTAAAAATGATTCTCTTACTAGCTCCCAACCAATATTTGAAGCAAAAGATTGTAGTGGCCACATCAAAGAAAGAACCAATGTGATAATAGGATAAGACAATAATATTAATCCTAATCCAATAGGTATCATTGGCAATACGTTATAAACAGAAACGCTAACTCTAGGAGCTATTTGAGCTCTAAACATTATCATTAAAGCAGAAATACCAACGACTACACCCATCAAACCTAAAGCTATGTTACGAGTAAGCCTCCATGCTCTAAGAACGAACAATCTGAAATCTCCTTCAAAAACACTTTGTGCATAAGCAGGCTGTGTTCCTAATATATTGTCTTTTGTTGTGTCATTGATAAATAAAGCTAAATCAGTAGGTGGCGTAGCCTCTTTTTGCGCATAATCAAAAGTTGAAGCTAAAATACCAGCTCCTCCATAAGGATACAAAACAAATTGACCAACCTGAGGAGTATAAGCAACTGCTTTAGTTGGATCACCACAAGATGTATAAGGATCTTGTTTAGCCTTTTCAATCCATGTATCAAAAATTTGACCGCAAAGACCAATACCTATTGTATCCGCAATACCGTCTCTCAATATCAAGCTTCTGAACCAAGGGCCTCTTTCTTTTTCGCACTCTCCAGAAGCAGAAATTAGACCAACATCGCACATTAATGAAATTGTTGTATTAACAGTTTTAATGATATCCCAGATGCCGGCTTCAGATTTATTCGGATTCATTAATCCACCTTGGCTTTCTAAAGAAGATCCAGCTGTAATTTGTTCAGGAGTATTAGTTGCTTGAGCAAAAACGAAGTTTACACCTAGACCCAAAGCGCTTGTAATAATAATCATATACAAGAATGCGTTGTAAGCTTTTAAAAACTTACGATACGCGGTCTTAATGTATTCAAGGTATTTTTGTTGCATATATAATTAAAATTTTACCACTTAATTTTAATATTACTAATAAATTTCTTCAATGTTACAATTTAGCATATATGCCAGTATATAACTTAACCTGGGAGCAATGGTTTAGAAACATTGTAAATACTCCGCTAGATGCACCTAAACAAACTGTAACAGTAACCTTTAATGGAGCGAAAAATAAACTTGTTTTTCTAAAATATGCAATAGAAAACACAACTTCTTCTTCAAAAGAGGCAGATATTAATTTAGCTTTAGCACAAGGAGATACAGAAGAATTACGAGATCAAAAAGGTATAACAACAGAATTTAATAATGTTGATTTAATAAAAAATCCATCTGGCACAATTAGAAAAATACTAGAATCAACCCGTGATGATATTTTCAACATTGACGAATTAACTACATTGAAAAGTGCACGAATAGTTGGAAACCTAGCAAGAGGAAAAACACACGACGAAGATGATAGAGATTTAGAAAAACCATCTTCCATGATACTTAATGCAATGGGGATGTCTTTTCCATCTCTAAAAAATGCAGCTGGTTTACATAAATTTCAACTTCTAATAGATGCAACTCCTTCACAACCTAAATCAACTTATACAGACAGAAGAACTGTTGAAACTGGCGAAACAGTTAATCCTGCATTTAAAACTTATGAGCAACAAGCAACTTCAATGCATGCTTTAGCAGAAAACAGTCCAGCCGACGCGGCTAGAGTTATATATAGGAATCAAAACATTCAAAATTTTAATAGAACATCACTCAGAGAACTTGAGCTTGATCTCTCTAAAACTTTTGATCACACCATAGCCGGAGGAAAAAGTATTACAGGAGAGTTAACAAAATATGTAAAAAGACATGGAGGATTACCTAACCCAGCAGATCCTAACTACGACACATTAATGGGAGGCATACTTGGAATCCCTCCTGCAGAGTTTGCTGACAGCGCAAGATTTTCTGATGCAACCAAAAGGTATTTACATGCGACATTAGATGCAGAAGTCACCAATATAAAAATAAATGGAGATGCTTTTATAAGTAAAAAAATAGCCGATACCGTTAACGCCAATCTAGGTTTTACACCAGGAGCTTACCCAGCAAGGATGTCACCAGCTGTTGCATCTGCTTGGGATGAGTTTATAGGAGCAGATTCAAGAAATCCTGGTTCATTTAGGCCAGTTAGCGCAAAAGCTAGAATGAAAGCCTACAATAACCTTCGTTTAACTTATATAAAAGAAGAAGGCCCTTTAGCATGGAGTAGAGTTGCGACTACTGATATTGGATTAGAAATAGATGCTAGAAGATATAACGGCATTGTCAGAGCAAATTTATTTGAGGATGATTTAAATTTCACATATCAAACAAAGCTAGTTGAAAGCTACATGTTATATGAATCTCATGCAGCACAAATAAGACGAGATATATATAACGCAGCAGAAGCAAAAAGAGGTCCGAATGCTGGAAGACTTGCACTTGAAAGATATGATGCCGCTACAAATAATTTAAGATTAGCCAATAATTTATTTTTTGCATCTACAACACAACAAATATTAGAAAACCTTAGAGATAACAGATTCATGTCAAATGCGTTTGTAGTGTCTAGATTTTTCAATACACTTCCATTCGTTGATCCAGAATTTAGAAACCTAAGAGCCTATACAAAAATGATAGACCCTATGACTTATGCAGAAATACTGCAACAAGCACCAGGGATTAAAAGCTTAGGAAAAACCTTATTTGACGATGAAGTAACACCTCTTACAAATTTACCTGGAAATGTGGCAGCATTTCTGGGAGTTGGTTTTGCGTCAGCAGAATTGCCTAAGCGAGGATTAATGCCAGTAGCGAAAGTCTTTATCGGAGAAGAGAGATTAAGCAAAATATTAGAAAACCGAGAATTTATCTTTCATCAAAAATATACACCAGGAGTAAACTCCTCAGGAGCCGCTACCATGATTCCAAGCGGTAACTGGCAAATTATCGGAGCTAGACCGGGAGATATAACTGGACTATTTGGGAAGAACTCTGTATTTGAAGTATTAAGAGAAATAAATACGTTTAATTTGCTTGATGGGGTAATGACACTAAATGTTAATGATTTCTTAGCAAACAAGACAAACTTACAATCACTACAAAATGCCATCGGAACTGTTTCAACCGCAGCCACAGGCTATGCACCACTAAATGCCTTTGAAGAACTAGCAATGCATTTAGGATTTGGTCCAGGTGGTCAAAGACAAGCAATAGCTGGAAGCTTTGTAACCAATTTTCAAAACGCTTTATCACCTTCCGGCGGAATGCAGTGGCTTCAAGGTTTAAAAAACTCAGGGCAAGTAGACGGCGATGACCTATGGAGACTACTTCAAAATATGGTCGCCAGCGGAAAAGCAGAATCTTTAGCCACAAACAAAGTTATTGGACTATTTAATATCTATAATAAATACGCGAATTTAGTAAATGACTATATATATAGAAATATAATCTGGGGTACCGGAGGAAATTGGATTCCAGGAATAAAAAGCTTAAGACCATTCATGCAAAATACTTTGGGAATGTCTGACACAATCGGATTAATCCAAGCTTCTAAAACATGGGCTTGGGTTCAACGCTTAGAAAGAATGGGGCAAAATCTATATAACTTAGCCACAGGAAACACCGCAGCTGCAACAGGCGGAATGATAACAAGGTGGGCAGGAAGCAGGTTAGCCCAAAGTACCTTAATGAAAGCGCTTGCTAAATCGTTAGGATATATACTGACAAATGTTGGAGGTATAGTCAGTGGAGGTATCGGCTTTTTATTGGGAACAGTAGCAAGTATTGCATTCAAAGCCTCATTAAAAATACTTCGAGGAGATTTAGTAGGTGTATATTATTCGGTAAAAGAAGATGTAACTGCTTTGGTGAATGTCGCAAAAAAAATAATAATTTATCCACTATCTATAGTTCTTGGATCATGTGGATGTGTAATATTAATGGTTGTAATGGCAGTAGGGGCAATCCCTGCTATGTTTGCTCCATATGAAGAATTAGTAGCAGGAGTATCGGGAGTTGCGAACTCAGAAATTTTAAGAGTAGATAAAAGTGTTCAAAGTTTAATGTTTAACCAATTTTTAGAATTCACAGTTGTAGTAGAAAATGTTTCTGACAAAACAGCAACCATAGCAAGAGTTTCAGATAAAATGACAATGGTTGGAGGTTGCGCAGCAAACGGATCAGGTCAAAGCTACAGTGTAGGAGAAGCAGGATTCGTAGGAGAATTGAGAGCACAAGACAGCGCAAATACAGTCCCAATGAGCTATATAGAAGCCCAATTTTTAGGACGAGTGCTTCAACCTGGCGAAACATTTGAATATAAATATTCAATATTTAAACCATTATTACCAGCAAATGGAGATGCCACTTATTATAACTCGATTGAATTAGGAGCAGCTGAAGAAGCTAATAAATCTGCAGCAGATAACGCAAGCTATGTTGTTGGATCAGGAGGTTGTGCTATGTGTCCAAGCGGATATCCAACAAGATCAGGATACCTAACTCAAGGACCAGCAACTGTCGGACCTGGTGCTTCTCACAGCGGATCTGAATCTATCGATTTGGGAGTACCAGTCGGAACAGAAGTTTACGCAACGCACGATGGAGCAATCACCGTAACAACTGGCTATCACTATGGATGGGGTAACACTGTTGAAGTAGCATCACCTTTAGGATTTATTTCTTGGTACACCCACTTAAGCGCTTTTGAAGTTTCAACTGGCGATACCGTAACCAAGGGAGATCTGATAGGCTATTCTGGAGGAGATCCTGATACAGGTGGTGATGGAGCTGGTAACACAAGCGGAGCTCACCTACACTATGAATTCAGAAGAAATGCATCGGGAACATATTCCGAATGCAATGGTGAACCTGTAACAATGAGACCGCCTTTTGTACCTGAAGAAGTAAATGCATATAGAGGAGCATATATAGCAGCATGGTAAACATAAAAAATATTCTTAATAATAAAAGATTTTTGATTATATTAGGCGCAGGTTGTGTCGTTGTATTGATTTTTATATTAATAACAAACAAATCGACCCAACCACAGCCTACGCAAACACCATCGACACAACCTGCGCCAGTACAAATATATGATTACCCAACTGATTCACTTCCAAATCCAAGTATAAGAAACATAGAACGAATATCATTAATAATTCAATCACCACTGTTAGTTTTTGAACCAGAACAACTCCCTGAAAAGTTACCGATTTATGAATATAAAAAACCAGAGATTTTGACTGAAGAAAATGTTTTATTACTTGCAAATTCATTTAAGCTAGGAAAATTAAAAAATATCGATAGTCCAGTACAAGGAAAAGTTTATATAGCAGGAAATGAAAACGGCAGCTTGATAGCCGAAGTCGACAATAACACTATTTCAATAAGCTTAAAGAAAAAAGAAGCAGAAACAAGTATTGAAATTGCCGATACAAAAGTAGTAATAGAGAACGCAAGAAAATTCGTCAACTTATTAGGAATAGATATAAATAGATATCAAAATGTAAAATATGCTTACACCGTAGATTCCCAACAAGGAACACAAATAGTTGATATACCTGAAAATGCTGAAGGTGTACAAGTTTTATTTAAAGCATCTACTCCAAATAATTATCCATTAATTGATAAAAATTTCGACTTAGAAACAAACACCATCACTGTAAATCTTACTTTAGCAGGAGATGTTTTGGGAGCTAATTTAGAACTATACGGAGAAATAAAAGAATCAAATAAAACAGTAAACATAAAAAACAAAGATATAGTCGTAGACGAATTAAAAAATCAAAAAGCAATGCCTTTTAATTTAGAAGCAATAATAAAAGAAGGAACAGTTTCTGCAACTGCTCGTAAAGTTACTTTAAGCTATGTGGAAGAAAACAACGAACTAAGACCTGCATATGTGATCATTGGAAATACAAATCTTTCACAGCCAACAAGAATGCGCGGAACGGCAGAAGTTCAATTTATTTTAGATGCCGAGCAAAAATAATTCTCCCTAAAATTTGAAAACATATTATAATGATGATAGTATCGACTGTTTTATATGGAATTATTTAATATTAAAGCCTTTAAAATTTTAATAACATTTATAGTATTAGTAAGCATTATTACTACTAAAGCAAATGCTCAAACTATTGATCCTAATAACCCAGGCGCGAATCCTTCTCCTCAAACATTATTAGAAGCTGGTATTACTCAAGTAAGAGTTGTATTAAAAGATCCAGCTACAGACGGTGGTGCAACACTAGCCGCTGTTCAAGCTTATCAAGCAGCTGGTATTAATGTGGTAGGAATTGTTAACTGGGAATACGGTTCAAATGGAGCATGGCCACAAAACGGCCCAGGATCTCAAAATACAAGCGAATATATAAATAACTTTGTAAATAATGTTATTCCTTCAATGAATCAAACCTATGGTAATTTACATGCTGTTCAAGTTTGGAATGAACCGGACGATGCAAATCCTGCATATGTTAATTCGGTAAAAATAATGAGTCCTGAAAATTATGCAACTTTGCTTGGATTAGCACACGCACAATTAAGTACTTATAGTCAATTTACTGTTTCAGCTGGATTAGTATCTGGAAATGCTTCCTATTTACAAACAATGTTAGCAAATGGAGCTACGGCCGATGCTTTTGCAATACACCCATATGTAGTAAATCCAAATCCAAATGATCCAGCATCTATTCAACAAGTTATTGATTTAATAAATTTTGTAAACGGCGCCACTGGCACTCCAGTTTGGATTACTGAATTCGGATGGGAAACTTCTGATCAAGCAGCACAAGCAGCCTGGTTATTACAAGTTTATCAATTACAGCAATCAATGGGAATATTGGATTCAGTTATGTGGTATGGATTTTCAGACGTACAAAACCCTGGGTTCGGTTTAATAGATTCTTCAGGAGCTCCAAAATTAGCATTTTTAGCACTAATTGAATATTTAAAAGGTAATCCAATATCTAATGAACAATTACAATTATTACTAGCAAACAACTTTGTAAAATGTAATACATTATCCGGCGAATTCATGGGATTTGCACTTACCGAAGCCCAATGTGCCCTGTATAAACCATGTACAGATGAAATGGGTAACATAATAGGATATGCTTTCGGGCAGAATTTATGTAAATTTCAACAAGAAGTAAGGTTAGCTTGTGGAGGTCAATTAGACATGGAACCAATCCCTTACAGACCTGAAGTTGTAGGACATAATCTATCAAAACCATTCTCACTAGCAACAGCTTTTAATCAAGAAATAGGCTCTACAGATGAAAACAAATTAGTAAACACTTTATCAACTACTTTATGGATAGAAGGAAAATATGAACACCCTGACTTCAGACAACCGGCTGGACAACTTTATGGATCAATAAAACCAGATTCACCTCATTATGTTGCAAATAGAATGAGTTGGGAAAAATTAAATATGCCGACCTTTACCATGTGGCCTGCAAATCATTACGGACTAGTAAAGAACTCTTATGGAATAAGCTCTCAACCCGATTGGGAATTCGAAAAAGGCGAATCTGCAACAGATTATATTAAGCGTATTTATAAAACTTCCGTCCAAAAAAATGAAACTGTACTAGGTATAAAATCTGAAATGGAAACAGTGAGATTTAATGCTTGTATACAAAGAGTAGGCTGTAGTGCTGCAGTGTCAGGTCCTGAGGGATGCATAAAAAAAGATTCAACAGGATTACAACCCGTTTACTGCACTGAAGATGACAATCCTGATCAATGCGTATCGGCCGGAAGATTGTTCTCTTTTAACGGCAAAATGATCTACGAAGAACCTACTGATGGACAAGTTATCTCAAGAGGAGGTCAAAATTTTATGTATGACAGCCTTGTAAAATTAAATAGCACAACTGAAAACATAGTACCTTGGAAAACTAGATATCAATACATAGCAGACATGGGAGACACGACTAAAAATCTAGCTAACAAACAAAACACTACACTAACTAATAATTCAGATATCATTTATGCGAAACCTGGTCAAAAGAAATCTCAATCTGTATACACATCATTAACAACACCTGAAAAAGCAAACGCACAATCGCTTGACGAAGATTTAAATAATGGAACATACCAAACAACAACGCCTCAAAACTGCCAAAACATGACCGCACTTATAGAAAACAAAGGGACATCATATGCTATAAAAGCTTGGGACACCCAACCTTTAAGTTGTCCATATCTTTTCGACTATAGCTTAACCGTTACCTATTATATAAATGGCGCACCGGTTGGAGGATGTCATCATGACTTAATTCCTCAGTCAGCAATGCCAAAATGGGGAGAAAGCAATCCAAATACAAATAATGGCGCATGGGGATTACCAGTCAGCGATCTTGGAGCAGGAGGAGATACTGCAGGCGTAGCAGGCTTAGATTGTTCAGTACCAGTTGTACCTACAGCTGGTGAAACTTTAACAGTAGATATTCAAATAACAGGAAACGCTCCAGATAATAATCCTGGATGCGGAGGAAAAACTGCTTTCTGTTCTACTGGGAATCTAAAAATCGATACAAACAGACCTGAAGCTGTTGATTGCAGAGTATGTCCTGCTTGGGCTCCTCCTTCAATGTGTGCAAAAATTTTATCAAAAGATATAGCCATTGATGATCAATGTTTAGATGGAAACTGCCAAGCTGGTGGAGTTTTGTTAGAAGATAAATCTCCGATAGAAATTGGTACTGAATATTTCTTTAATACAACAGATTTAATTGCGGGGTTTGGACAATGGCTTGTAAATACATTAGGTTTTTCAAGCACCGAATGTGATTACGAAAAAGGCACAGCTTATGATGGTAATGGAAATCCTTTACCAGACCCAGTTAAAACAGGTTTAGATTGCCGTTTTAATGCACATCAATATTCTATATATGTATATCCTTCAAAACCATTAAAAGGAGACTTTTCTCAAAGAAGTAAGAACATGTCTGTAAATGATGCTCTATTTAATATTAAAGGTTATACAACCGAGTACTTCGAACCAGAAGCAGCTAAAGCACCTGTTGATCTAAAATTATCTATAAAAGATAGAAAGGCAACAGATGGAGATGGTAATTCTGCTTTTGATCCAGGTG
>Ga0207935_1000198_pt1 | contig 15670 bp, 20 predicted proteins | sample LakMenEpi30Aug10_FD_150746 | JGI IMG/M metagenome (GOLD analysis project Ga0207935, IMG submission 150746) | Freshwater microbial communities from Lake Mendota, WI - 30AUG2010 deep hole epilimnion (SPAdes) | ecosystem: Environmental > Aquatic > Freshwater > Lake > Epilimnion/Euphotic zone ...
CGGCGGTCGCGGCGACCTCTCGCAGCATTTCTGGGTGAGCGCCGCGCTCGCGGTGCTCTCCGACGAGCAGCGGTCGCTGGCGGTGGGGCTGTCGAAGGAGGTGATGGACTCGACGCCCGGCGGGTCGGGATTTTCGTTCGTCGACATGGCCGCCAACACGGCTGGCATCCGGCTGGCGAGCGTGGCCACGCAAGACTCGAAATCGGCGCACGCGCTCCAGACGCGCGTGGCACGGGGCGTGGAGGTGGCCGATCTGCTCCCGTCGCTCGCCGAACTCCCCGAGGGCATCTCCCGCGACGACCTGCAGGCGACCTACGGCGGAATCGGCGGCGCCGAGACCCGCCGGCTGCTTGGCGAGATCGACCGCCGGATCGCCAATCTCCCGCTCTTCCGTTGAGCAAAAAGGGGACGCAGCTCTTTTCCGGCGCCGGAAAAGAGCTGCGTCCCCTTTTTCAACTCATGCTCGACCCACGCCAGCTGACGGCGGGAGCGGCGGCGAGCCGGCGCAACGACCGCGGCAGGTCGCCGTGGCGGCCCACCACGATGATCGCATCCCCCGCTTCGAGCGCCGTCGTGCCGTGCGGGCTGCGGCGGATCTCGCCGTCGGCCTTGCGCAGGGCGACGATCATCACGGCCGCGTCGCGCAGATCGACCGTCGCGAGCGGCGCCCCGACGAGGTCGTTGTCGGGAGTGAGCACGAACTCGGCGATCTCGAGGCCGATGTCGAGGAGTTGCTGGTTGAGCTCGTTCATGTTGACCGTGTCGGCGAGGAGCGACTCGGGGGCCGGGTGCGTGATCATCCGCGCGATGCGGTTGGCCCCGGCCGCCGCCGGGAGCACGACACGGTTGGCACCGCTGCGGAGGAGCTTGCGCTCGGTGTCGGGCCGCTCCCCGCGGGCGATGATCTGCACCGTGTTGCTCAATTCTCGGGCGGAGAGCGTCACGAACACGTTGGCCGCGTCGTCGGGGAGCACCACGGCCAGGACCTGTGCCGTGTCGAGGTGCGCCGCGCGGAGCGTGCGTTCCTCGGCCGCATCGCCCGCGACCGTCGGATAGCCGAGCGATTCGGCGAGGGCCAGCCGCTCGAGGCTCGTGTCGATCACCAAGAGCGGCATGCCGGCCGCGGCCAGGTCGCGGCAGAGGATCTGGCCCACCCGTCCAAACCCGCACACGATCGTGTGCCCTATCATCGCGTCGATCTGTTGACTCATGCGTCGTTTCCCCAGTGCTTCGCGGATCTTTCCATCAGCCATGAATTCGACCAGCCCGCCGATCACCCACAACCCGGCGGAGCAGCCCGACACGATCAGGCCCATCGTGAAGAACTTGAGTCCGGGATCGGAGACGGATCTCACCTCGCCGTAGCCGACTCCGAAGATGGTGATGATCACCATGTAGAGGGCGTCGATGAGCGGCCACCCGGCGAGCATGTAGCCGATCACACCGATCGCCACGATCGCACCGAGCAGCGCGACGCCCTTCGCGATGTGACCGATCGCGAGGTCTCTCGTCTCGGCCTCGGTAGAAAACGGCACGGCTTTCAGGCGGGGCTCGGCACCCCGGCCCGGCTCACGCGGTGGATGATCTCGGCGGCGATCTTCTGCTGGATGCCGTGCTCGAGGTGCGTGGTGAACCCCACGCATGAACAGTTGATCTCGCCGAGCACGTAGGCATCGGAGCCGTCAGGCTTCGTGTCGAGCATGAAGTCGGCGGTCCAGATCAGGGGGATCTCGTGGCCGCCGAGCCGCTTCATGACCTCGGGCAGTTGGCCGAGGAACATGTCGACGAGCGGCCGCCACTTCTCCGGCTCGTCGTAGGTGTACTTGGCCCCGGAGAAGAGCGTGGCCGAGAAGGCGTCGGCCGCCTCGGCGGGCTTCTTGTGTACGACGAAGATCGGCGTCGTGCCCACGAGGAGGATGCGGATCTCCCCCTCCTTGATGCGCGGCATGAAGGGCATGTCGACGAGCATGCCGTTGTCGCCCACGATGTAATGCTCGCAATAGTTCATGAACTCCGCGAGCGTGTGGTGCTCCACGTGGTTGTCGACGGCCTCCACGCACTTGACCCGTGCGTCGAGCGGCACGGCCGCCCCGGGCGCCAGTGGCCGCGGGTCGTCGACGCTCACGAGCCAGATCCCCTCGCCCGTCGAGCCGCGGTTTTGCTTGAGCACGCGCCGGCCACCGGCGAGCATGGCGGGAAACCGCTTCGTGAAGTCGTCGACCGTGTAATAGGCGGTCGTGTCGGGGGGCACGAGCCCCGTGCCGACGAGCTTCACGAGCGCGTCCTTGGCGCCATAGCCGGTCATGGCGTCGGGATGCGGCATGCCGACGACGCCCGCAGCACACAGCTTGCGGAGCATGTCGAAGTAGGCCGCCTCGCCGCCGGGGATCGTGCCGGGGTTGATGCGGCTGACGTAGGCGTCGGCCTTGGCGACGACCCTGTCGAACAACTCGTCGCGATCGACGTCGCGATAGAAGATGGTGTCGGCAGACCAGCCGCCCGCCCGGAGGGCCTCGACCATCGGCATCGTGTCGCGGCGATGCCCGTCGGGCCCCTTGTCGGTGCCCCCTTCGGCCTCGAAGAACACCACGTATTTTTTCAAGGGTCACCTCCTGGCCGCGCATACCCGATCGATCGTGAAACTCAGCCAGAAGGACCCGGAGTATCCCGCGCCCCGGGCAAATGGCAAGCGCCGCCGGCAATCGCCACGACCGCGACCCGGCGTGGACCTCGGGGCACGACGTGGATCCGTCCAGGGCCGCGCCGCCAGCACTTTTTGGGTCCACCAGAAAAACTCATTGACATATCGGAATGTTCCGATACTATTGGAAGATCGCGGGAGTGGCGACCAATGGCCCCCCCGGCCCACGAGTCCCCCCGTATCAAGAGCTTTCGTCATGGTCGACACGAAGCGCAAGCCCGCCCGCCCGCCGAAGCTCACGAGCCTCGAGAGCCTCGGGCAGGCGGCCGAATGCCTCAAGACCCTGGCCCACCCCCATCGGCTCCGGATCGTGCAGATGCTGCTCGGCGGCCGCTACACGGTGGGCGAGCTCGCGGAGGCCTGCGAGATTCCGAGCCACATGGCTTCCGAGCACCTGCGGCTCATGCAGCGGTGTGGCTTCCTCGGCGTGGAGAAGGAAGGGCGGTGTGTCTACTACGCGATCGCCGAGCCGCACCTCGCCAGCATCATGGTCTGCATCGAGGCCCGGTTTGGCGGCCCGAAATCCCAGCGAACCGGGGTGTCCGCCTAGGAGTGGTCTCGCTACGATCCCATCGCCCGTTTCCAAAAAATATCGACATCTCAAGATATATCGACACCTAGTGATTCGTTCCTGACCCCACGGAGGATTTTTTCATGGTTGCCACGATTTCCCCGACGACGCTCGCCGATCTTCGCCGCAAGGGCGGCAACGTGACCCTCATCGATGTCCGCACGCCGGCCGAGTTCGGCGAGGTGCATGTCGATTTCGCGCACAACATTCCACTCGACCGGCTCGACCCACAGGCCGTGAAGGCGGTGGCCGGCGACGGGCCGGTGTACTTCGTGTGCAAGTCCGGCACCCGCAGCCAGAAGGCCTGCGAAAAGCTGCTCGCCGCGGGCGTCAAGGACGTGGTCAGCGTCGAAGGGGGCACGGCCGCGTGCGAGGCTGCCGGCGTGCCGGTCGTCCGGGGCCGCAAGGTGATGTCGCTCGAACGGCAGGTGCGGATCGCCGCGGGGGCACTCGTTGCCGCGGGAGCGGCCCTGGCCGGCTTCGGGCCCGAAGCGCCGGTCAACTGGCAGGCGATCGGTGCGGGCCTCGCCGGCTTCGTGGGCTGCGGCCTGGTGTTTGCCGGGATCACCGACACCTGCGGCATGGCGATGCTGATCGCCCGGATGCCGTGGAACCAGGCGTCCGGTGGGGCCTGTCGCACCGCCACCACGTGCTCGCGGGCCATCCTGCTCGGGCTCGTGCTCGGCGCAGCGTCCGGCACCGCGATCGCCGAACACACGAAAGATTCGCTCGACGTCGTCAAACAGGCGGTGAAAGAGCAGAAGGCCGTGATCATCGACGTGCGCGAGCAGGACGAGTGGCAGCAGGGGCATCTGGCCGGGGCCGGCCTGCTTCCCCTGAGCGTGCTCGAGCGCGGCGTGCCCCCGCAGGAGCTCGCGAAGATCCTGCCGAAGGACAAGATCATCTATTGCTACTGCCTCGCCGGCGGCCGCTGCGCCGAGGCCGCCGCAATGCTCAAGCCGCTCGGGTACGACGTCCGGGCGATCAAGCCCGGCTATCCGCAGCTCGTGAAGGCCGGGTTCCCGGCCGTCGTCGGTAAGTGACGAGCCGCTCCCCATTCCGCATCATCACCGGAGACAACGCATGAAGATCCAGCAGTACTACCTCGCCTGTCTGTCGCACGCGTCGTACATGATCACCGACGAGAAGACGAAGACGGCCGCGGTGGTCGATCCCCAACGCGACATCGATCAATACCTCGCCGACGCCAAGGCCGGCGGGTACACGATCAAGCATGTCTTCCTCACGCACTTCCACGCCGACTTCATTGCCGGCCACATCGAGCTGCGCGACAAGGCCGGGGCGACGATCCATCTCGGCCGCCGGGCGGAGGCGGAGTTTGCCTGCGTGAAGATGAAGGGTGGCGACACCGTCGAGTTCGGCGACGTGAAGCTCGAGATCATGGAGACGCCGGGCCACACGCCGGAGGGCATCTCGATCCTCGTCTACGACCTGGCGAAGAGCCGCACCGAGCCGCTCGCCGTGCTCACCGGCGACACGCTCTTCATCGGCGACGTGGGGCGGCCCGACCTCCTGGCGAGCATCGGCGTGACCGCCGACGAACTGGCCGACATGCTCTACGACAGCATCACGAACAAGCTCGTGAAGCTGCCCGATGCCACGCTCGTCTATCCGGCCCACGGGGCGGGCAGCATGTGCGGCAAGAGCCTGTCGAAGGAGACGGTCTCCACGATCGGCGAACAGAAGAAGTTCAACTACGCCCTCCAGCCGATGAGCCGCGAGGCGTTCAAGGCGATCGTCACGGCCGACCAGCCGGAGGCGCCGGACTACTTCGTGCACGACGCGATCCTCAACCGCAAGGAGCGGGCGTCGCTCGGCGCGGCGATGGAAAAGACGCTCAAGCCCCTCTCGCTCGCCGAGGTGCTCGCCCTCGAGAAGGCGGGAGCCCAGCTGCTCGACGTGCGCGACGGGATTGATTTCGAAGGGGGCCACCTGCGCGGGGCCCTGAATATCGCCCTCTCCGGCAAGTATGCGACCTGGGCCGGATCGATGCTCTCTCACGACAAGCCGATCGTGGTGATCGCGGAAGAAGGCGGCCCAAGCGGAGGCGACGATCCCGCCGCCGAGGCCGTGATGCGGCTCGGCCGCATCGGTTTCGACAACGTGGCGGGCTACCTCGCCGGCGGCATGAGCGCCCTGGCCAGTCGCGACGATCTCGTCGAGCGCACGGAGCGGATCACCGCGCCGGCGCTCGCCGAATGGCTCGCCGGCAAGCGGCCCGACGCCGGTGCGGCGCCGATCGTCGTGGACGTGCGGAGCGAGGCGGAGCATGCAGGCGGGCACATCGCGGGGAGTCTCAATATCCCGCTCACGCATCTCGACGAGCGGATCGGTGAGATCCCGGCCGGCCGGCCGGTGGCCGTGCACTGTGAAGGAGGCTATCGCTCCGCGATCGCCGCCAGCCTGCTGCAGAAGCTCGGCCGCCGCCACGTGCACGACATCGTGGGCGGCTACAAGGCCTGGCTCGCGGCGAAGCTCCCGGCATGATCGCCCCCCTGCTGTCCGGCGGCCTCGTCGGCCTATCGCTCGGCCTCACCGGCGGCGGCGGCGCGATCTTCGCCGTGCCGCTGCTTGTCTACTGGATCGGCGTCGATCCGCGGACGGCCGTGAGCATCTCGCTCGTCACGGTGGCGGCGACGGCGCTCGTCGGCGCAGTCGAACGCTGGTGGTATGGCCAGGTCGAAGTGCGCACGGGGCTGCTCTTCGCGGCGGCGGGCATGGTGACCGCTCCGGCCGGCGGCTGGCTCGGCGGGCAGGTGCCGTCGCAGACGCTCATGGCCGCGTTTGCGGGGCTCATGCTGCTGATCGCCGCCAGGATGTGGAGCAAGGCGGCGGATCGGACCGAGCGGGCGGCGGCTGGCGCGTTTGCCGCGGGCGTCGGCCCGACGTGCAGTCGCGACGCGGAGGGCAGGCTGCGGATGACCACGCGCTGCTTCGTGCTGCTCACGCTCGTGGGGCTCGTGGTCGGGCTGCTCTCGGGCCTGTTCGGCGTCGGGGGCGGGTTCCTCATCGTGCCGGCGCTCGTCGCGTTCGCCACGATGGACGTGTTTCGTGCGGTCGGGACGTCGCTCTTCGTGATGACGCTCGTCGGTGCCGCAGCACTGGCCGCCCAGGTGGCCGCCGGTCGCAGCATCCCGCTCGACATTGCCGGCAGCTTCGTGGGAGGCGGTGTGCCCGCCCTGTTCGTCGGGTCGTGGATCGGCCGCCGGATCGGCGGCCCGACGCTCGCCCGCGTGTTCGCCGTCGCGATCGTGCTGGTCGCGATCTTCATCATCTTCAAGACCCTGACGGGCATCTGAGTTTGTTCCATTCCCCAAGATGCAGAGGAGAGCATTCATGAACCATCGTATTCCGTTCGTCGATCTCGCCGGCTACGCCCTGCTCGTCGCGGTGGCGGCCTCGTCGTCTTCCGGTGCCGAGCCCGCGGCGGCGCCGGCGCTCCAGTTTCCGAAGATCGAGATGTACGGATCGGTGGTGGCGCTGCCGACCGCCGAGGAGCGGCCGCGGGGCGGTGGCAAGGTCGTGTTTGACACCACGGCCGCCGCCCCGGCGGGCAAGCCGAATCGCGGCCTCGAGAGCGCGGCACGGCTGGTGAACATCTACGAGCTGGAGCAGATGACGCCGGACCGGCCGAAGATCGCGGTGATCCTGCACTTCAACGCCACGGCGGCTGCGCTCACCGACGCGGCCCATGCCAAGACGACCGCCGGTGGCGTGAACCCGAATCGTGAACTGGTCGAGAAGCTGCTGGCCAACGGGGTGGAGGTGTGGGTGTGCGGCCAGTCGGTGATCCGCGGCGGCCACGCTCTGGCGGACGTGCTGCCCGGCATCCGCGTCGCCCATTCGGCGATGATCTTCAACCTGAACCGTCAGACCGACGGTTGGGCCACGCTTGGCGTGCATTGATCGGACGAGGAACCCATGAGCCGCAGCCTTCGATCCAGTCGTGGGCCACTACGACAACCACTCCGGTCGCAGAAGCAGCAGGAGGCCGAGGCAGAGGATCACGAGGCCGCTGAGGAGCTTCAGCCAGCGGCCGCCGGACTGCTGGAGCTTGAAGCGGGATAGCGTCGCGATTGCGATGCCCACCATGATCATGTCGTCAAACATGTAAGCCGCGATGTACAGCGAGAGATAGCCGTACCGCGTCGCCGGGCCATCGTGGCGTTGAGAAAGTATCTCCGTGTAGAGCGCCGGCAGGCCGGCCGTGCACAGAAGCTCCACGATGTTGACGAGCACCGCCAGAACGAAGGCGGCCGCAAGAGCGGCGGGGAGATTCTCGGCGGTGACGATCCTCCGCATCCGGTCATAAATGTAGGGTTTCGCAGCCTCGGGGATCGAGAGCGTCGGGCCCGTCTGAAAGGCGAAGAAATCCTTGATGTGTACGAAGCCGATGCACATCGCGGCCAGCCCCAGGATCACCTGGACAGGCCGGAGGTAGCCGATCCACATGAAGACATTGAGCCAGGCGGCCATGAAGGCGAGATAGGCCGCGCCGCTGACGATCACGAACGTGCCCGCCACGGCAAGCATCCGCATACGGTCTCGAACATTCACCAGCACGGCCAGCAACAGCAGGAGCACCCACATGGCGCATGGGTTGAATCCGTCAACAAGACCCACGACGACCGTGAACAGCGGCATGCCCAGCATGGCCGGATCAACGGGCCCCAGAAGCGGCAACTCGATCGGGGCCACCGGCGTGGGCGACGGATCATCATCACTACCGTCGATTCGGGCGGGGCATGGACGTGACCACCCGTCGAGGATCGCCTCGAGTCGCCTGCCCGTTGTTTCGGCGCGGTCGAATCCCACCTCGAGGCGCCCGCCGAAGGAAAACACGGGCACGCTCGCCGCTGCGATCCTGTGCCGCTGAACCAGGTCTGCAAGCAGCGCCCTGGCGCTTCCGTCATGCCCGATGTCGGGTGTCGAAACAGCGAACGCGGGATACCGATCGGCAACGTCTCCGAGCCAGGCCTTGGCACGATTGCAGCGCTCACAGCCCTTGCGGGAGAACACGGTGAAAGCGAGTGTCTTTTCGAGCCTCGAGACGATCTCCCGCGGGTCTTGCACCCTCCCGATGACGATGTCGCACAACGAAACAACCGGCAGATGCGTCGGGTCGAATCCGTGCCGGGTGGCGAGCCTGCGGAGATTCTCTCGATCAACGTCGCTGATGTCGGGAAAGCGGCGCACCACGACGATCCCGTCGCGGTCGGCCGCGAATGCAGCGACGCCTTCGAGAGTCGCGTTCGGGGCGTTGTCACGTGTCTCGGCGAACACGTCGATCGTGATACACCGTTGCGGGGGGACTGTTTCAGCGGGAGCGCGGACGGAGGACGCCGCGAGCGCGATAGCCGACAGCCACAGCACGAACGATCGTTGCATGATGACCCTGCACATGGCCCGCAGAGCGGCCCACGGGAGAAGGGCCAATGGTATTCAGGGGTGCGCGAGATGCGACGGCCCAGACGGTGGGTATCGCGGATCCATCCGCCGTAAGCATGCGACACTTTCGCCAGGGAGTGCGGTCGTACACGGCTACTTCCGGCGCCGCACCGGGCCGAGAAGGAGTGGCTCGTCACATCCGGCCGCGCGTGCACGGCTGCAGGCACTGTCCGTATGAGCCGCAAACACGTCGAGAGCACGACGAAGGTTCGCGTATGAATGAGTGGCTGGCTTTCGGCACCGTCGCCGTTATTTGCGGCCTGCTCGCGGCACTGACCCGCTGGGCCGGGAGCGAGGGCGGAGATCAACAGCCCCCGGACACACCAGCCGCCCCCTGAGCCGCATCGCAGGCAAAATCCCGCTGCAGGAAAACCATAGGTCACGAAAACGAGCCGTGCGGAGCCACCGACGCCAGGATCGGCGGCAAGCCGCTCACCAACAGCCCGTGAGAGGCGATGGCCATCGTGAAGGGCCGGCCGGATTGTCGGTCAGGGAGTGCCCGACCGGCGGAAGGCGGTTTCGAGATACTGACGGTGCCAGGCGGCCTTTTCGTCGGGGGTGACAGCCGGAGCGACCGGATCGGTGATCGTGACCGCGACCCGGCGGACAAGGGTGCCGTGGGGATCGGGCCCGGCCGCGCGGCCGCGATACCAGCGTGTGGCGGGGCCGGTGTGGCGGTAGACCGACCATTGGGCGAGGGGATAGGCGGTGCCGCGGTCGCCGCGGGCGGCCGGGTTGTCATTGCGACGGTGATCGAGATAGATCTCGTGGAATCCCCGCCAGGTGCGGCCGTCATCGTCCGAGATGGCGATGTGCAGGGCATCGCGGCCGCCGTAGACGCCCTCGCCGGCGTGCCGCGGAAGCAGCTCGCAATGGTTCCAGGTGAGCACGAGCCGTCCGTCGACGTGGCGGAGCAGATTGGCCGGGCTGTTGGAGGTCGGAAACCGCGAGGGGGCTGCGGGCGTCCAGGTGGTGCCGTCATCGGCTGAAAACGACTCGTACAGGCAGCCGGCCTGCGTCCGCATGAGCATCCAGATGCGGCCGTCACGAAGCTCCTCGAAGCAGGGCTCGCAGGTACCCTCGTTGGAGCCGTTGTAGCCCCGCTAGGTGCGGATCGCGTCGGCGACCGTCTCGGCGGTGCCCTCGCGATACCACACGTCGAGATAGCGCGGCAGGCCGACCTTGGCGGCCGTTTCCCGGTCGAGGGCTTCGGCCTTCACGGTGATGCTGCGGACGATCCCGTCGGCCGAAAGCAGGATTTGGGAGTTGGCGAGTAGGCCGCTCTCGACGAGGGGCCGGGAGCTGGCGATCGCGGCTGGGAGGGCGGGGCTCAGGCGGTGCGGTGTGCCCATGATGTCCCTGAGCTCAGCGTTTCCCGGTTTTGATAACAATACCAGGGTGCTCTCACCCGGAGGCACGTCGAGGGGAATCGGGTGACGCAATCCGTGTGCCACCGCGCTGAGTCGAGAGGCACTCCAAGGGACTGAATGCGATGCCCAGCCGACCGAATGTGATCGTCGTGACAGGCGGCCCCGGAGGCGGGAAGACCACGGCCCTGGACCTGTTTCAGCGAGAGTTGAAATCAGCCGTCAAAATCGTTCCCGAAGCCGCCACCATGCTCTTCGGCCACGGACTCGACAGGGAAGTGGGAAATGGGGACGGCAAACTCCTGCAGCGGTCCATCTACAGGATGCAAATCGGTCTGGAAGAGATTTTCCGGGACTTCTATGCGGATCGGCTGCTGATTTGCGACCGCGGCACGCTCGATGGCCTGGCGTACTGGCCGGACGACGAGCAGAGTTATCTCGACAGTGTCGGCACCACCTTCGAGATGGAAGTCGCCCGCTACGGCGCCGTCATCTTCTTCCAGACGGCGGCGATCCATGGCGAAGACGTGAAAAGCAACAACCCTTATCGCACCGAGGATTCCCGGACTGCCGTCGCCCTCGATGAGAAGCTGCAGCGGGTCTGGTCGCGCCACCCCAACTTTCACTTCATCCCCGCCCAGTTCTCGTTCATGGCGAAGATCAACCACGGTCTTGGGACAATCGCCGGCGTGCTCAACCACATGCCGTCTTAAAGCCCAAGGAATGCGAACTCGGGAAAAGAACACGTTTCCTTGGCAACGCTGAACTGCGGGCGCGTTACTGACCGAGCCACCGGTGACGCAATCTTGAGAGTCGTGTCCTCGATGGAACGACCGCACGACGATGCTGCCCGCCGGCAGGTACATCAGGCAGTGCGACACCTGCCGTCGATGGATGACGACCAGCGGCTCATCCGCGGGCACATGCTCCCAGTGCCCGAGCCACGAGTGGTGCGGAAACGGTGCGAGTGGTGGTGCGCCCATGCGGCCACTTCCTTGCGGTTCCGTAAGAGTATCCGTCCTCTTCTTCCCGGAGGAGGAGCGAGCACCTCGGCCCAGCGTCGAATCGGCACCCTTGGTCAGCGACGGCACCACAAACCCGGCCAAATACGACAGCCCATGCTCGTGTCGTGCAAAACCACGCCGCCGCGACAAACCGCTTTCGACCAGCGTGCGGGGGGAGCGGCCGCGGCAGCGAGCCTTGGCTCCTCAAGTCAGGTACGGCATAATGCCGTATACAAGGAATAATCGCCGGAGCCATCACCAGCCATGTCCACTGTCAGCCACAGCAAGATAACGATCCGACAGCCGAAAACGCTCAAGTCAAAGATCGCCAAGGCGGCAACGCTGCGGGGCATGACCGTGACGAGTTTCATCAACGGCATTCTGGAGATCGCCGCAGAACGCACGTTGCGTCGGATCGAGACGCGGGAGTTGACCGATCGCGATAGTGCGGCCCTGCTGGCCATGCTGCAGAAGCCATCCGCGCCGAACGCGGCCCTTCGGAAGGCTGCCCGCAGGCTGCGGGAGTCGGAGCGTGGCTGAGCCTCTGCGGTTCGAGCCATTCGACCGCAAGCGTCATGATCGGAGCGGGTTCGACTGTGGCGTGGCTGCTCTCAACGAGTATCTCCGCACCAGCCTGGGGCAGCATGGTCGCAGGGATTTGACACGGGGCTATGTAGCCGTGGATGCCGGGAACCGCATCCTGGGTTATTTCACGCTCGCGGCCGGCAGGCTCTCGGTGAACGTGTTTCCGGAACGAGGCGGGTTACCGGCGAAAATGCCGCTGCCCACGACACTGCTCGGGCGACTCGCCGTGGATAGGGCGTGGCAGGGGCAAGGAATCGGAGCGGCGTTGCTCGCCTACGCCTTGCGCGTGGCAGTGGAAGGGGCCGACGCGATCGCATCAGCGGTCATCGAGGCGGATGCCAAAGACGACACCGCGCGGTCGTTCTATACCAGGTTTGGATTTCGCAGCCTGAAGGACGATCGGCTCCACATGTTCTTGCCGATGGAGACGGCGCGGCAGGCATCGCGGCAAGTCAAGCCATAGGCACCGCTTCTATGCGCAGTGATTGCGGACGGCATGACGGCGGCTGAAGCGCAGGACCAGGGCAAGGGCTGCGATGGCGGCAAGCCCTATCGCACCCGGCTCCGGCACCACCACCGCGACGCCGAGCGGGCCGAACGAGGGATCGTCGCCCGAAAACTCGTACTCGTGCAGTTCCATCCGCCCGTTCTCGGGCCCCCCCACGACCAAGCCGGCGAGGCTCACGAGCGAGCTTGAGGCTTCGAGGATGTTGAAGAGCACGTTGCCCTCGGGTGTGATCGAACCGAGCTGCGTGAACGTCTCGCCGGGCGAGCCCACCGGCCCCGTGCCGGAGCCCCAGAAATAGCCGTTGCGATAGTCGGTGATCGTGAACTGCCCCTCGCCCCCGAGCCCGAAGAGCGAGTCGCTCCGGAAGTTCCAGCGGCTGCCGACCGTCCAGGCCCACTCGGTCGAAGTGAGGTCGGCGTTGGGGAGCGGGTCGGGAGGGGTAAACGCGTCGGGATCGTAGGGCAGCATGTAAGCCCAGTGGGTGATGTAAGGCCCGCCGGAGGGCCCGGAGATCATCTGCATCTGCATCGCCGTCGTGCCGGACACGTCGCGAAACTGCCCGATGCCGATGATCGGATCGCCACCGGAAGTCGGCGTGAACTTCATCCGGATCTGCCCCGCCTCGGTGGCGATGCCCTAAATGGAGGTGTTCTGGGAGAACGACGACCCCGACGTGACGTAGAACGTCGCCTGCGACGAGCCGCTGAATAGGCCATCGACGGCCGGCCCGAGCGCCCATAGCGTCTGGTCCCAGAGGACCAGCGGCGGAGGGTTCGTGAAGCTCGACCCGCTGGTCATGTAGGCGAGGAGATTCTCCTCGGGCACGTACCAGTACGAATTGGAGAGGAGCTCATCCCAGGTGCCGGCGGGGGCCCGCCCGGAGCCGATGAGCGCGAGAGCCAGCGCCATTGCTCCGCCCACGAGCACGCGGTTCACGACCGCTCCGCCCCCGACTCCGTATGAGCCTTTCATGCGTTCCTCCCGAAGTAGGTGCCAGTCACAGATCTTAGGGATAGGGTAGTACGACAAAATTGGTTAGCAAACGATTGCAGGGTGACGGCTGGCTGTTGGTGCGTTGGTCCATCGGGGTTCGCGCCTCGGGGCCAAAAACAACTCAGCAAAAAACAGCTAGGCCCGGAGTGATTCGAACACACGACCAAGGGATTATGAGTGGAGACGAGCCCGAGGAATAGGTCGGGGTCGTATCGTGGTCATGCGAATTCCTTGGGAACGGCGCGTGTCGCTCGGCGCAGGATTTCGGCGCCGAGAGGGCGTTTGCTAACAGTTTTGCTAACGGTGGGTCGGTCGTTGTGACGCCCGCTGGAGGTCGGCGGCGAACGCCTTCTTGTCGTGATGCGGCCGGCGTCGTAGTCCGCGTTCAGATCAGTTCGACGACGGTTTGTCCTGAGTCGAAGGCGGCAACGATCGTGCCGAAAGACGCAGAAAACGCCGCGAGCAATGCATCGTTCCGGCAGTTGCCCAACCGCACCCACAGGAACCGCCCTGCGTCATTCGGCTGGCTGGTCAGGTAGAGAAAGTCCTCGTCCTTGCTGATGACGATTCGGGCATCGGCGAGTGCTCGCGCCCACAGAGCACGGTCGTCGAGCAGGTGGAGCCCACTCTCGAACACGTGTTTTGCGTCATGTCCACGGTCGCGGAGCCAACGGGCAAGGGAAGGAGGTAACTGGTTGTCGACCAGAAACCTCATGCGACCTCAACGACGACGTGGTTCGTCTGCTGGGCGGCGTAGGCGATGGCGGCGAGGATGTCGTCCCGCTCGAGACAGGGATAGTCGGCCAGGATTTCCTCGACGGTGGCCCCGTTGGCGAGGAGTTCGAGCACGTCAGACACGCGGATCCGCATGCCCCGGATGCAGGGCTTTCCGCCGCACTTGCCGGGCTCGATCGTGATCCGCGGGTGGGCTGTGGATGGCATAACCACAGTCTACCCTCGGCCTTTCAGGCGATAACTAGGCCCGGAGTGATTCGAACACTCCACCAAGGGATTATGAGTCCGGACAGACAGTCCTGATTGTGTTCCGATAGTGAGCCAATCCCGGCTGAAACGCAATTTCAGGAATGTGGGATAGGGGCCAAAATGCCGGTTCAGCGCGGCGATGCGCAACAGAACTTGGACTCATGCCCATGCCTACCGGCCGCGCCCCCTCTGGCTGGATTGTCTACCTGCTGCGCTGCTCGGACGGCTCGCTCTACACGGGTATCACGAATGACTTTCCGAAGCGGTTGAAGGCCCACGCTGCCGGCAAGGCTTCGAAATATACGCGCAGCCGGCTTCCCGTGAAACTGGTCTACAGCGAGCCCAAGCGTTCGAAATCTGCAGCCCTAAAACGGGAGGCAGCCATCAAGAAGCTGCGCCGGGCTGAGAAAGACAATTTAGTTGCGGAGCGGTGACCGACGAGTTCAGACAGCTAAATACGACGGAGCCGCTCAAGAAATACGATCCAACGGTCGGCTGCGCACACGGTCGGCCTCTACGGCACAAAATTTGCCGCTGAAGCCAATTTCCCTCTCAGCCTCCATCAGCTCCTTGAACCGCTGCAAAAATACGATTGGCGAAGATGCCGTGAACCGAAACAAGACAACGCCGCACGATGCCGGCAGCCCCCAGTGAAAGGCGAGCTCACCAAAATCCTTGTCGCATGTCAGGACGACTCGGGAGTCTTTCTGTGCTGCGGCAAGCAACGCCGAATCAGTACCGCCGGGCATGTGCGTTCGTGCCCAGATGACGTCGTGTCCGGCCTCCCTCAGCCAATGCACAGCGATTCCCGGAAAGTCCTCGTCGGCGAGAAATAGCATGCCGACGGGCTTTCAGTGAGATGTCGCCAACGTCACAACACGCTCGGACTTCAGCACCTCGCTCGCGTAGAACAAGCACGCCGCGATGTCGTCACGCGAAATACCGGGATGGTTCTCGATGATTTGCTGCTCCGACCACCCGGCGGCCATGAGTTCGACGATCTTCTCGACGGCTAACCTCGTGCCCTTGACGACCGGTTTTCCGCCGAGAACGCCGGGATCAAAACCAATGCGATCTTGCCAGTGCATCGTTGCTGTTCCTTTGTCGAAGGTGGCCTGAAGCCCATCCCCCATTGTATCGCAGGCGAAACGTCAGGAAGGCTGTGCGAGGCGTTGCTGAGCCACTGTGCGCCTAAATCCCCGCCATTTCTCGGGCATATTCAGTGAGCGCAAAAATCGCCATCAGCCGGACTCGCGCGCTCTTCTCCTGTAGCCGCTGACCTCTCCGGCGGCTGTTTTCTCTGTCCCTCGCCTGCGCTCCCCGTCTGCGCCCACGGAACCTACCCGCATGCAAATCCACGTCACGCTTATTCCGATTCCCAGCCCTGACCAAATACCTGCCGGCCCCGATCCCCCTGAAAATGCCTTCCACTAGTGCCGGTCGGCAATCCCGGCAACGCGGGCGACACGAGGGCCGGCGAAAACACTT
>Ga0207935_1000199_pt1 | contig 15647 bp, 34 predicted proteins | sample LakMenEpi30Aug10_FD_150746 | JGI IMG/M metagenome (GOLD analysis project Ga0207935, IMG submission 150746) | Freshwater microbial communities from Lake Mendota, WI - 30AUG2010 deep hole epilimnion (SPAdes) | ecosystem: Environmental > Aquatic > Freshwater > Lake > Epilimnion/Euphotic zone ...
TTGGATCTTTGGCATCTACATCCTCAATAAAGACACCTAGAAAGCGTATAAGAATGGCACTAGAAGCATCTGCTAAGTTTATAATGAGTGTAAAGCCCCCCTTTACAATTATAGAAATTTAAAGTATAATTATTTTATGGAAGAACCTATGGACATAAATGATCTGAGGCCAGATTACAGTAGGTCTATGGATATAAGAGGGGTTCCAACACATGTATGCCCATGCGGTTGTGATGTTTTTAATTTAAAAGTTATATTCGATAACTTTGAGATAGCCAGTTATTTTTTAGACATGGAATGTGCAAATTGTGGCACATTAGCAACGGCTCCAACACCAATAGATAGAGATGGATCAGAGTGAGAAAAACAGAAAGAATTAATCAGTTAGAAATAGAACTATATAAACTTAGAATAGAATTAGATTTAATTCATGAAATTATTTCAACAATTTTATCTTCTCAGCATCAGCAAGATACCTCTAGGATGGATTCTGGAAAGTGGTATCCAAGAAGGATGCCTCCACAAAATTAAGTATTGACAGACTCACTGCTATTTAGTAGAATTGTCTTTATGAAAAAACTAATAACGGCTCTAGTAGCCATCATACTAACAATCACATCAATGCCTGCACAGGCAAATTTGAAGAACAGGACATCTGTTCCCACACTAGCAATTCTAGACAGCGCTCTAGATACTAGCATCCCATCTATCAAGTCTAAGCTCATTTATGAAGTATGCATTCTTGACTGGCCTTCTTGCCCTAATGGTAAAAACTTTATGGAGGGGCAAGGATCATCTGTAATCCCTATGAGCATTTTGTCCAATAGTAATTTTAATCATGGAACACAAATGTCTTCAATTGCAATTGCAAATAACCCAAACATGAATATTATTTTTATTAGAATTATTGGTCATACATCAAGAGGCATGAGACAAACTACTGGAGTTAACACAATCCCTAATGCTTTGTCTTGGGTAAAAGCTAATAAGGACAAGTATAATATTGTTGCCGTATCAGTATCACAAGGTAATCAGTCTGTATTAAAGAAGGCTCCGTTTAACTATTGCCCAGTAACTAGCACGGACAACTCAGTAAACGATCTATATTCTATTGGAATTCCAGTATTTTTCCCAGCAGGAAATGAAAGAGACTTGTCTAGGATTAATTGGCCAGCATGCATACCAAATTCAGTTGCTGTGGGTGGAAGTGAATCTTATGGAGAGGTTTCAGTTTTAAGTAATTATGATAAGAACCTTATCGACATTTGGTCTCCTGCTGGCTCTGTATCAATTTACCCAGGGAACAGAAGCGGTAATTCATTCGGAACCTCAGTTTCAACACAGGTTGCAGCAGCAAATTATGTTGCTCTAAAATCTGCTAAGCCATCACTTACATTAGATCAATTGTTGTCTTTAATCAAGAAAACAGCAAAACCGATCACAAACTCTTTGAAGCAACAGGGACTGTTACTTGATCTTGGAGCAGCCCTAAATGGATAAAAATGTAACCGTTCTTCAGGGTATTATTGAAGATGTTGCCACTGAGTTATATCAGCAATGGTATAACTCAGTACCACCTTCTGATGTTACAGAGGAATCATCGAAAGCAATGATGAAGAATGCATTCGACACCTCATTCTTTGTAATTCAAAGGTTCATGGAAAAATTTAATAAAGAGGCGGAAGCACTAAAGGGTGTTGACGATCAAGGCAATATTTAGTAGGATATACCTATGCAAACATTTATTCCTCATCAAGATTTTAGCAAGACAGCTAAAAGATTAGACCGTAAGCGCCTTATAAAACAAAGTGTAGAGAATTTACAAATACTAAAGTCTTTGGCTGGATTGTATTCTTCAGGTGCTTGGAAAAATCATCCTGCTGTAAAAATGTGGGACGGTCATGAAGATTGGTTATTTTTATATAACGAGTCTATTATTAAAGAGATATTAATGAGAGGCTATAAGAACACAACACATGCCACATTTGATCAGATTTATCAAGACCATTTTATGTTTATGGAGTCCGATAGGCCCTGGTGGCTAGGAGATGAGCGTGTTCATTATTCTCATCGTGGCAGACTTTATGAAAAAGACCCAGACAAGTACTATTTTTATTCAGAGTTTGCTGACTATAAAGATATGGGATATACTTGCTGCGAGTCGTGCAACTACTATTGGCCAACCCATGTGGATTCCCTATGATAGTTACAGATGAAAATTTTGAAGATGTCATAAATAGCCACAAACTAATTATGATAGATTTTTGGGCGGAATGGTGTAGGCCATGCAAAATGTTTTCTCCAATTATAGAAGAAGTTTCAGAAGAAACTGGGATATGGTTGGGAAAAATGAATGTCGACAATGAGCTAACAAAGCAAGTCGAATATCACGTAACAAGTATCCCTACTACTATATTGTTTAAAGACGGAAAGCCAGTAAAAACAATTATTGGTGCCAAACCTAAACATGTTATGTTAGAGGAGATTAAAGAATGGATCTAGCTTTTGACGATTGGATTAAATTTGGTTATGACAAAGGTTGGATATCAGATGTTTTTTGTAATACCCACGACGGTCCTCCAATGGACGACGAAGAATTAAAGGAGTGGGATGAAGGCGGAGATCCATGTTCTTTTCAAGTAAGAGTATGGGAATTAAGCTAGAATTCTGATTCACAATATAGAATCAGAGTATATAAGGAGAAATAAAAAGAATGAAATCATTCAAGAAAATCGCTCTAGCCGTGGTTGCAGCCATGACTATGGGTACACTTATTGCAACACCTGCAAGTGCTGCGCCAATGACAGTTGCTCTTGCGACTGGTGCAACTTTCGGTACAGCTAATACAACCGCTTCCGATATTGCTACACCAGCACAGTTGACAGTGCCTTCAGATAATGAAGTTAATGCTACTGATGTATTGCGTATTATCGCAACCGTAGATACAGGAACATCTGTAACTGCAACTGCTACTAACGCTACAATTGTTTCGGCGCTACACTCATCTGCTGCACCAGTAACAGCATCGTCAGGATCAGCGTCTTTGACAATTGCTACTGGAACAGGTACAACTGCAACGTTTTATGTATATACTAAAACGACAGCAATTGGTAACGTGGTTTTGACAAACCAGGGAACCACACTTACATATTATGTCCAAGGAACAGTCGGTAAGATTAATAATCTTTCCGTATCTGCTCCTGCAAACGGTGCTGCTGGAACAGTTCAGACAATTACCGTAACTGCTACAGATATTTTTGGCAACAAGGTATCAGGAAAGTCCATTACTGGTCGTGTATTTGGCTCAGGCGGAACCCTTGAAACCTCAACTGCTACTACTGGCGCAACCTTGGCAACTTTTGGAGTTGCTACATTTAAGTTAACTCTTCCAACAGCATCAACACGTTCTCTAGTAGAATTTTCGTTGACAACTGCTACAGATGGAGAGTCTGCAGATGTTACTGGTTTGCCAGTACGCACCCTTGCACCGTTTGCGGAAATTGCAGTTCGTGATTTGACTGCAGAGTTGGCAAAGGTACAGGCAGATCTTGCTGCTGAAAAGGCAGCACGTGCTGCAGATGCAACTGCTGCTGCAACCGCTGCTGCAACCGCAAAGGCTGCTGCTGATGCTGCTGCTGCAAAGGCTGCTTCCGACCTAGTTACTGCTAATGCAGAGGTTGCTAAGCTTAAGGCTGATGCAGTAATTGCAAAGGCTGCTTCCGATAAGGCTCTTGCAGATGCAATCTCTAAGGCAACAGCAGATGCTGCTGCTGCAAAGGCTGCTTCAGACAAGTCAATTGCAGATCTAAAGGCTGCTTTTAATAAGTTAGCACGTTCATGGAACAAGAAGAATCCAAAGGCAAAGGTTGCTCTAGTTAAGTAACTTTTCTAAATAAGGAGGCGGGGATACCGCCTCCTTATTATTATAAATGATAGAATATGAATATGACATTATTAGAACAGTTAAGGTTTGCTAAAGTAAACAAAAAAGCTTTTATGGTAAAGGAATACTTCCCTACTTCCATAAATTGGTGGGATGCATTAAATTTTATATATCAACAAACTCAAGAAGATAATGATGAGTTAAAGGAACAGAAAAGAGACAGACACAGAGACGTAGACGTGTTTGGAAATGTATTAACCCAACACCCATTTTGGCTTGCGCCACAAACTGGTTTAGTTTGGAATCATTTTAAAGAAATTAAAAATTTTTTAATTAAAATTAATAATGACTGTGGTATTGATGCAGACTTTACTGATTGTAATTTTTATAAACATTGGGATTCAAGAAACTGCAGTTGCGATGCATTGTGGCATTCAGAAGGAATAAAAGTTTCCTTGGGTGACAAGTTTGTTCCTTCTCATAGCGACCCATGGGATGCATTTTATTTTCAAATAATAGGAAAATCATTTTGGAGAATAACTGACCCAACTGGATCTTCTGAAGTTTATGAATTAGATGAAGGTGACATATTATTTTTTCCAATAGAAACTTCACATGAAGTGTGGTCAGAAGGGCCAAGAACTGGATTGTTAGTTAATGCAGACAGCCAAAAAGATCTTGCAAAGTACATAGGTTTATGATAAACTTAGGTAGTATGGAATGGGATCACTTTAATATTATTAAGAAAAAAGTTGTAAGAGAGCTAATTAATGAATTTGAAGGTTTGGAAATTCCTCCAGACTGGAGACCAAGAGAAGTCTTGGGTCTTGTTTTAAGAAAACTAGAAGATAAAGAGAAATCATGTTAAAAGATACTGTTAAGAGATGGTTTGGTTTTCCGACAGTTGCTGATTATCAAAAGCAGCTAATTGCCAAGCTAGAAGAAATTGAAGCAGAAGAAAATAAGGTAAAGGTTGCCAAGAAGGCACCAGCCAAGAAGGCACCAGCCAAGAAGGCACCAGCCAAGAAGGCACCAGCCAAGAAGGCACCAGCCAAGAAGGCACCAGCCAAGAAGAAGGCTAAGTAGTGGAATCCAGAAAGCGTAGTTTGCTAAAGACTTTAAGTTGGGAAACATTTCATCTAGTAGGTGTTGCTGGAATAATTGCAATTGTAACCTATTTAATTACTGGAGAGGTAGAGTATGAGTATGCTACTCTAGGAGCCCTAGGATACATATTGTGGGAGTCAATTGGATATTTTCTGCACGAAAGAGTATGGGCCAAATTTGGCCATAAAGTAGATTAATGGATATATTAGATCAGTGCGAAATGCCTGGCTGTGAGGGCCAGGCAGAGCATATAACTGCTACAGAAACAAAGTTTATACAGGTCTGTAAGGACTGCTATAATAAAAAATATAAGAAATGATATAATTACATAATAAGCGGACTTCTAGACCCGCTTAAATACAACCTATAGGAGTAATAAAATGTCAGACGGAAAAAACTTAAACGGATTCAATGAAACAAAGCCTTCAGCCGCTGGAGTGTGGAATGGTGTTCAGTATGCATCAGACCCAAAGCAAGCTTTCCCAGCAACAGATAAGTCTTCACAAGACGGCGCTGGATTAAATAACGGCGGTAAGTAATATGTGCGTTGAATGTGGATGCCAAATGGTTGGCAGCGAAACTGGAATCAAAGATGTAAGCATTTCAGATGTTTCCAATCAAGGTGATAAGTAATGTGCCTTGAATGCGGATGTCAATCATCAGAAGATACTCAAAGAGAATCTTCTAATGCAGTTACAAGTAATTCAGTTAAAGGAAACTCAAACTAATGAAGGCATACCTTCAGATAACTAATTATGTATCAAAAGCTTCCATCAAAGAAGGAGATTTTGTTGTAACATCAGATGATGATGATGTTATTGCTGGAAGAGTAGAGCACGTAATGACTGAAGGTATGTTTGGTATTGAAGATTCAGAATATTCAATTGAAGCTTCTCAGGAAGATCCCGCAATACTTATAAGAAAATTTGAGCAAGAAGAGGAAAGTGGTTTGTGGGAGGAGACGCCTTGGCTTATTGGTAAGCCTGCAAAAATGTGTACTCCGATACAAATGCTTCCTTTAGAAGAAGAATCGATGTCCAAAGGGTATTGGACTGGAATGTTCGATCCGAAAGGATTAATTAAAAATGTCTGAAAATGGAACTGGCATGAGTTCTCCAGTTAATTCTAGTCCAGCTGGTGCAGTAACTTCATCTGAGGCTACTAGAAAGCACCCAAAGCAAGGTAAATTTGTTTCTGGAGTTAATAATAAAAAGAACACCATGAAGATAGATACAAACAAGCATGGTATTAGAAGAGAAACTAGCACTCAGCCTAAAAAAGTCGGAAGAAAGAAAGTCTAATGTCTTCTGGAAAAGGAAAAGGAAGTTATCCTTTTAATCCGACACAAATAAAAAATGGTAAAATAGTTAGACTAAGAAAAGATGGAACAGTAAAAGCTATTTTAGATGATTACAAGGTCAAGCATCCAAAAAATAATGTGCAAAAAGGAAAGTAGTTCTAGCGAACTTTATATTGATATTCTTAGATCGATAGACGATCATATAGATAAAACAGAAGAATTGGAAGTTTAGTTTGAGAAAGTTGATAAATGGCAAAGAGGCGGAAGAGTTCTCGACAGCCACAGATTTAACAATTCATACTAAATGTCCATCAAAGTGGATACTCATGGACTTGGAAACAGGCCAAGTATACAGAGGTTTGAGAGACCCAGGACCATATGGTAAATGGGAAAGACTTGACGAGGAGCTAAAAGATTATGGAATCAAATAATTTCGTAATAGAAAAAATACACGATAAGGTGTGGGCTTTTAAGAATGTTTTTTCTAAGGGAAATGAAATGATTAAGCACTATCAGGATACATTTCCAGAAGAGTGGGTAGGCTGGTATGGCTTTGGAGATCATATTTTGATCCCACTACCTGGTGAAAGATATGAATCTTTCCCGACTCAAGAAGAGTGGAATAATTTAATAGCAGACATTGATGATCGTAAATCTAATAATGTTTATGTGAAAGAATTAATGCAAAATTTTTACGATGTTACAAAACAATATTGTGAAGGAACTAACACAAGTCTTGAAAACTGGTGTTGGCAGTCAATAGATATAGCCTGCTATAAAGATGGTATAGGCGTAAACGACAAGCAAGGCATGAACTATCATACTGATTTTCAAGAAGAAAGAAAAGACGAGCCAGGATATAAGTTTGGTGTAACATGTCTGTTTTATTTAAATGATGACTATGAAGATGGCGGGCTAAGATTTATAGTACTGAATGATGATAGAACTGAAGTACTAGAAAGTTTTTCATACAAGCCTTCCGCAGGAGATGTGCTAGTATTCCCATCAAGACACCCTTTTTACCACTCATCAGATATTGCTAAAAATGGAATAAAGCACTTGGTCAGAACATATTGGAGATATGAGTTCCCAGGAACAGAAGAATTTTTAAATGAAAGAGCTCAATATGAAGAAGAAGATTGGGCTTTGTTGTTGAAAGAAAGACAGAAAAGCAAGTCTTTTGAAATTGGTCAAGTACTTAACCAATGGAATGGCGTACTGTGATAAAAAATATACCCCCTTGCTTTTTTTGTGAGTACCCAGCAGAATATATGGGTGAAGTAGTTGAAGTAGAGGGACTTATGAAAGTCGTAGAGGTTTGTAAAAAACACTACACGGGAGCTTCAGAGGCGTCGTCTTGAAACAACTATACTTTCTACATATACCAAAAACAGCTGGCATGTATGTATCTAAAAACATAAAAAGATCTTTGGAAGATAGTGGTAAAAAGAGTTATATAAGTACTTACTTCCCAAATAATAATTTTTTTCAGAATAAAACTTATATATCGATGCATGCTGGAACATATCCGATTGATGTAGTGCCAGGAATAGATGTTGCTACAATTATCAGAGACCCAATTTCTGCTAGAGCAAGCTACTTTAATTTCATATATAATAAGTCTTTGCATTCTAGAAATGAATATAAGGATATTAAGTATGTAGAAGATAAGTTTAAGTACTATCTTTTTGAAGATAAAAATTTTGAAATACATAATAATTATCAATCTAGGTTTATATGTAACTCAGCAGATAGCAGATCTTTTGACCCAGTTTCATTTTATAAAAATGACTGGCAAGAAATGATGAAGCCATTTTTAAAAGAGGGTAAGGCATTTACTTGGTTTGTTGAAAATAACAATACATCATTAGATAATGCAGTTAATAATATAAACAATTTTAGTATAGTAAATACTTTAGATAGAATTGATATTTTTGAAAATAAAGTATCTGAATGGTTTAAGTCAAATCACGGAATTGAAATAGTTTTTAATAAAGATGAGGTTGTAAATAAAAGTGAAGCTGATTATGGTTATGGACAAACTGTGACTACTCCTGATTTAATTAAAACCTTAAGTGCTGAGGAAAAAGAAAAAGTTTTAAAAAATAATTATATAGATTCATATATATATAATTATGTAAAAGAAATTGAAAGTAAGACCCTGTGAATATAAACAAATCAAATGAAGAATTTAATTATAAGATGCACGGCTCTTTTGATGTGTCTGGCATTGCAGCATGCTTAGAATCATATTCTGATCAATGGCTCAGACGAGCTCGTGATGGGTTTAGCAAAACTACATCCTTTTTCATTTATGATCATCCAATCATATGGTCAATTCAAGAAAATTTTAAACCTAAAGTAATTGATAATAATAAAGAAATGCATGACCTTTTGAGTCCAATAATTACATACTTAGAGGGCATACATAATGGAAAAGTTGCAAAGTGTTTGTTTGTAAAGTTGCCCGCAGGCGAAAATGTTGAGCCTCATGTAGACAAAATGAATTATCTTGGGGTTGTTAGAAGGCACCATATCGCAATTCAGACTAATGATCAGGTTTTGTTTTTTGTAAATAATGAGGAAAAAAATATGAAGGTTGGAGATTGTTGGGAAGTTAATAATAACAAGGAGCATGCTGTTAAAAATTTGGGGCAAACTGACAGGATCCATTTAATGATAGACATAATGCCTAATCAGTTTATAAAATAATGTATTTGAATATTCTATTGACAACTTTAGGGTTTAATTATATACTTAACAAATGAGAAATTTTTTAGATGATTCAATTGTAGAGCATAAGTCAAGGCCGCCTCTAAGATGGCTGGCTAACTGGGCGGGATCAATAGCCTCTGGTGCAATTCTAAAAGTATCATTTATGGAAGAGGATGGGTACATAGGCTGGAAGTACAATTATAATGGATGGCTATGGGATAAGTTTTGGCCAATATACGAAAAATATGGAACAACATATAGACTAAGATTAGATTTGTCAGGAAAAGCTTGGGACGATTATGATGAAAACGGAGTTCCATATTGGGAAAAGTTGGGTGTAGTTGATCCAGATTATTATGAATGGGATTACGAGGATGATAATGGAGATGCTTTTAGAGTAATTAAATGAAATTTTGTATTCATGTTTACAGCGTAATGAATCAACCTCTCTGCCCAGAGTGTGGCAAACCTACACATGAAACAGATTTTCAACAACAAGTAAGGCTACATAAGAAATGGATAGAAGACGGAAAGCATTTAGAAATGCAGTGTCCTATGGGAGGCACAATTCGTGGTTGGTGGGACATATAATAAGGTTATTGTCCCCTTTATTTTGAAATGGTATAATATTAGCTATGAACAATAATCTAAAAATACACGATATGCCAGGTGGCATAATTTACATAGAAAACGCATTTCCAAGGGCTAAAGAATTTCTTGATGCAATAGAATTAGAAAATGAAAACTCTGACATACACTCAGTTGTTCCTAGTTGGAGCAAGTGGGTTGATGGATATCCTGTTTCTTTAGATCCAGAAGACTTGACCAAATGGGATCATGTTTTTCCAGATAACGAGCACTCTCATAGAGGCGTACATAAGTCATTTGATTGGGACTTAACTATAAATGAAAGAAATACTCACTGGCCTAGAATAGAAATTAAAGAAGATTACAGTGAAGCTCACTCAAGGGCATACAAATTAATAGAAATGATTGAAAATGATTATGTCGAACTTCTAAAGATATGGGCAGAAAAAACTAATAATAAGATGCCAGAAAGAATAACAAGAAATTATTGTTTGAGAAGGTACAGAGTTGGCGGAAAGATGGGGCCACATATTGATAGAAACATTCTAAATCCTAAAAATACTATGGATTGGACATCTCTTATTTATTTAGATGATGACTACGAAGGCGGAGAAATAGTTTTTGATGACTATGGATATTCAATTAAGCCAAGTGCTGGGAGCATAGTATTTCTTCCATGTTTAGCTTCGCACAGCGTCAATGAAGTCTTATCAGGTAAAAAGACATACATATTTTTATTTATGCATACTGGAACTGGAATAACAACAGCTCTAGGTGAACCCTATCATGAATTAGAGGAAAAAATAGTAGCAAGTTTAAACGAAAAGTAATTTAAATGAATTTTCAGTCTGAATCTAAAAGGTCTGGGGATGAGTTCGAGGATCTTGTTCTGCTAGATCTTAAATCTCGTGGATTTATACAAATAGATAAAAACATAAGCATACCTGGAACTGGTTGTGAAGTTGATTTTTTAGCACACAAATATTACAGGCCCTGTAGTTATGCACCAGAGATGTCTATTATTGAGTATGTAGAGTCAAAGGGTGGCAAGGCAGAAAAGGGTAAAAGGCCTGGTGCTCAAAGGACAGACAATGTAAAGAAGGCTATAGCCAATGGCGCCTTAATTAAAGCTAAGTATCCTGAAGCCTATTTTGTGGTATATTTTTCAGCAAAACCATTTACAAATAGTTCTTCTGCAGATATGATAGATACAGCGCTTTGCCATAAAATTATAGATGAAGTTAGATATATTACTGATAGAGAGTCACATAACAATCAATTAGATTTATTTAGCGATCCAGAAAGTGAAGCGGAAAAGTAGACAGGGTATTGACAGTACCTGTCTGTAATTGTATAATATAGTAATATGAAAAAAATAATTATTTTATCTTTAGCAGCGTTCACTGCAGCATTTGGAACGTATAGAGCATTTAAGGAGTTAGCTGATGCTATGGAAAATTGGGACATGGAGTGGGAAGAGGCGGAAGAAGCAGAATGATGTTTCTTCTGGGAATTATTTCGGTGTATATAGCAATAGTTCTGGCAAATATAACAATGCATTATTTGAAAAAACACCTGCCATGAAGCATGAAGAGTTATTGGAGATGTTAACAAGAACACAATATTACACTCCATTAACGAAATACAAGAACTATACTTTAGTAGACGCTTTACTATCAGTTGTTAAGCTACACAGTCCAGTATCCATACCAGGAAGGCCAGAAGGCCCAACATGGTGCGAACAATGTGCTGGAAGCAAAAGCTGTGAGGGTGGCAGATTTTATTACATGTACCCTTGTCCAACCATTCAGGCCATCTACAAAGAGCTTTCGGATGGCTAAGGATCCAATGCAAGAGGCATACCTGAAACATTTGAGGGAGCGGAATGTAAGGGTTGCCAGCGAGTGCTCTTTTATTGTTAAAAGATGCTCTCAGGATCCAGGTTATAAATGTGGTAAGCAGACAGTTGGGATAAATTCTGACGGTTATAGGATAAACTTTGTTTGTGAGGAACATCATCGAGATATGATTGCTCTTAGAATAGACACCAGCATGCCAGGAGTTGTGCATTACATTTATCCAGAAGGAAAAGATCCAGGCTTTATGAATATAACTCAAGAAAGAAAATAAAAAGTAATTATGGATATATACTGGTTCGAGAGAGAATATCCTATAGACAACGGAATTTCTAACAGGGCAAAAGAGCTTGAAATGAACGGTTTTGATGGGACAATGTATCCTTATGGAACCTTTATGAGTGACTACTTTATAAGAATAGCACGTCATATAGACACTCATAGTAAATTTAAATATATTGTAGCAATAAGACCGTATGTTATATCTGCTCAATATTTAAACATGATGTGTTCTTCTCTAAATGAAATATCTGCAGGAAGGGTATCTATAAACTTTTTAACGGGATGGGTGTTAGAAATAGAGAAGTCTTTCGGTGGTATCTTGTCAGAAGTAAATGACAGTTCTTCTAACATAGAAAGATCCAACTATATGATTGATTATGCCAAGGAGTTTAAAAAGATTTCTAAGACTCCGTTTTATATATCAACCACTAATGAGTTTGTTTTTGATGCATCAACTGACAATAATTTCCCTATGATAATACCTTATTCATGGTATAAGGTTAATAGATTTAGTTTACTTAATCAGAAATATTTAGTGTCTGTAGCTCCAGTTATATCGGAAGGCGAAAAGGGCCTGCCTAATAATCAGGACGCAGATGTATTTACAAAACAAGAATTTTTTGACTTTTTAGATAGTTGTGAGAAAAAAGGCGTACATGGAGTTTTGATCCAAGAAGAGGGCAGGAATACCGAATACAAAAAGATACTATCTTGTGTTAACGAGTACAGAAACTCCTTTAGTCGTTAGGGGACCAAAAGTACTTGTCGTTGTTCCAAACTTCTAAGTCTAGATAATTTGATTTATATATATAATCTTTATCTGATTCAGTAAGCTGATTCCATAACTTCTCGCTATTCGGGTTCACCCATTCAACATATGGAACTTCCTCACCTAATTCAAAACTTTGTTCGATAGGAAACTGCGATTTAAGGTATTTCATGATTTTTATTCTGTTAGCTGACACATCTTGAATTCTAATTCTAAAGTTTACTCTCTCTATCTGCTTGTAAAAAAAATCATTAAAAAGTTCTGGATCTTTTGGAGAGAGGTCTATTATTGTTGAGCTTATTGAAAACGTGTCTTGATAAGTTTGGTAATGGGCCTTTGACTGTGAGTTTATTGCAAATCTTGAGCGCACTCCTTCTGAATTGTTTAAAGATTCTAAATTTTTAAAAAAATCATCAAGGCTTGGGTTTTTATGACCAAAAGCATACTCGCTCAAGCACCTCTTGGCGGGGTCTCTCCAGGTGCTGATTATATAAGTGTTTTCTTTTATGTACTCAGACCATCCCACGTGAGAGTTTCCATTGTGAGGAGACTTGTTTTCTACCAGATCGGACTCATCTTCTTTTCCTGTCAAAAACTTTTTTTTGAAGTCTTTATCAAATTCAGAAGGAAGGCCCAGAGGAGACAATATATTATGCCTAAAATATCTACCACCTGTTTTAGGGATATGCATAAAATAACAGTCTTTATAGTTCATTTATCTCCATAAATAATAAAAGCAATAATTTTATTGCTATAGTCAGTATATTGTTTTATATTTACTAAGTCAATATATTTATAATATAAATATAGGCGCCCAGAAAGTGAAGCGGAAAAGTAGAAGAAAAAAATAGTATAATAGCCATATGACGAAATACGCATTTGAATGCCCTGCATGTGAGACCATATTATCTATAGACACATTATTGGATAAAAAGGATATCCACCATGCGCCCCCATGTCCATGCGGTAAGACCAGAATGGACTCCATAGAAAACTATGAAGTATGGGGCTGCTATTGTGGAAAAGCTAAACACAATAATCACAGAATAAGTCATTGGGATTAATCTTAGTTGACTATGAACATAGATTATATCGAAAATCTATTTTCGGCTGAAGAGCTGGAAATACTAAATAACTGCATTAAAGAATCTGAATTGGTCAGCGATGATAATGAGCTCGGCAGACTAAAAATCACTCTAAACACAGTTCCTCCAGAGATAGAAAAAAAGCTGGAAAAGATCGCTAGTAACATCTTGAAGAAAGAGATGAAAACATCTCATATTCTATATGTAGAATATAGCAACAAATTTGGTCAACCAAACTTACCTCCACATTTTGATGCAGACAAGAATAGTCTGGTATTTGATTATCAGCTAGAGGCTAATACAAATTGGGATCTAGGGGTGGGAACCAAGAACTATCCACTTAAAGATAATTCAGCCTTATTATTCAATGCTAATGAAAATATACATTGGAGACCAATTAAAGAATTTAAGGACGGGGAATACGTAAGAATGATCTTCTTCAGATTATACGATAAGAACAATAGGATAAGCTATAAGCACCTTGACTACAAACAAGGAGATCCAATATTCCAAGAAGCAATAAGGTTCAGAGAGGGTTTAAATAGATGAGTATATTATGCAAATGTGATAGATCTGCAATATTTCCAAGATGCAATAAGAATCCAGAGTATTGTCCAAAACCAGCTGAAAAGGAAGATGAGTCATGAAGAAGTTTATGGTCGCAGATTTGATGAAAAGTGTTAGAGAAGATTTAATACTAGAGGCCATGTCCAGATATGACTTAGATAGAGCTAATGCTCAGATATTTGTCGACAATTTCCCAAACTCATCTACATGGGCTGATGTTGAGGCTACGGCAGAATTTTATGGAGTTGGAATTTTAGCTGTAGAAGATGATATGGTTGAGGCTTACTTATCTTTTGAAGAAGAAGAGCAGATAATGGTTATGGAATTGGGCGGGATTCCAGAAGCTAAAGGAGAACTAGATAGTAGCCTAGGTAAGATACTATTCTGGTTTAATATAGCACTAGGTACATTTATGTTGACTACTATATTTAAAAATGGAAATCCAGCACAATATCCAATATCTGTGTCTGAATTAAAAGAAATACGTAATGCAGAATCCTTTGGAGAATATTTTAATAAGAATATTAGAGGAGATAGCCTATATAGCGATAAAGATGGATCTTGTGGATGTATTGGCGAAGATCCAAGTAAACCAAAGAGACTTTGTCAGCCTGAAGATTTTGCCCAAATGCCACAAGAATTTAAGTCCTATCTCTAGTATCCCCCTCCCATTTTTCTCCCTTGTATGGCCTTTCTAAGGCCTTTTAAAAGGGAGTATAGTGGAGTAAAGTGGAGAATTGTACTATCAATTTTGGTCTAAATACTATTAATATATCTATTTAAATTTATATGAGTAATGGAGCTTTATCAAATCGTAATCGTAATGTCAATATATATCATATTGGCCAATATCTGTCAATAGCTTATATGAAATATATTCTGGGAATTTTAAAAATGTGCTCGTAATAGACAATTTTGGCCCATAATTTTGATCAGATTCTGTCATATTTATATAACATTTTGTTATATTTTATATATATTCTTGACAGATTTTGATCAATATGCCATCAAATTTCTGGGATTTTTTATATGCTATCGTAATAGGAAAATTTGGCCCATAAATTGATCATCAAAAAACCCTATACAATTAATCTAATTAATTATATAGGGTTAATTGGATCTATATTTTATTTATTTACCAAGTGCTTCCAATACATCATTTAGGGCATCTGCTAACATTAGACCCTCTGTTGTATTTCCGCTTTCCCACTCGGTTTTGAAGCGGCGGGATTCATATTTGATAATCCATGTAACTAGTTCCATAATTCTATCTTGTGTATATAGTGGAACATCAGTAGATAATACATTTGCTACAACAGCAGGATTGAAATAATGCCAATCTACTGCTTTTGCTATTTCATTTGCTAGATTTGTTTCAATTGCTTTGGTATCGATTGATTTGGTATATTTCATTTGTCCGCCTTTCTTATGTATTCTACCAAAAAGGTGAATCCCCCGCAACCCTCCCAGTTTCCCACCAGAGGCTGCAGGGGAC
>Ga0207935_1000200_pt1 | contig 15620 bp, 16 predicted proteins | sample LakMenEpi30Aug10_FD_150746 | JGI IMG/M metagenome (GOLD analysis project Ga0207935, IMG submission 150746) | Freshwater microbial communities from Lake Mendota, WI - 30AUG2010 deep hole epilimnion (SPAdes) | ecosystem: Environmental > Aquatic > Freshwater > Lake > Epilimnion/Euphotic zone ...
CGAAGTTGCCAGGGCTAAATCGGACATCTCTATAGCTTGCTCATGATGGGGAATCATCATCTCGGCAAACATGATGTCCTGGGAGGAGAATTTCGATTCTCCGCTATCAGTGCTGGCGCAGGAAGTTAGCATTATCGCCAATACGGCCATGAGAATTCTCTTCATGTAATGCATAGTAGAGATGCAATGAAACACTCGCATCTTATAGGTCCTAATTTGGAGCTTTGGAGTTGACTGTTCGCATGATTATCGATGCAAAAAGCGTAGTCAGAATGACGTAAGTTAATGTGAGCGCTTGAAGTTCTACTGCAAACAACGAAGTCGCCGCTAAACCTGCGATGACCATTGAGAATTCTCCGCGCGGAATCAGGAGAACCGCAGTTCTCCATATTGCATTATCTTCTTCAAGATCTCTTACAGCCCACCATGCGGTAACCCACTTCGTAAAAACTCCTATGAACGCTAATACAGAAGCGGGAATGAGAACTGACGTAATGTCTGCGGGATTTACGCTTAATCCAAAGAATAAAAAGAAAATGGCAGAAAAGAGATCCCGCAAGGGTGCAAGTCGAACTCGCGCCACAATCGCTACATCTCCAGTAAGAAGCAAACCAACTAAGAAGGCCGCGACAGCTCCGGAAAATCCGAAATAGGTAGCAACTCCTGAGGCCAACAATGCCGAGCCAAAGACCGTTAGCAAGAGTGTTGCAGAATCACCCATCACCAGAGGTGCATGCGGAATGTGAAATCCTTTCGCACCTATGAGTAGCGCAATACCCGTCACGATGAGCGCGATTGATATAGAAATTAACCCGGTAGCGACTCCCAATGAGGCCAATAGTGCGCTTAGCACCGGTAAATATGGAGCTAAAAACAAATCTTCGATTACGAGAACTCCGACCGCTCGTCTCGTGGATTCACGAGACTCTAAGCGGGCGTCTTTGATGAACTGAGAGGCTATGCCCGATGAAGAAACGTAAGTGATTCCACCCAACGTGAGCGCTCCGAGAAATCCCCAACCGAGAAAGATTCCGAGAACAGCGCCGGGGAAAAAATTGACGACTAGATCGACTACGCCTAACGACTTTCTTTTCTTTACGGATTCGAAAAGCTCTTGAGCTGAATATTCCAATCCAAGAAGTAACAACAAGAGTATGGCGCCCCATTGCGCTCCCAAATCCAAGAACTCATCACTTAAGTCGAGCGCAACGATCCCACCATTGCCAAAAAACAAACCAGCGAGCAGAAAAATGGGAACGACTGACAGGCGGATACGAGATGCAATATACGCAGCTATGCCAAGTCCGACCAGAACTGAACCTAATTCTCCGAGAACTAGACCGTCCTCTTTTGAAAGCGAGGCAGCAAGTTCATACATTGTGGCTACTGGCTTGCTGCTACGGCTTGATCAAGATGAGTTCGAACGTGCTTTGTCATATATGCAACATAATCAATAAGAGAAATGGGTTCACCATTTCCTCGAACTCCCATTGTATTGAGTTGCTCTGAATTCAATCCCTCGAGAAGATCCAAGTTGTTGCGACGTAGCGCGGCAAAAGTTTCAACAGATGCTCGCGCATCACGATTAACTTTTAGTGCCGCGAAAGCATCTTCGTCGAAAGAAGCGAATTGATAATTCTCATTTGTGAGCATCATTCGAATTCGCATCGAAAGTGCAATCTCAGAATCACATATATGTGCTAAGCACTGTGAGGCAGTCCAACCACCGTCATTTGGAACTTTATCTAAAGTGAATGAAAAGGTGTCATAGAAATCGTGAACTCGCTTGACATCTTCCTTGTAATTAGCAAAAACATCCTGAGACATAGTGCTCCTAGTCTAGATCGCGACGCAATGTTGTGCGCATCGCAATCACTGAGAAAAGCGCGGCATAACCCAACAATACGAGAGTTGCTGGACCCGGAGTCAAATAATTCTCGATACTGAAATTAAAATCATTCTCACCGAAGTCAACGTCCACCAAGCCTGTGATGGCTCCTGCTGGCAGGTATTTTCCTATGGATTCGACGAAAGCTACAACCAAGCCCTCGACAATGAGTGTCCAAATTACCGCCCCTGTGACAGCGGCAATTTGATTCTTCACGAGGGCACCTAGCCCAACCCCCACGATTCCTAACACGAGCCCTGAGATAACAGACGCTCTGAAAACTTTCCAGAGCAATTCGTTTGGCACGGGAGCGTGAGGCTCAAAGAATGTGAGCGCGATAAATCCGGAACCAACTGCGCAAAGGTAAGAGAAGATTTGAACAATTAATCCCGCAAAGGAGCCCGCAATCAACTTTGCGTAAAGAACCGTGCTTCTCTTTGGGGTTACCAAGAAAGTACCAACTGCTGTTCCGTGGCGGTACTCGTTTGTCATAATCAAAATGCCAATAATCAGCGCGAAGAGATATCCCCCAGCTGCGTTGGCGAATACTGCGTTAATTCCTTCTGGTGTATTTGTTCCAGAAAAGCCCATCCGATTGTTCTCTGAGTTCAAAACCATGATTGGCGCAACAGTTCCAAGCGCCGCAAAAAGCCCGCTCCAAATCAACAATAGCCAATTGGCACGCAGGTAGATCAACTTACGGAGTTCTGATTGGAGAAGATTTTTCATGCGCTTCTCCTCAAAGTTAAATCAAGGAATGCTTCCTCGAGAGACTTTCCATTTCTGATCTCATCAATAGTTCCTTGGGCAACCAAGATTCCCTTGTTGATAATGAGGACGTCATGAACGGTATTTTGCATCTCTGCAAGTTGGTGAGAAGAGACCAAAATAGTGCGACCTTCGGTAGCTAACTTCTGGAGAAATTCGCGCAACCAGACAATTCCAATCGGATCTAGGCCATTAGCAGGTTCATCAAGAATCAAGATTTCAGGATCGCCTAACATTGCAATCGCAAGCGAGAGTCGCTGTTTCATTCCAAGAGAGAAACCTTTTGTACGCTTATGAGTAGCGCCTTCTAAATCTACAAACTTAAGAACTTCTTCAATCCGAGCAAAATCAATTCCCGAAGCGCTCGCCATAACTTTGAGGTTCTGCATCGCCGTCAATCCAGGATGAAAGCCGCGACTATCAAGTACTGCGCCTACTTTACGAATGGGGTCATGGAGCGCGCTGTAGGGAGCGCCATTTATATGTGCCTCGCCTCCGGTTGGTGCAACAAGCCCCAATAGGCAACGTAGAGCCGTACTTTTGCCTGCACCATTTGGTCCAAGAAAACCAGTGACACGTCCTGAGAGCGCTTGGGCAGAAAAATCAGATACTGCCAACACATCTTTATACTTTTTGGAAAGATTCTTAAACTCGATAGTTGTACTCGACATAGTTAGACCTTATACCTTTTTGCGTGACTTACTTGGCAAGCTTTTGCTCTGTGGGATTAATCCCCAGATAGGTCAGCACCGCTAGCACTCGTCTGTGATTGTCATCTCCCGGTTTAAGTTCAAGTTTGCTCAAAATATTGGAGATGTGTTTTTCCACAGAACCTTCTGTGATGTAGAGCGCTTTAGCTATTCCAGCATTGGACTTTCCTTGAGCCATCAAGGCCAAGATCTCGCGTTCTCGATTAGAGAGTTCTGAGAGTTGCGGCTGTAACGATTCTTTCTGCATTGCCTCACGTACATCGCGCTCGCTAACTTTTATCTCTTTTGTGATCCGTTTGATAGCGCTCTCAAACTGTGGCATGAAAGCCCCTGACAATAGCCCTTCAACAAATTTAGCGATTGTCCGTGCAATCCCCAAGGAGAGCCAGAGCGCAAGGAGCATGACAAGAATTGCTAAAGCGGTAACCAACACTGAATCAAAACTTCCATTGATTGTCGCAGTACCAATATCGATGGTATCCATCCCAAATAAGTCAATCTGAAATTCCTTACCGTTGCCGAAGAAATTCAGATGAACATGAGCGGTATCTCTCATCCCACTTTCATCGTCAACAAAAGAGAAATTGAATTCACGATTGAAGCTCTCCGCAGCAATGATTCCAAGCGATAAAAGCAATGTGAACAACCCTGCGAGTCCTGTAATAGTTAAGACAAAGCCAATAGTTGATAATCCAAAAGCAATGAGAATATAGAGGATCGCCATCCAACTGCGCAGCGAGGTTATCCGTTCCTTGGCTCCATCCCAGGAGAAGAAGGGATGAGTGAACCAGTTATCTACTATTTGAAAATCAGTTTTTAGGATCGCATTTGTCCGACGTATCTCAACCCGCGCCACCCACTGCATGATTGAGAGCAGAGCTAGGAAGAGAAGGACTGCTAGCGGCAGAAATACTGCCGAGAATCCGATATTCACAAGCACGAAGAAGAAGATTGCGACAGGTAAAGAACTAATAAGAAAGACATACTCGCGGAGTCGACGCGCGAAAAAGGAACCCAAGGTTTTCATGGGCAAATCGTTGCTCATTTTTCAGCGCTGTGGCTAGGGTGCTAGCAGGTGTTTCTCACAAAGCGTGCCATCCCCCACTAATCTTTCTATGTGGCTTCAACTTCAACCCATCGCAGCAATGTATATGCCCGAAATGGTGTGGCTGCCGCGAGCCAACCGTTAGCGGTTTCAGCAGGCATCGAAATTCTCCGCAAAGGTGGATCAGCTATCGATGCTGCTATTGCAATGAGCGCAGTACTTGCTGTTGTCGAACCCGGCGCATCTCATCTTGGTGGTGATGCCTTTGTTATCACTCACAAGGCTTCAGACAAGAGTAATCTCGCATTCAATGGCAGTGGTGAAGCGCCGCATGCTGCAAACTCAGATGCTTTTCCAAGTGGAATTGATCTTCATGGATATAAATCAGCCACTGTTCCAGGATTGGTTTCTACATGGTTTGCCGTACATGAAGAATTTGGACTGCTGAGTTTTGCTGAACTCCTCGCTCCTGCAATTGACTATGCAGCAAATGGCTTCCCTGCGAACTCTGGATTTGTTAAACGCTTGGCGCGACACATTAAGGATTATCCCGACACTAAAGTTTTTGAAACGATGGGAATTCCAACTGACTTAAATATCGGAGATTTAGTTTCACAGCCCGACCTTGCTGAATCGCTGACCGCCATCGCCGAAGATGGAAGGAAGGCTTTCTACCAAGGCGCTATTGCTGAACAACTTGTGAAGGCGAGCCAAGGTTGGTTCAGTCACTCAGACCTCGAGAAGCATCGCACTCGAGTAGTACAGCCACTCACCGTCCAGTACCGCGATTACTTTGTCCATGGCCAACCACCACCAAGCCAAGGCATGATTTTGTTAGAAGAGCTACGAATTGCCGAGCGATTTGATTTAGCCGCCATGTCCGAAGCAGACCGGATTCATGTGATGGTGGAAGCAAAAAAGATTGCATTTGCCGATCGCTACAGAATCTTGGGCGACCCAGAAAAAGTGGATGTAAATGTGGCCGAAATTCTCTCGTCTGCTCATATCGATTCCAGAGTGAAAGATATTGATATCAAGCGCGTAATTACTGTCGAACCTCCCCACAACCAAGAAGGAAGCGACACCACTTACTTCTTAACGGCAGATCGCGATGGAAACGCTGTCTCGTGGATTCAAAGTGTCTTTCACGGATTTGGAGCTTCATGGGCGATTCCCGGAACTGGAATTCTTATGAATAATCGTCTTACTGGTTTCACTCTTGATAAGAATTCCCCGAACTTCATCGAGCCTGGAAAGCGTCCTGCTCATACTCTCAATGCTTGGACGATCACAAGAAAAGATGGATCATTAGCTCACGTTGGCGGAACTCCAGGCGCAAATATTCAAGTTCAGTCTAATTTTCAACTCATCGTCAATGCCATTGATCTCAAGATGTCACCACAACACAATGCTGAAGCTCCAAGGTGGCAACACCTCAATAAACTGCGCGATAGTTCTGGCGATGAAAGTTATGAGGGCATACTTCAAATTGAAAATCGCATCGCGCAGACAACTATTACGGAGCTATCTAATAAAGGTCATATTGCTGAGGAAATTCCTGCTTATGGCCACGGCTCATCAGTTCAACTTCTTGAGGTGCAAAGTAATGGAACTTACATCGCAGGTTCCGACCCGCGCTGCGAAGGTCACGCCGCTGGCATCTAGCCCACGGCTAAACTACGGCTATGAAATTCTTTGACGGAGATGAATTAGGCGGCCCTCTCGATCTGATTTTTGGATTGCCAGTACATCCACTTGTTGTTCATGGCGCGGTAATACTTGTTCCACTCGTTGCACTCTCAGCCCTTGCAATGTCGTATTGGCCCAGCTTTTCCCGTAAGTACGGCGCCCCCGTTCTGATTCTCGCGGTTGTTGCCCAACTCTCACTCTTTCTCGCCAAGGCAAGCGGTGAACCTTTCCAAGAGCGCCTCAATAAAGAAATCGAACGCCACGAGAATTTCGGCGAAATAGCGCCGTTTACCTTTCTTCCACTTCTCGTCCTGCTCTTCATCCGTTGGAGAATGGATAAATCTGGCGCAACAGTCGGCTCTCCAAAAGTGCGGAGGCTTGTTTCAGTTTTGCTCGCGCTCGCTGCGATCTTGGCTCTGGTTTATATCTATCTCACCGGACACTCCGGCGCTGAATCAGTATGGGGTTGGCTCGGCAAGAACTAGCGCGAGGCTTTGTTTCCCCAAACTTTAAATAGCGCAAAGCTGATGACTCCGCTTACAACGGATGCAACAATTACAGCGAAGATGGCGATATCTTGAGTTTGAGGATTATCAAAAGCTAAATTCGCGATAAATATTGCAACAGTAAATCCAATTCCTGCAGCGCTTCCCGTTGCAACAATGTCGCGATTGCGAGCACCTTCAGGAATTTCTCCAATCTTTGATTTCTTTGCAATAAAAGTAGTCAGAAAAACTCCGATCGGCTTACCAGCAACCAAACCAAAGAAAATTCCCCATGCGATTGGTGAATCTAAAGCTGCACTCACAGATTGAGAGTTGAGCTCAACACCTGTATTAGCAAAGGCAAATAGTGGAACGATTGCGTACGAGCTCCATGGATGAATCTTGCTCTCAAGCCACTCGATTATCGAAACAGATCCGTCTTCAATATCTTCTGCATTCGTACCTTGCTTAGGCGCGCTCGGAGTCAACAACCCAAGAACTACTCCGGCAAGAGTTGGATGAATTCCTCCGCGATACATGGAGTACCACATTGCGATTCCAACAATTATGTAGATCAATGTGGATTGAACTTTGATTTTCTGTAGCGCCAGAATTCCCACAACAGCTGCCAAACTTCCAAGCAGCCAAGAAATCTGAACCCCGGCCGAATACACCAGTGCAATAATCATGATCGCACCAATATCGTCGATGACAGCCAAGGCCAATAAGAAGGAGCGGAGGGAGGCAACAGCACTCGTTCCCACCATCGCTAAAAGCCCTACTGCCAGCGCAATATCTGTGGCAACTGGCACTCCCCAACCACCTGCATCAGTACTTCCAGCAATGGCCAAATAAATCAGTGCAGGTACTGCCATTCCACCAATGGCGGCAAGAAATGGCATCAACGCTCTCTTCAACGTCGCAAGATGACCAGATGTGAGTTCGCGCTTAATTTCAAGTCCCACCACAAAGAAAAAGAGAGTCATCAATACATAATTAATGAACTTCAAAACAGTTAAAGAGATTGTGAGCTCTGAAAACCCAAGCTGGAATTGCCAATCCAATACTGAAAAGTAGCGCTCTGATAAAGGTGAATTCGCAATCAGAAGTCCTAAAGCTGATGCGCCCAAAATGAGCACGCCGCTGGAAGTTTCCCGATGGAGGAAATCACGTAGCGGAGCGATGATCGGTCTCATAAAGTCACGGTATCAGTTTCAGCTTGGCAGATGTCGAAACATGGGCTGGTATAGCTGTCCAGGCCTACTTCTACTCTGTAAAGGTTGGCCATCTTTGTAAAATCCTAAACGTTCATATGCACGAATTGCTCGTTCATTATTTGGCCAAACTCCAAGACCCTGTTTACTCCAACCTTTTTCACGAGAAATCGCATCTAGTTCTTTAATCATGAGATCCATGATTCCCTTTCCTCGATACTCCGGCTCAATCCAGCAACTAAATAGCCAACAATCACAACCACGTATTGGTTCGGCAACAGATACCCCCATGAGAGCAATATCGCGACCATTTTCTACAAAAGTTCGCCATGACTCCTCACTACACAGAGTTCGCCACTCGCTCTCGCTTTTCAACTCCTCCACTTCCACGCGAGCCGCAAACCATTCAGAGCTCTCCCGAAGTGCCCGAAGTCGAAGTTCACGCAGACGTTCCCATTGATCCGGAGATATTGCTTCAGCGCGCATATAGCAAGGGTACCCATCTGACATTAGTTGAACTTTCAACTAACTATGATAAGTTCCATCCATGGAGCTGAAAACCACGAAAAACATAGAGCTTTCCCGTTTCGAGATCTTTGTCGATGGAGAACTCGGTGGCTTTGCTGAATTCACAATCAATGGCAACACAATGGCCTTTCCGCACACCGAGGTGGACCCCAAGTTTGGTGGCAAGGGCGTCGGTGGCGCTCTCGTCACTTTCGCCTTAGACGATGCGTTATCTAACGGTTTCAGCGTTCTTCCAATCTGCCCATTTGTCGCCAAGTCAATCAGCAAAAATCCAGAAAAGTATCTGCATCTTGTACCCAATGACCAGAGAGCGAAGTACAAACTGCTATGAAGAAAAGTGCTGATACCTCAGAAAAACTTCATCCTCTTCTCCAAGAACGCTGGAGTCCTCGGGCATTTGATAGCTCTCATCGCATTGTTGATGAAGACTTGAATGCAATAATTGAAGCAGGTCGGTGGTCACCATCTGCAAATAACTTCCAGCCATGGCGATTTATAGTAGGCAAACGAGGTAGCAAGAACTTTGATTCCATTACGGAAACTCTTAAGGGTTTCAATCAAACATGGGCGCCATATTCATCTGCTTACATCGCCCTCTGCGCAATCATGAAAAGTGATGATGGCTCCGATCGCCCTGCCTCCATGTATGACGTGGGTATAGCTTCTGCTTTTATGACGATGGAAGCAAACCATCGTGGTCTTGCAATTCATCAAGTTGGAGGATTTGATAAAGAAGTACTCAAAACAACTTTTAATCTTGATTCTGCAATTGAGCCCATTGCAATTCTTGTCATAGGCAAGCAAGCTCCAGCTGATTTGCTCTCTGATGAAGCACTTAAGACGCGAGAAACGGCTTCACGGACAAGAAAAGCGCTCGCTGAACTGATACTTACTCGCGACTAGAGAGTTAAGTGAAAGTATTTCGTGTGGTTACTTTGACCAACGAGAGACTTGAATTCTCTATCTTTGTGGCGTGCCAAGTCGGGTAAAAAAAGGTGTAATTCTTGCCTTTTCTCTATTACTTATTGGCGCAACTACAAGCCCTGCAGCAAATACGTTGAAGATCTGCCAGCATAAAAAGACTTCCGCTATTCGCCTAAGTTTTAACTGCTCCTCCTCAGAAAAAAACATCACCACTTCTCTCAAGGGTTACACCGGTGCAACAGGACCGCAAGGATTAAAAGGAGACACCGGAGCGCAAGGCCCAGTCGGTTTGCAAGGACCTGTTGGACCGCAAGGTGCGACAGGTGCAACTGGATTACAAGGAATTAAAGGTGACACTGGTGCGCAAGGCCCAGTTGGTTTGCAAGGACCTGTTGGACCTCAAGGTGCGACAGGTGCTACAGGACCGCAAGGTGCAACAGGACCACAAGGTCCCGTCGGTCCACAAGGAGCAACAGGTGCAACTGGTGCACAAGGTCCTGCAGGAAGTATCGGAGCAACGGGCGCTACTGGTGCGACCGGCTCCACTGGTGCAACGGGTGCAACTGGTGCAACAGGAGCGACTGGTGCACTAGGTCCTGCCGGAGCAAATGGAATTACAACATTGGGTTATCACGGTTCCTTTTATGACACATCGACTCAAATTGCAGTTGGCGTGGATTCAGCGCGCGCCTTCCAACTCAATACCACCGATATTTCCAGTGGTGTAACGGTCGTGAATGATGCTGACAATAGGCCAACTAAAATCACTGCGGCTAACGCGGGTGTCTACAACCTACAGTTTTCAGCCCAGCTCTCACGTAATGCGGGAAATAATTCAGTGACGATAAACATTTGGTTAGCCAAACAGGGAAACGCAGTTCCATATTCCAGCACAAAACTAACTTTGACCGGAACTGCTGATGCGGCAAAGGCTGTTGCGGCATGGAATTTCTTGGTTCAACTCGGTACCGGTGAACATGTTCAGCTTATGTTTTCTGTAACTGACCTTGATCTGATTATTGAATCAACGGGCGCTGTTGTGCCACACCCCGAAATTCCTTCTTTAATCGTGACTTTAACTCAAGTCGGTTAACTAACCTTCTCTGTCGCAAGTAACTCTCGCACCATTGGAACGACCTTTGTGGCATAAAGCTCAATAGATTTCATGAGCTTGCTATGCGCCATGGGGCCATTGGAATACTTGAAGTCAAAGCGCTGCACTCCCACTGATTTAATGGCATAAGCCATCTTGCGCGCCACGGTCTCTGGAGTTCCCACATAGAACGAGCCATGTCTCACTTCGTTGACGAAGTGACTCTTTGTAGTTGGTCCCCAGCCGCGCTCGCGACCAATTCGACCAAACATCACTTCGTAATGCGGCCATAATTCTTCAATTGCTTGTTCATCAGAATCAGAAATGTGACCTGGAGAATGAATTGAGATTGGTTGCATCTCGTGTCCAAACTCCTTCATTGCAGTTCGGTAGAGATCTGAGAAAGGCGCAAAACGCGCAGGGTCTCCCCCAATAATTGCAATGGCAAGTTTTGCATTGAGGCGGGCAGCTCGAACCACAGATTCAGGGGTTCCGCCGACGCCTACTCGTAATGGAATAGATCCTCGTTCTGTCTTTGGATAAATCTCTTGATTGTTAAGAGGTGCTCTGGTTTTACCAGACCAAGTGACTGCATGCTCTTTAAGAATTTCTACGAGCAGTTCGAGCTTCTCTTCAAAGAGAACTCCATAATCTTTAAGTTCGTATCCGAAAAGTGGGAAAGATTCGATGAAAGATCCGCGGCCCGCAGTAATTTCAGCGCGACCATTGGAGAGCGCATCAATTGTTGCAAATCGTTGATAAACACGAACTGGATCATCGCTCGATAGGACTGTTACTCCAGTTCCCAATTTGATACGGCAAGTGCGCGTTGCAATTCCAGCAAGAACTGTGTCAGGTGCAGAAACCGCGAAATCATCACGGTGATGTTCGCCAACACTGAAGTGATCAAGACCTAATGAGTCAGCAAACACCGCTTGCTCCACGACGTTGCGAATGGTCTGCCCAGCAGAAATTGGCTTGCCCGAATCATCATTTTGCATATCGCCAAATGTGTCGAGTCCGAATTCCAACTTCTCTGCATCAATCATGCCTCTACCCTATCAGGGATAGTTGAAAGTTCAACTAATACAAGTCTGCCCCCATCTGACTATCATTTTGAGATGAAGCGAGCGCTGTACATTCCTTTTGACCACCTACATCGTGGCTATGGAGTGCTCAAGGAAGCAAACCCCAAGGACGACGCAGTAGTTCTCGTCGAGAGTGAACGTATGTGTTCGGGACGAGATTGGCATCCAGAACGTCTCTTCTTCCTCATTTCGAGTGCGCGACATTTTGCTGCAGAACTTGAAGCCGAAGGCTTTCACGTCGAGTACATCAAAGCAGCCACCACAATCGATGGGCTAAAGCAAGCACGAAAGAAGTTTGGTGACTTACCAATTCACTCCGCGGAACCTTCTTCTTTTAGGCAATCAAGTGCCCTGAAGGAATTCGGAGTCGTATTTCATCCCAATGATTTCTTCTTAACGCCGCGAGATCTCTTTGCTCAATGGGCCGATAGTCAGAAGTCTTACTTAATGGAGAACTTCTACCGAAAACAGCGTGTACGACTCAATGTGCTGATGAATGGTTCAAAACCTGAGGGTGGCGAGTGGAATTTCGATAAAGATAATCGTCTGCCTCCCCCAAAGAATTACACCTGGCCCAGGTACCTTGAGCACGACCGAGATGCGATTGACCAGGAAGTTGCAAAAGAACTTGGATACAAACCTAAGAATTATTGGGCTACGACTCGAAGCGGAGCTCTAAAACAGCTAGATAATTTCTTAAAGCACCATTTCGCAAATTTTGGACCCTACGAAGATGCAGTCACCACAGAAAATTGGGCTTTTCACCACTCTTTGTTAAGTCCATATCTCAACAATGGATTGCTTCACGCTTCTGAAGTTATTTCTGCTGCCATGAAACGCTACTCAAAGGGTGACATTCCTATCGCTTCGGCGGAAGCTTTCGTCCGCCAAATCATCGGCTGGCGAGAGTATGTCAATGGAATGTATTGGTTCTTGGGCGAAAAGTATCGAGAGAACAATCAGTTAAAGGCAAAAATTGAACTGCCCCAACTATTTCGAGATCCCTCAAAGACCAAGATGAACTGCCTGAAAAGTACCGTCGAAGATATCCAAGAGCGATCATGGGTACATCACATTCCCCGCTTAATGATTCTCAGCAACTTTGCGCTTATTGCAGGAATCAATCCCCAACAATTCCTTGATTGGATGCGAGAGGTCTTTATCGATGCGACTGAATGGGTAATGGTTCCCAACGTCATTGGCATGGGAGTACATGCTGACGGAGGCACGATGATGACCAAGCCTTATGCAGCCGGAGGTGCGTATATCTCGCGCATGACCAATTACTGCAAGGGCTGCTATTTCGATCCCAAGAAGAGAATCGGTGAAGACGCTTGTCCATTCACAACTTTGTATTGGGATTTCTTAGATCGCCATCGTGAAGGCTTTGCCCGAAATCATCGCATTGCCCAACAGGTGCGTGGACTAGATCGACTCTCAGATTTGGAGGAGTTGCGAAAGCGGGCCGATGAAATTCTGGAGAAACTACAAAAAGGAGAGCTTTAACAAGTACAGATTTGCTCTTGAGCAACTCCCGCTAGTGCCTCATCAATGTGTTCGCCACAACCAGACCAAGTCCATTTGCCGCAACGATTGCACTTTACTTTGCTACACATGATCTCAGCCTACCTCTAGCCTTTCGCAATTTCATACGACCATAGATCTAGTTCGTCAAGATCCACCGGCGCGAAACCTTTAGCCTCTAAAGCTGAAGCAATTTGTGCGCGGTGTTCGGTTGCATGATGAATAGCTTGGGAGAGAATTGTGGAGCGCCATCTCTTTACGAGATTTCCCGAATAGTTCGTGAATTCTAATTGGATATCTTCTAACTTCATGCATTCCAAGAGTGCACCATCAATTGCTAAGGCTTGCTTTGCTAAAAATTCTAGGTCAGCAATACTCTCTATTTCTTGAATACTTTCGCCTGGTACTTCTGGATATTCTCCCGTGATTCGAAATGCGTAGTTGTCCGCAGCTTCCACTATGTGGTGAAGTATTTCAGCGACAAACCACTCAGAATTAGTTGCATACGCCTTCAAAGATTCTTCAGGCAATGCTTGGAGATGCTTAATGGTTTCTTGATTGGCCCACGCCATGTGTTTGAGCAGTCGTTCTAATGAGATCGTCATTTCGCTAGCCTATCGAAAACGCGCCACTTTAAAACTATTTTCTCAAGCTGCAATAGTCCGTAGGCAACACCTATAAGTAGGAGAAGAGCAATTGAGTAGATGAACCACTTATTCTCGTCATTGCCGAAACGTTGAACGATAGTTAATCCGATTCGACAATGTATGAGGTAGAGGGGATAGGTCATTACGCCAGCAAAACCAATCCAACTTATTTTGAATTGAGAAGTGTTCTTTACCAATGTTAAGAGCATAAGCAAGAAAATCCCCGTGACTACTATTGAAATCACCGCACCGGAATAGTCGGTATTTCTTCGATCCTCAATAACTGGAATGATGCTATTTCTTGTATCAATGGCGCCGACATATGCGGAAAGTAATCCGATGGCCCGAAGCGGATTCCAACCCCATTCTCGAATGGAGTAAATGATTGCTCCCCCAGTAATCAAAGAGAAGTAACCGGAGAAGTACCAAATATTGAAATCTGGAAGATTCAATAGATTCCAGATGCAGATTACAAAGGCCCAGACGGGAAAGATCTTTGGCAACAACTTTCCCTTACCAATGGCCAAGACAAAAGCAACAACGAGATAGAACTGGAGCTCTCGGACCAAGAACCAATGGGCTGCATCCAATCGAGTCTGACCAAATGCCGTAGGGATCATTGTGAGATTCCATAGGAATTTACTGAAGGGAGGCGCGGGCCTCTCCCAAACAGGAAGTAACGTCGTGAGGTAGATCAGAATGATTGCCATCCAGAACATGGGGAATAACCGAAGGAATCTTCGCTTTACGAACTGCCCAGCTGTCCGATTTGTGGAATAGAGAATTACGAAACCGCTGATCATGAAGAAAAGTTCAACACCCAAGTAACCGTACTTTGCTATCGAGGCAAAACTTGAGAGCGAAACCGAGTCGACTCCCCCTTTAGAGATTGAGCTAAAGAGATAGTGAAAAAGGATGACAAAGCCAAGGGCCACAACCCTTAGGAGATCTAAGTAATCAAGGCGTTGGTGCTTGGTGCTCACATCTGTAATTTACTTGAGGAGAGCGTAATTCCTTGGAACTACGAGTTCCGACTGCGCCCTGAACCACTACTTGCAAACTTATTTCGATTTCTCGCTCGCTTAGCGCGATGTTTCGCACTCTTGTGACGCGGCATAGCGGGAGCTTTTTCCTTGACTTCCTTTACTGGAATTCCAGTCGGTTTCTTCGCACCCGTAATACTCACAAGCTTTTCATCGAGTGGCTTAATCGCCATAACCCATGGCTCAACTCCAGCGCGGCGAGTGATGCCTCCGACAGTGCGCTGTTCTTTATGGGTAGCAAGAGTGACTACTCGTCCAGTCTTTCCAGCGCGTGCAGTACGTCCTGATCTGTGCAAGTAATCTTTATGGTCAGCTGGCGCATCGAAGTGAACGACAAGATCGATATCGTCAACGTGAATACCGCGAGCAGCTACATCAGTAGCAACCAAAACAGCCGATTCCTGGTCTTTGAAACGAGCAAGAGTTCTGGTGCGAACAGCTTGGGATTTACCGCCGTGCAGCGTTCCTACTGTGACTCCAGCATTCGAAAGATTCAAGGCTAATTTATCCGCTCCGCGCTTAGTGCGGACGAAGAAAATTGATTTGCCTTCGCGAGATGCGATTTGGTTTGAAATATCGGCTTTGTGAGCATGATCCAAAACAAATACGTAGTGGTCACTCTTCTCTTTTGATCCTTCAATCTCTTTGATTGAGTGTGACTTCGGTTCATTGAGATACTGACGAACCAAGCCATCTACGCCACGATCAAGTGTGGCGGAGAACAACATTCTTTGGCTGCCCTTTCGAGTTTGATTAAGAATCTGTTTTACGGCAGGAAGAAAGCCCATATCAGCCATCTGATCAGCTTCATCGAGAACGGTGATTTGAAGGGCATCGAAACGAACTTCATCTTTTTCAAGGAGATCAATCAAGCGGCCCGGAGTTGCAACCAAAATTGAAGTGGCTTTCTTAAGCGCATTCACTTGCTTTCCGTAAGGCATTCCTCCGGCAATGACAACGGAATCGTGGCCAAT
>Ga0207935_1000206_pt1 | contig 15271 bp, 18 predicted proteins | sample LakMenEpi30Aug10_FD_150746 | JGI IMG/M metagenome (GOLD analysis project Ga0207935, IMG submission 150746) | Freshwater microbial communities from Lake Mendota, WI - 30AUG2010 deep hole epilimnion (SPAdes) | ecosystem: Environmental > Aquatic > Freshwater > Lake > Epilimnion/Euphotic zone ...
CCTTGTTTGAAGAACATCCAAGGTTTCTTGCCATAGGAAAGAATGCGGAGAACTAATTCTGTTCCGTAAATTGCGAAGCAGATGAGATCGATTTGCTCACAAGCTTCGCGGATTTGGGGATCAAGATCTGGCATCGTGAGGATGGCAAGAGATGTTGCGTTAATGAGAATGACAAAAGCTATGAGTAATTCAAAGGGTTGGGAATAGACAAGCTTGGTGAGAGAACGGATTCTCCAGGGCGCAATTTCCATCTGGGAGCTCGATTGCATTGGGGAAGGTTAAGTGAAGAGTGGCAAGAGTTCTACTTGATCTCCATGAAGTAACTCTTGTTTAGGAGCGCCTTGCAGAATGTGGACTTTTGCTTCGCCTTGAACGATCCAGTGGGTTTCGTTGCTTCGTCTCACTAGAGCAGTCAGTTCATCGATACCTAAAAGTATGGAATTTTCTGGAGCATGCATGAGAACTTTTGCAGCGCTATCAGGAATCCATCTAAAGAATTTATCGAAGTGTGGGATCACTCGTAGGTTGGGAAGGATGTTAAGGCCCCGAGTTGGTTCGCGTTTAGTGAAGCGGAAGTTTGGGATTTCAGTACACATCGCCATGGCGCCAGCGCTGCATCCTGCGAGTGATGCGCCGGTCTGCCAGTTTGTGTAAATGGCGTTCCATACCGGAGTATCAATTAATGAATTAGCAAGGTAGTGGGGGTCGCCACCTGACATATAGATGAGTGCGGCGTCTTTGATTTGTTCGGCGAATTCTTCTTTTTCGGCATCAGCGCGATTGAAGATTGGAAGGAAGCGTTGTTCGATTTGTAAGAGCTCTGCTTGTCTTTTTCCGAGTTCTTCCCAGTATTTGAGGCGTTCGGGGCTTTCTTGTCCTGCTGCGGTGGGGATCTGAACATAGGTGGGTTGTTTATTGTTTTTCACGCCATCGTTGATAAGTGATTTTTCAAAATCAGCCATGATGGGGAGGAATTCACCTGAGCCAACGAGTGCGATTGAGCCAGGCATGTGTGAAGTCTAAGTGAAACGAATGAGGACAAGTACTCCGAGAGCAATCAGAATGATGGCTGCAATCATCGAGCCTTTAGTACCGAGTTTCTGTGGCAGGCCTTGAATGCCGCTGACGTGATCTTCTTTCATATCTTTGATGACGTTAATGAAATGTGCCGCCATTCCTAGAAGCGCTCCCCCAAGCCACATCCATGTTGGTGGAGTGATCTCCTTTGAGATTGCGATCGAGGAAGGAAGTGCCGCAAATGCGATGGCGAACGGAAGTGGTGAGAGCGGTGAGAATTTAAAGTAAAAGTTATATGCAACTCCGCATGCAATTCCGAGCATATAAACCAAGCCGCCTTTAATTCCAAGTGGGCCAGCGAGATTGGCAAGGAATGAAAATGGCACCATGAAGCGGAGCCATTTCTCTAGAAAATCTTTTGTGATCTGTCCAGAAACAAGTGGCTTGTTTAAGCGTTGGTGGCGAAGGTCATCGTTGTAGTCATAGAGATCGTTGCTCCATCCCACAACAAGTTGTCCAGTAAAGACGCCAAACGCAATGACATATGCGGGGCCTTCCCACCAATAATGTTGGGCGAAAACAAATGCGATCGTGGTGACGATGAGAGTTGGTCCAAAGTGTGATGCTTTGAGCAGTCCTCTGAACTGTGTCATGAAAGCAATCTAACCGCTTTCGTTAGCCCGATATCGGAATGATGACCTCGTTGTGGCGCATAAAGCCTGGCTTCCAAGGTGGATCAAAGCGAGCTATTCGCATCGGACCTGTTGCCATGAGATTCGCTTCAGTCATCGCAGTGCGTAATTCTGCTTCTTTCTGGTGAAGTTTTGCCTCTGTTGTCATCCCACTAAATCCCAAGACTGCGCAGGTATGTTCTTTGACCGTGCGAAGTGTGACGCTTTGATTCTTGGGTAAAGGAAGGTCTTCCAACTTCATTCCATCAGGCATCACAAATGACACAACCCATGAGTTTGCATGAAGTTGTTCTTGAAGGACTGGAGCGGTCATCGCGATTTGATTTTGGGAAATGTAAGTCACGAGTGGGCGAAAACCAAGGTTCGCGGCATTCATATACGAAGCATCGACGATGACATCTGCCATCACACATTGGTGATAACTGCGGATCTCGATATTGTCGATTCGCTTTACGAGGTCGAACTTTTGGCGTTCGGTCATGGGATTAGGTTAGTGATTAGTTTCGCTCGTTGATAGACTTACAAATCACACGATAATCCGAAGAAATGAGAGTTCTGTGGCACATTTATTTGATCCGCTGACATTGCGCGGAGTCACATTCCAGAATCGCGTCTGGGTTTCACCAATGTGCCAATACAGCGCTAACGACGGATTAATCAGCCAATGGCATTATGGGCATTTGATGTCGTTTGCAACAGGAGCGCCGGGATTAGTGATGGCTGAAGCGTCCGGAGTTGTACCTGAGGGGCGAATTTCCATTGGTTGTCCATCAATGGAGACCGATGCAAAAGTAAATGCATTCCGCGAAATAAATGATTTTGCACATTCCCATAACGTGAAGATGGGTATCCAACTCGCACATGCAGGACGAAAAGCTTCGACGATGTTGCCTTGGGATGATCACCGCATTGCTTCACCTTCTGAAGGTGGATGGACCCCGGTTTCAGCTTCTGCCTTGCCGTATCACGGGATGCTGGAGCCCCATGCGTTGAGTATTAATGAGATTAAGGATTTGGTGGGGGCTTTTGCTTCTGCTGCTCTTCGCGCAGTTAAAGCTGGTTTTGATGTTGTAGAGATACATGCAGCACATGGATATTTATTTCACCAGTTCTATTCGCCGCTAAGTAACCAACGCACAGATGAATATGGTGGCTCATTTGAGAATCGAGTTCGCTTCTTACTTGAGACTATTAAGGAAGTGCGTCGCGTAATCCCAGACTCCATGCCTTTATTTGTCCGCATCAGCGCTAGCGATTGGGTCCCCGAAGGTTGGACGATTGAAGAATCTATTGAGCTATCGAAGTTAATGAAGGATTTGGGCGTTGATCTCGTAGATGTATCAAGTGGCGGAAATCTTCATAATGCACCGATTAAGGCGGTTCCTGGTTTTCAGGTTCCTTTTGCAGAAGCAATTCGCGCACAAGCTGGGATTCCAACATCAGCAGTAGGTTTGATTACTGAAGCAAAGCAAGCCGAAGAGATCATCACATCGGGTAAAGCAGATGCGGTTTTCTTGGCGCGAGCGATGATTAGAAATCCGCGATGGGCGATGGCTGCCGCAGAAGAGCTTGGTGTAAAGATTGACTGGCCATTGCAATTTGATAGAGGTCGAACACTTACCTAATCACGGGTATTTGAAGTTTGTGGGAGTACCGTGGGTACATGAGCAAACCCATTACTTCACAAGGACTTCGCAAATTAAATATCTTGGCGGGAATTCTTCATCTCGCTCAAATGGCCACTGTTCTGGCTCTCAGCAGCGACTTTTCGCTTCCTGTTACTGCAACGTATATGGCGGGTCCCCCAGGTTCAAGCTTTGCTCCTTCAGTCATTCTCTTTAACACTCCTATCGGCTTAACAGTCGCTCTCTTCCTTGGATTATCTGCGCTGGCTCACTTTATTGTTGCCAGCCCACAATTCTTCCCGCGCTACATTGCTGGTTTAGCCGCACAACGCAACTACTTCCGCTGGGTTGAGTACTCCATTAGCTCATCGGTAATGATTGTTTTAATTGCGCAAGTTACCGGCGTCGCTGACATCACTGCGTTAATCGCAATCTTTGGTGTTAATGCTTCAATGATCTTATTTGGTTGGTTGCAAGAGAAATATGAAACCCCAGGTAATGGCGGATGGCTACCGTTCATCTTTGGTTGCATCACCGGCATCGTGCCGTGGATTGCGTTGTTGTTCTATGTATTTTCCATCGGTGGCCCAGGCGATACTTCAGCTCCAGCCTTTGTGTATTTCATCGTGCTTACTATCTTCTTATTCTTCAACTCTTTCGCACTCGTACAGTGGTTGCAATACAAGAAGGTGGGCAAATGGAGCGAATATCTTCGTGGTGAACGCACCTATATAACGCTGTCACTTGTTGCTAAATCAGCGCTGGCGTGGCAGATATTTGCTAATACTTTGATTCCACCTATGTAAAGCTCTCTTTACTTCCCCGCTTTACACCGTTCGGAGCAGTACTTCACGCGTTCCCAATCGCGAGCCCATTTTTTTCGCCATTCGAATTCTCGCCCGCAATGCGCACAGACTTTTGGTGGGAATCCGTTCTTAGTCTTCGCCTTCACATGCCCACCTTCACTTTGGTTTTTATCCGCCATAAAGATACTTGAGTAGTCTGTAATACGCATTTTGAAGTTACTCTGCGTGAATCTATATTTTCTGCAACCTCCTTCTAATTCACATTAATTCACGCTTGGATTGAATTTATGGCTGTGGAGAACGAGGAAAAAGTGTCATCTATGTTCCTTATTTTGATGACATGTATTCCATTGGTGATGTCATGATGTATGTCGATAAATCAGGGCGCAATCATTTTGAAGAGTGGTACCTAAAGAAACTTGACTTAGAGTCACAAGATCTCGTCCGCGAAGCAATAAAACAACAACTTATTGTTCGTGGCCGAAGTCTGATTGATACTTTATGGTTGAAGTCGGTATACCCAGATCTTTATCAGCTCCGCATTAAGAAATCTCGTAAGCCTCAACGCATCAAAATCTTGCTGAGAATTTATCTCTGTTTTGATATTGACAATCAGATCGTACTTCTCAGCGGATATAACAAAGGGATAGATACCTCTAGAGAGTTACAAAGCAATGAAATAGAGAGAGCCCGCAAGCTACTCAACGATTGGAGAGAAGGTAATGGAAGAACTACAAGTGCAAGCACCTTACTTAGCTAGTTTCAACGACCTCCTATTGGAGGCTCAGTCTCGATATACCGAAAAAGATTGGAGACGTGAAAGAGTTTATACAACGCTACACAAGGTCTCGATTGCGCTAGAGCTTAGAAGGAAGCTTCTAAACATTCACCGATCGGAGTTGGCGGGGATGGCGGGAATTTTCCGAAGAGAAATTGTTGCGATGGATCTCGTCGATTATTACCCGAGCTTCGACAAGGTCGTTGAAATAGCTGACATTCTCGGCTTCGAGATAGTCATACAAGAACGGAAATCATGAGCAAGTTGCTATCAATTCTTTAGTAGAATTCCGCCATGACTAATGAGAACCCAGAAGTTATCGATATTCAGCCCCAACAACTCGCCTCAGTTCAAGCCCGCCTTGGTTCATTCTTATTGGACCTTGGCTTGATGATCGTGACGCTCTTTATTGGCTGGGTTATCTGGAATCTCTTTACTTGGAAGACTGGCCAGACACCAGCAAAGCGACTCCTACAACAGGTTGTTGTTGACGCAAAGACTGGCGAAGTTTTCACATGGTCACGTATGGCGCTCCGCGAATTCGCAGTTAAAGGTGCGGCTGGGAATATCGCTGGTGGCGCATCAAACGGAATCACTTTCGTAATCGATAGCCTCTTTGTATTCCGCGAAGATCGCAGAACTGTTCACGACTTAATCGTGGGCAGTAAAGTGATTCAGCTGTAATTACGCAGTAGGCGCTTCAGCGAGATCTTCCGGTGTATCTGGAAGAGCTTCGCGTGGCATACCTTTGAATGTGAAGGTTTCTTTTCCTTCGTCACCTTCAACATCAATCAGAATAATCTGACCGCTCTTTACTTCACCGAAGAGAATCTTCTCGGATAGCGCATCTTCGATTTCGCGTTGGATCGTGCGACGAAGAGGGCGAGCGCCAAGAACGGGGTCGTAACCGCGCGCTGCAAGTACTGATTTAGCGCGTGAAGTGAGTTCGATTCCCATGTCCTTCGCCTTCAAGCGAGTCTCAAGGTTTGCGACCATGAGATCAACGATCTGGATAATTTCATTCTCAGATAGCTGGTGGAAGACGATGGTGTCATCGATACGGTTGAGGAACTCAGGGCGGAAGTGATTCTTCAATTCATCCTGAACTTTGTTCTTCATGCGCTCGTAATTTCCAAGTGCATCATTGACGTTAGTGAAACCAAGTGAGAGCGACTTAGAAATATCGCGAGTTCCAAGGTTTGTGGTCATGATGATCACGGTGTTCTTGAAATCAACTTGGCGACCTTGAGCGTCTGTAAGGCGTCCTTCTTCAAGTACTTGGAGAAGTGAGTTGAAGATATCTGGGTGCGCTTTTTCGATTTCATCGAAAAGAACAACAGAGAATGGACGACGACGTACTTTTTCGGTGAGCTGTCCGCCCTCGTCATAACCGACATATCCGGGAGGAGCGCCGAAGAGACGTGAAGCGGTGTGCTTCTCGGAGTACTCAGACATATCAAGTTGGATCAACGCATCGTCATCACCAAAGAGGAATTGGGCGAGAGTGCGGGAAAGTTCAGTCTTACCAACGCCAGAAGGACCAGCGAAGATAAATGATCCACCAGGACGCTTTGGATCTTTAAGTCCAGCGCGAGTACGACGGATTGCTTGAGAGAGCGCATGGATTGCTTGCTCTTGTCCGATAACGCGCTTGTGGAGTTCATCTTCCATACGAAGTAGTCGAGAAGTTTCTGCTTCGGTTAACTTAAATACTGGAATTCCAGTAGCGGTAGAGAGAACTTCAGCGATGAGTTCTTCATCAACTTCAGCAACGACATCAAGGTCGCCAGCCTTCCAGGACTTTTCGCGCTCCGACTTCTCAGCCATGAGTTGCTTTTCCTTGTCGCGAAGCGAGGCCGCTTTCTCAAAATCCTGTCCATCAATCGCGGATTCTTTTTCTTTACGGACATCAGCGATCTTGTCATCAAATGCGCGTAGTTCTGGTGGAGCGGTCATACGACGGATGCGAAGGCGTGAGCCAGCTTCATCGAGTAGATCAATTGCTTTATCTGGAAGAAAGCGATCAGAGATGTAGCGATCTGCAAGGGTTGCAGCAGCAACGATTGCTTCATCGTTAATAGAAACTTTGTGGTGTGATTCGTAGCGATCACGAAGCCCTTTGAGAATTTCAATGGTGTGCGCAAGTGATGGCTCAGCAACCTGAATTGGTTGGAAACGGCGCTCGAGAGCGGCATCTTTTTCGAGGTGCTTGCGATATTCATCAAGAGTTGTTGCGCCGATTGTCTGGAGCTCACCACGCGCCAGCATTGGCTTCAGGATGCTTGCTGCATCGATTGCGCCTTCTGCTGCGCCTGCGCCAACGAGTGTGTGAATTTCATCGATGAAAAGAATGATGTCGCCACGAGTGCGGATTTCCTTCAGAACTTTCTTCAAACGCTCTTCGAAATCACCACGGTAACGAGATCCAGCAACAAGTGCGCCGAGATCGAGTGAGTAGAGCTGCTTATCTTTCAAAGTTTCTGGGACATCGCCTTTGATGATCGCTTGTGCGAGACCTTCAACAACGGCGGTCTTACCAACGCCTGGTTCACCGATGAGGACTGGGTTGTTCTTGGTGCGACGTGAAAGAACCTGCATCACGCGCTCGATTTCTTTTTCACGGCCGATAACCGGATCGAGTTTTCCTTCACGAGCAGCGGTTGTGAGATTACGACCGAATTGATCAAGAACGAGTGAGGTAGATGGAGTTCCTTCTGCAGGGCCAGAAGCAACCGCTTCTTTTCCTTGGTAACCAGAGAGAAGTTGGATGACTTGTTGGCGGACGCGATTTAAATCAGCGCCAAGTTTTACAAGAACTTGAGCCGCAACGCCTTCACCTTCGCGGATAAGTCCAAGAAGAATATGTTCTGTGCCAATGTAGTTATGGCCGAGTTGGAGCGCTTCGCGAAGTGAGAGTTCGAGAACTTTCTTTGCGCGTGGAGTAAATGGAATATGTCCAGACGGTGCTTGTTGGCCCTGTCCGATAATTTCTTCGACTTGAGAGCGAACCGCTTCAAGTGAGATGCCGAGTGATTCCAAACCTTTTGCGGCGACGCCTTCGCCTTCATGGATGAGACCAAGGAGGATATGTTCGGTACCAATGTAATTGTGATTGAGCATGCGAGCTTCTTCCTGCGCGAGAACAACAACGCGGCGGGCTCGGTCGGTAAAGCGCTCAAACATCTGTGGTGCTCCTTTTATCTGGTCGGGCTAGCGTATAAGAGGACGCCGAATGGGGCGACACCTATTTCTAACCTCGCAACAGGCTCTAGATATGGGAATCTGTGAGGGTAATAACCGCAAGATTTGGGTTTTTATGCCCCGATTGGCTCAGAGAATCTTGAGCATGCGGGTATTGCCGAGGGTGTTGGGCTTCACACTCTCCAGATCCAAGAATTCGGCGATACCTTCGTCGTACGAGCGCAATAGTTGTTGGTACACATCGGGCTCGACTGGTGCGCCTTGTATTTCATTAAATCCATGTTTACCAAAGAATTCTGTTTCAAAAGTTAAACAGAAAAGTCTCTTTAAGCCGAGAGATTTTGCTCTTTCAATAATTGCAGTGAGTATCTGGTGGCCGATTTTCTGTGAGCGGAATTCTTCATTCACAGCAACAGTACGAACTTCGCCGAGATCCTCCCACAATACGTGGAGCGCTCCACAACCAATAATGGCGCCATCTTTTTCTGCAACAAAGAATTCTTGGACTGATTCATACAACATGACTGTCTCTTTTGAGAGCAAGCGGCGTTGGAGTGAATAGGTATCAATGATGGTGCGGATCGCTTTGATATCTGAGGTGCGTGCGGGACGAATAGCGACTGACATTTTTATTCTTCTGGTTTAACCAATGGGAAGAGGATTGTTTCGCGAATTCCAAGACCGGTAAGTGCCATCAATAAACGATCGATTCCCATTCCCACTCCACCCATAGGAGGCATGCCATGTTCCATGGCACGTAAGAAATCTTCATCAACTTGCATCGCTTCTAAATCACCTTTAGCGCCGAGCTTTGCTTGTTCGACAAGTCGTTCACGCTGAATAACAGGATCAACAAGTTCTGAGTAGCCCGTTGCTAATTCGAATCCATCAACATAAAGATCCCACTTCTCAACAATTCCGGGAGTATCGCGATGTTCGCGAACTAGCGGTGAGGTATCGACGGGATAACCCATAACAAAAGTCGGGGCTTGGAGATTCTCCTTATAAACATGCTCAAAAATCTCTTCGGCTAGCTTGCCGTGAATCCACTTCGGATCGATTTTTAGCCCGATTTTGTGGGCAATTTTCTTGAGATCATCGAATGAAGATTGTGGAGTTACAGTCTCGCCAACTTTTTCCGAGATCGCGTCATAGAAATTAACTTCACGCCACGCGCCTCCGAGATCGCTGACGCGACCATCGTGGTGCGTCACTTTATGTGAGCCCGCAACAGCAAGGGCTGCGTTCTGGATGAGATCTTGGGTGAGGGCCTTCATATCGCGCCAATCTGCATATGCCCAATACATCTCAAGCATCGCAAATTCGGGAGAGTGGCTCGAGTCGGCGCCTTCGTTGCGGAAATTACGATTGATTTCAAATACTTTTTCTAGGCCACCCACCACACATCTTTTCAAGAAAAGTTCGGGTGCGATACGTAAAAAGAGGTCGATATCGTAGGCATTACTAAATGTTTTAAATGGGCGAGCGGCAGCGCCACCATGCATAACTTGGAGCATCGGCGTTTCGACTTCGATGAAATCACGCTTATCAAATGTGTCACGCAAAGATTTCAAAACTTTGGGGCGGATACGTGCGGTGTCACGCGCTTCAGGGCGAACAATAAGATCGACATAGCGCATGCGAACGCGAGTCTCTTCGTTTAATGGATTGTGTTCATTAGGTAGAGGACGTAGCGCTTTTGACGCAAGAGCATAGGAATTAGCGAGGATAGAAAGCTCGCCGCGCTTGGAGGTAATTACCTCACCTGTAACGCTGACGATATCTCCGAGATCGATATCTGATTTCCAATTTTCTAGAACCTGCTCGCCAACTTTATCGAGGGAGAACATCGCTTGAAGTTCAGTGCCATCGCCTTCACGGAGCGTTGCAAAACAGAGTTTTCCAGTATCGCGCTTAAAAATAATTCTTCCTGTGACGCTTTCGGTAACGCCAGAAGCTTTATCAATCTCGAGATCTTTGAAGCGCTCGCGAATTTCTTTCAGGGTTGCGGTGCGCGGGACTCCGACGGGATAGGGCGAGATGCCGCGACCAAGAAGTGCTTCGCGCTTTTCGCGACGAATCCGTAATTGTTCGGGAAGGTCGTTTTCCGTCATAGTGACGGGAGTCTATCCATTCCGCTCATGCACAAGACGTAGGCCAATGAGTGTGAGATCTGGTTCGTGATAATCAATCGTCTCTGAAATTCCGAGTACCAGCGGCGCTAATCCACCAGTTGCAATCACGGAGATTTTCTCGTTATCAGGATAGAGCGCATCAAGTTCATCGCTGATGCGGTTTACCAAGCCATCAACTTGGCCTGCAAAGCCATAAATAGTGCCTGATTGCAGGGCTTCTACCGTGTTCTTTCCGATAACGGACTTGGGCTTTACCAATTCAACTTTACGAAGTTGTGCAGCTCGAGCCGCTAACGCCTCAACTGAAATTTCAATTCCGGGTGCCAGCGCTCCGCCGAGGAATTCGCCTTTGGGTGATACGACATCAAGGTTTGTGGAGGTTCCAAAATCAACAACGATACATGCGCCTTCGTTGTAGAGACTATGTGCAGCAAGAGTATTAACAATGCGATCTGCGCCGATTTCTTTTGGATTATCCACGAGAAGCGGTACTCCAGTTTTCACACCAGGTTCAATAATCGTGGTACGGACTTCTTGAAAGTAGCGCGAGATCATAGAGCGAGCTTCACGAAGGACTGCAGGAACTGTGGAGCAGACAGATAGACCGGTGACGGTGTAACCCGTAATCAGCGAGCGATATTGCAACCATAACTCGTCGGCGGTATCACGCGCATCTGTCTTAACGCGCCATGAATCAACCATCTCATCGCCATCAAAGATTCCAAGAACAGTATTTGTATTTCCAATATCAATAGTGAGCAGCATTAGAAGTCCAATCCGATATCGAGTACGGGAGCTGAATGGGTCAGCGCACCTACAGCTAAGTAGTGGACTCCAGTTGCGGCATAGGCAGCTGCATTCTCGATCTTTAATCCACCTGATGATTCAAGTTTGGTTTTCGAATTCTTAGCAATTTCAACGGCAGCTTTGGTCTGTTCGATATTCATATTGTCGAGCAAGACAATATCGACCCCAGTTTGTAGCGCTTCCTTCAACTGTTCCAAGTTATCTACTTCTACTTCGATCTCAACTCCAGGGAATTCCTTCTTTACTCGATTTATCGCTTCAGTAACCGAGCCGGCCGCAGCGATGTGGTTATCTTTAATTAACGCTCCATCGGTAAGAGTCATCCGATGGTTAGTGCCCCCGCCCATACGAACCGCATATTTTTCGAGTTCTCGTAGCCCAGGAGTGGTCTTACGAGTATCACGAACCTGAGTTGAGGTGCCTAATACTTCCTTTACCCAGAGCGATGTGATGGTTGCAATCCCAGAAAGGTGAGATAAGAAATTAAGTGCAGTGCGCTCCGCTAACAAAATTGCGCGGGTATTTCCTTCTACTTCAATAATCACTTCGCCAGCGCTTACAGAACTTCCATCTTTCTTCACAATCTCATAATTTGTTATTCCACACTGCTCAAGAACCGCAGCTGCAACAAGAGTTCCTGCAACAACACCGCTCTTGCGTGAAGTGAAATGAGCTTTACTTATGTGGTCAGCGCTAATCGTGGCTTTGCTGGTGAGATCTCCACCATGCGCATCTTCTGCTAGCGCCCCCGCAACTCTCTGTTCAATGAGCGCTACATCAAGTCCAGCGACTTCAATATTCTTAACGAGCGATGGAGAGATCATTGAACACCTCCTCTGTTGTGGAGTTCCAATCTCCTGTGCTCGAGAGATTTTGGTGAATACGTTTAGTCCACTTATCTGAGGTTTCGGGGAAATCTTCCCGCCAATGAGAACCGCGCGATTCAGTGCGTTCTAAAGCGGAGCGGACGATTGCGGTAGCCAATAGATAAAGATTGGTGGTCTCCCATGCATCAAGGTTTGCGTAAATAGTTGAAGTGCTCTTTATCTTCTCAAGGGCTGCAAGAGTTTCTTTCAAAGTCTTTTCAGAGCGCACAACGGATGCGCCCTTAGACATGGCGCGTTGTAATTCACCGCGAATAGATGGTGAGAGAAGGAAATCAAAGGCATCTTGTGGCGCTGGTGTTTCAAAGTCAGAGAGATTTGCGGCAATATCTTCAGCAATTCGTGCACCAAAGACCAGGCCTTCAAGTAATGAATTAGAAGCCAAGCGATTGGCGCCATGAGCGCCGGTGCATGCTGTTTCGCCTACGGCATAGAGCCCCGGAACTGAGGAATGGCCATTTAAATCAGTGCGTACTCCACCTGATGCATAGTGCGATGCTGGAGCAACAGGAATCAAATCATGGGTCGGATCGATTCCAATCTCTTTACATGATGCATAAATCGTCGGGAAGCGATCAGAAAAATCTTTGATTTCACGGGCATCGAGCCAGACATGGAGTGATCCCGTTAATTGCATCTGACGAGAGATCTCTTTTGCAACGATATCTCGGGGCGCAAGATCAGCAAGTGGATGAACTCCGCGCATAAATCTCTCACCACGATCATTGACAAGAAATGCACCTTCACCGCGAACTGCTTCGGAGATAAGTGGTTGTTGTCCGCGTGAGCCTTCACCCATATAAAGCACGGTGGGATGGAATTGAATGAACTCCACATCAGCGACATCTGCTCCAGCACGAAGTGCTAGCGCTACGCCATCGCCAGTTGAAACAGATGGGTTGGTAGTTTGTGAATAAACCTGACCAAGGCCACCCGTTGCTAATACAACGGCGCGGGCTAGAACTTGTCCAACTCCGTCACGACTTCCTTCGCCAATCACGTGAAGTGTTACGCCACATACTCGTCCATCTTTTGTCTTCAGCGCATCTAAGACCAGCGCATGTTCAATAACTTCGATACCCGGATCATTAGAAACTGCAGCAAGAAGCGCGCGTGAGACTTCAGCTCCTGTGGCATCGCCACCGGCATGAAGAATGCGATTGCGTAGATGTCCACCTTCGCGAGTAAGTGCAATCTCTCCGGTCTCTGATTTATCAAAGACCGCGCCACGGGCAATGAGTTTGCGAACCGCTTCTGGTCCTTCACTCACTAATACTTTTACCGCTGGAAGATCGCATAAACCGGCGCCAGCTACCAAAGTATCTTTTTCATGTTGGTCTGGAGAATCTCCCGGACCAAGAGCTGCGGCGATTCCACCTTGGGCCCATTTGGTAGAACCAGCGTCAATAAATGACTTTGTAACGAGCAGAACCGATAAATCATGGGCGCGGATTTGTAAGGCGGTTGTAAGTCCAGCAACGCCAGAACCAATCACAACAACATCTGCTTTCGCAGTCCATCCTGGAAGTGGGGCTTTTAATCTCATGCTCGCACCAATGCGTTCTTCATCGCCATATTGTCAATCAAACGGACACCATCAATCCAGCCCGCAATGATGGCTCGTCTCTTCTCGGTTTCTTCACTTGCTACCTCAAAAGTGTCTTCATCAATTATTTCTACATAATCAAGGGTAAAGAGAGGCTCGCGAGAGATTTCTTTTAGCGCAAGTAAAGCTGTTGCAGTATCTGGTTTTTGTGATGATTCACGGAGAACCTGAGAAATAATCTCAGCTGCAGTTCTTGCCTCCTCGCTCAGTCGCACATTTCGTGATGACATAGCAAGGCCTGTAATTTCGCGGATAGTAGGCGCCGGGACAATCTCAATATCAGGATGTAACTCAGCGGCCATCGTGGTAATGAGAAATAGTTGTTGGAAATCTTTCTCACCAAAGATCGCATAACGCGGTTGTACTAACTCGAAGAGTCGATTGACAACGGTGAGTACGCCGTCAAAGTGCCCTGGGCGATGTACGCCTTCAAACTTTGTACCTAACTCTCCTGCAGAGAGCTTGGTAGTTTCATTGGGATAAATAGTTTCATATTCGGGAGTCCAGAGAATTGTGGCGCCTGCTTCAGCAGCTAACTCGGCATCACGTTCTGGAGTGCGCGGATATTTCGCTAAATCCTCTTTGTCTTCAAACTGCAGGGGGTTTACAAAGACTGAAACGACAACTTCATCGCAGAGCTCACGGGCTTTGGAGATCAGTGATTGATGGCCAGCATGAAGCGCTCCCATGGTGGGAACAAACGCGCATGGGCGATTGAGGTCCGTGAGGACTTTCATTTCTTTCACTTATACAGCTCCAGTCCGTTAGTGGTACCAGGCAGAGTGAAGTCTACTGCGCTATTCCAGCGCGGCCAAAAGCTCCTTTATGGGGCCATATCCCAAGAGTTCAGCATCGGGATCAATCTCGGCCCATGGCTCAAGAACAAACTTTCTTTCATGGGCGCGAGGATGTGGCAGCGTTAATTCGTCGCTCTTGAGAAAGAATCCTTCGTAGTCAATGATGTCAATATCAATCGTGCGAGCGGCTTTGGGGATTGTTCGTTGGCGACCAAGAGTGGATTCGATTTTCAACAATTCCTTGATGAGTTCTTTGGGTTGTAATTCAGTATCGCCAATAAGTACAGCGTTGATGTAGTTAGGTTGTTGATCAGAAACTTTAAATGGAGCGGTTTCGTAGAGTGAGGATACTTTTTCTACTTTCATGATGTCCCGCATCGCATCAATTGCTAGTGAAATTTGTTTTCGGGGATCACCCAAGTTGGCACCTAGAGCGATGACAACTTTCATTCGTCGAGTTTAACGTTCTCTCTTGATAGTTATTGAGACATCTCCAAAAGGAACAGAGATTGGGGCTCGAGGTTTGTGAACGGTTACTTTGGTCTTCTCTACAGATGGGTATGCCGCAAGAATCTTTCTTGAGATATTTTCCGCTAACGCTTCAATAAGTGTTATGGGCGGGCCAACAATCTCATTATGAATTAACGTGGCAACATCGTTATAGTCGATGCTGTCATTCAAGTCATCGGACTTTCCAGCTTTCGATAAATCTAATTCTAATTCCACATCAACGATAAAAGGTTGGCCGTTTTCGCGCTCGGATTCATAGAGCCCGTGATAGCCCATGGCCTCAATGCCATCGATTCTCATCTTGTCGCTCATCCTTCAACCCTACTCTTTGCAAAGGAATTAACTGTCGCGATTGCATCACGATGTGGCTTCACTGAGTGGGTACGTACGCCCCACACATTCTGCTTAGCGAC
>Ga0207935_1000208_pt1 | contig 15175 bp, 12 predicted proteins | sample LakMenEpi30Aug10_FD_150746 | JGI IMG/M metagenome (GOLD analysis project Ga0207935, IMG submission 150746) | Freshwater microbial communities from Lake Mendota, WI - 30AUG2010 deep hole epilimnion (SPAdes) | ecosystem: Environmental > Aquatic > Freshwater > Lake > Epilimnion/Euphotic zone ...
CCCATACCAAGACGCCATATAATCAAATTATTCCAAAGATTAGAGCGAGTTCTGGCTCTCAATTTACCCCTCACCAAAACCTCAATCCCTGCTGATATAATGCTTATTTTCAATAATCGCAATCAAGCCCGAGCCAATAAAGACTTTGACCAAGCTGACAAATTAAGACAAGAATTATCTAATTTAGGATATATTATCCATGATAAAGACAGTCAAAGTACAATTATAAAGACAAAATAAAATTGCCTACACCTATTGACATTTTCTTAACTTTGTGATATGATTGTTTTTGTTCATTTACAAGGAGCCCTATGGCTATCACCACCGTCCTCTCCAATCTTCGTATTCCTCAGCGACTTCGTTCGCTAGGAAACTCTTTCGCTCAGGAAGAGCTGGAACAGTTGAAGCAGGAGGCTCGAATAGAGTACCGAGCACTAGATTTAGAGTTAGTGGAAGCGCCTACCCCACCATATAAGTTGGTGAAGTTCTACATTATTGTATCGCCCTGGTGCGATAGGAATGCTGAGATCTATCAGCTTGAGCGCAAGCTTGCCCGTATTGACTATGGCCAATACACCGAAGCCCGCAATGCCTTGGTAGCTCTCGCTGCTCAAGAGGAGCGTTGCTCCAGTGGGGTAAACAGGACCTCATATGGGCAATTGCCCTCGGTGGAAACAACGTTCCTCGGTAACCGTTGTGGTCTTTGGACCAATACAGTTGCCCACTGGGAGGCAAATCGAGATGAGCACGAAACTCAGCCCGCCATCATCGGGAAACCCCACCCCACAGTGATGGAAGTCATCGATGCGCACGCGTCGACCTTCCTGAGCCAGGGCCTAGCCCGATGGAAGCCTCTCTTGCAGGCTCTCATCGATTCCTGAGCCCTTCAACTCAACCCAAGCCCCGCACTCAGCGGGGCTTTTTCTTTTTTTCGTAGCGGAGGTTTTACCCCTCCATTATTCGTAGAGTCGGCGACCCGCCGACATAGTTTTCGTAGGGCTTTTACTTTTCTGGCTTTCAATTCCCCTCTTGAGGGGTGTATCCCTGATATGTTTACATAGCGGGGATACGGGGTGGAGTATTTTTATGTTATGTATAAATATTTTATTTTCCACCCCGTCCAGCAAAGCTGTCCACCCCTCAAGAGGGGAATTTCGCTCAGTCAAACTCCGTCCCCAATTTGACAATAATAATAGAATTTGATATTTTATATACTACTTTCACTTGAGGGGAATTTTCTGATGGAGACTTGGGTTCGGTCTGTAGAACAATGGATAAATATCATCATTATCTTAGAGGAATTTAATATAAATACAAAAAAATCATTTTCTAGATTGAAAGGATTCAACAAAACGAGAGTTTATAATAATGCAATACTATTAAGCCGATACAAAATACCTAAACAACAAAGAAAAATAGTTCCAGATACGATTAGACTAATATCTATTCGGTGCAAGGGTCGAGCCAACAGAGATGTTTTAACAATAATACTCCCTCGAGCTTTATGCAACTTAATCAAATCCCAACACCTCACCTCGCTAAACTAATTTAGTGGGGTTTTTTCTTTCTGGTATTGCTCTTACAGCCATTTTAGACTATACTATGCTTATGCCAATGTAGCTTAGTTCTGGTAGAGCAATGCATTCGTAACGCATAGGTCGTGGGTTCGATCCCCACCATTGGCTCCATTATTTATATGAAAAAAATTATGTCTTATTCTATACCTAATCATATTATTTTAATATTGAATACACTCGAACAAGCGGGATATGAAGCTTTTATTGTTGGGGGTAGTGTTCGTGATCTTGTGAGAGGTTCAAATCCCGTAGATTGGGATATTACTACTAATGCTCTTCCGAATCAAATTCAAGAATTATTTCCTGACTCTGTTTATGAAAATAGTTTTGGAACTGTAGGGGTCAAGTATCGCCGTCCGGATGATACGACAGAGATTATTGAAGTTACCACTTATCGCAAAGAATCTCAATATACCGATAAGAGGCATCCTGAACAAATTGAATTCGTCTCTGAACTCTCTCTTGACCTTGCTCGCCGAGATTTTACTGTTAATGCTCTGGCGATGAATGCTAAATTAGAAATACAAGATTTCTTTGAAGGTTTATCTGACTTAGAAAAAGGTATTATTCGTACTGTAGGTGAGCCAGAAGATAGATTTGAGGAAGATGCCTTGAGATTAATGCGAGCTGTGAGATTTGCAATGCAATTAGATTTCATTATTGAACCTAAAACCTTGCAAGCTATTCAAGATTTAGCTCCTAATCTCGAGCATATTGCGCAGGAGCGAATTCGAGATGAGCTCACCAAAATGATGCTAACCCCGCGAGCAATGAATGGCTATATATTACTAAGAGATACTCATTTATTACCTTTCATAATGCCCGAATTATTAGAAGGTATAGGAGTAGAACAAAATGGACATCATATTTATGATGTTTGGGAACATCTTTTGAGGACCATGCAACATGCTTGTGATATGTCTTGGAGCTTTGATTTGAGAATGGCAGGATTATTACATGATATTGCAAAACCTCGTACTAAAGAAGGCGTAGGGAAAACCTGTACTTTTCATAATCATGAAGTTGTAGGCGCTAGTATGGCTTATGAAATTCTCAATAGACTTCACTATCCTAAAAAATTTGCAGCCCGAATTTCAAAATTAGTGCGTTATCATATGTTTTATTATGATACCAATGAAGTGACTGAATCCTCTATTCGTAAGCTTATCCGTAATGTAGGAGTTGAGAATATCAAGGACTTGATTAAGCTAAGAGAATGTGACCGTATTGGTTCTGGAACTCCTAAGGCTCGCCCCTATCGCCTACGACATTTTGAATATATGACAGAAAAAGTTATGTTAGATCCTATTGATTTATCTATGCTCAAAATAGATGGAAATACTTTAATTAAAGAATTAAAAATTCCAGCAGGACCTATGATAGGTATGATTCTAAATGTTTTATTAGCCGAAATATTAGAGAACCCAAGTAAAAATAATCTTGACTATCTCAAATCACAAGCTCAAATATTAGCCGTACAGGACCTCAAAGACTTGAAAATAAAGGCCATCAATTTAATTGAAGATAAGCAAAGAGAACAAGATGAAATTATTCGTAAAAAATTCTTTGTGTAGACTGTACTTTATATGAAAAGGCAAATAAAAAGATTGTCAAAAGAATTATATCTTGGAGGTTATTGGTATTTTGTTACAGTGTGTGTAGATAATATGAAGTGTATTTTTGTAATGATACTGATTTACTAAAAATTCAAGAATATATTATTAATAATCCTATAAGCTGGGAGCTAAACCCTCTCAACCCACTCCAATCCCATACAAATCATTGACAAATAAAATTCTCTAGACTATAATGAATTGTAATTATAAATATGTATGAAAAAACTTGTTGAACTGATTGAAATTGAAAAGTCTTTTAATAGTAAGAAAAAATCTTTACAAAAAGACTATAATACCCAATCTCAGAACTATATTATTCAAGCTAAAGATAATATTGCAGTTCTTAAAAAAGAGATTTTGAATAAGAATCAGATTGTTAATGAGAGGCTAGTTGCTTATGAAAAACAGTCTAATGGTTCAAGCTCAGCTGAAATTAAATTAGATACTAAAAAAATCAAAGAACTTATTTTGAGTCAGTTATAATTAATAGTCATACTTGTAAATAGATAAATTTATATGGGAGTTAAAGCGTCTAAACTAATTCAAATCACTGTTCCAAACAATACTCAATTAAACTTATTAGCTTATATTCAAAAGCGTCAAGTTGGAGAAATTATAGAAAAACTAGAAAGAACTCCTTTAGCTAAAAATTATTTACATAAACAAGAGGATCTATTAGAAAATCTAGATATAGTAAATAAATCTTTGGATATATACAAAGGGTATCATACTGTTAAAAAATCCATGTTCTCAGCTGTGTTAGATGATAGATTTTTAATCACTGAAGACATTTTTGAACATTATAATACAGAGCAAGGAGAAATTATCAAAAAAGCTCAAGAGATTGTAGAAAAAGCTGGACTGAAAGATGATTTAACAACTAGACAAGAAGTTTTACAAGATATTATTGCTAAATCAGAACCTCTAAAAGACATCGAACTTAATATTTTTAAACCCTATTCTTATATTAAATTTTTACCATTTTTAGTTGATGAATCTAGAGCCCATTATTTAGTAGAGCAGTTGGAGCAAAGTTTATCTCCTATTGTATTGGAGTCTGTTAAAAAAATTGGGACTGATTATGTTTATATTTTAGCCGTTTCAAAAAATCAGGTTAAAATTGGACTAGATATAATTCAAAATCAAGCTACCTTCATTCAATTTCCAGCTGAAGTTACAGGATCTTTTTATGATATTTATCATAAAAGTAAACAAGAATTTAGTGTTAATGCCAAAATCATCAATAAAATAAATCTTGAGCTCAAAAAATCCCCTATTCAGCTCAAGGATTTGGCTATTTTAGCAGATGTATTAAATTCTCAACTAAATTTGATTTCTTATTTACATTCTTTTAATCCAGAATCTGAAACAAATTCTTCTATAAAGTTATGGGTAGATGAAGAAAAGTTTAATTTATATAAAAAAGATATTTTAGACATTTCAAATGATATTAAAATTGTAGAATTACCATCTGTATCTGAAGACACTCCAGTTATATTCAAAAACTTGCCTATTGTAAGACATTTTGAAACTGTAACAAAAATTATGGGTTATCCGCAGGCTGGCAAAATTGATCCGACTTTATCTATTGCTATATTCTTCACCTTTATGTTCGGATTAGCTTTATCTGAGGCTGGATATGCGCTGATTCTAATTATTTTGACTGGGCTTGGATTATTAAATTCTAGATTAAAATCAGGTGTAAGAGATATTTTTGCAGTAGTGTTTATTGCTTCTATCTCTACTTTGATTGTAGGAGCTTTATTTGGTAGTTGGTTTGGAATTACTCCCGATGCAGTTGATCCTGATACAGCATCACCCCATATGAAATTCTTAATTACTATTGGTTTAATTCCTTTCTTACAGCAATTACAAGTTATCAATCCTATGGACAGTGTAATTGCTTTGATGGGATTCACTATTGTACTTGGAGTTATTCATCTTTTATTTGGGTTATCTCTCAACATTGTACAAGCATTCAATCAAAAGTCATTCTGGGATGCTAGTCTAGATTCTATTCTTTGGGCTTTAGCTTTGATCTTTGGAATATTATTATTGCTTATTAATTTTGGATTATTAGGAAATGGACTTCAATTACTCATTGATCCTCTGATATATATATATATTGGCTATGTATTTACAATGATATATCTTTTGGGTAGAGATATGAAGTCTATATTTGCTAAGTTTGGTAAAGGAGCCTATGATGTATTTTTTGGAGTAGTAGGATATTTGTCAGATATACTATCTTATACTAGGTTAGTTGCTCTAGGTCTTGCAACTGGAATTATTGCTGGAGTAGTAGGAACCTTAGCAAACCTAGCTGGTAGCGGATTAGTAGAAAAAGGTGGTGCTTGGATTGTTATTGGATATATTATTATGATTGTTATTTTTGTAGCAGGAAATATATTTAATATTGCTCTGAATGTCTTAGGTACTTATATCAATGTAGGTAGATTGCACTTTGTAGAATTCTTTAGTAAATTCTTCCAATCTGGAGGAAGACCCTTACAGGAGATTTCTCGATCTCAAGATTATAGTGTTATTGAATAATACTGTTATCTTTTTCATTATATTCTTAAAAATTTAGGAGTATAGCGAAAAGGATAGCAGTGGTAAGAATCTCTGTCCCTAATTAAAAGTTAAAGTTGAATATATGGAAGTATTAGGTATAAGTTTAGCAGTATTAGGTGCTGCTCTAGCTGCCGGCTTAGCTGGAGCTGGCTCATCAATCGGAGTTTCTACCGCTGGTAAAACTGGAGCTGGGTTAGTTGCTGAGGATGATTCTCAATTTGGGAATATACTTTTATTATCAGCTCTGCCTGGATCACAAGCTATTTATGGTCTTTTAGCAGCTGTTTTAATTCTGCAAAATACTGGAGTATTATCTGGTGAGTTTGCAAATGTTAGTTGGCAAAATGGTATGATATTAGCTTTTGCTGGAATTCCTGTAGGACTTACTTGTTTAGCTTCTGGAAAATATCAGGGTGATGTAATTGCTAGTGGAGTTCAATTGATCGCTAGAGATAAATCTAAGATTGGACAAGTAATTATCTTAGCCGCTTTAGTAGAGACTTTTGCTGTTTTCGGATTGCTAGTTTCTATTCTAATTATTAACGGAGTATCAGTAGGATAAATATGACTTTAGCAGATTTAATACAATCTCAGATGAATAAAGATATTGAGAAATTAGAAGCTCAATATAAAGCAGACTTGAAAGAAAACAAAGATACATGGAATACTGCTTTGTCTGAGACCAAAAAGCTACATACTGAAAAAATTGAAGAAGCCGTTGCTACTCAAGTTAATTTTCAGAAATTCCAAAACAGTAAAACTAGTAAATTCAATTCTGGCTATGCTATACAATCTCAATTAGAAGTTATTTATATTGAATCTTTACCAGAAATTCTAGCTTCTAACTTTGTCAAAACTTTAATTCAAGACACTCTTCAGGGTATCCCACAGAACACAACTTTAACTATTACTGGAAAATATACCGAAGAATTAAAAGATATAATTTCAAGTCTTGGCTATAAAAACAGTAAAAGCAATCAAAACTCTAATTTAGGGGCCATTAATGGCAAGTTAGAGAATATCAGCCTAGAAATTACTGTTGAGGATATTTTGGATAAAGTCAAAAAAACAACATTAGCCTCCGTAATAAAGGAAATATGAGTTTACAAGTTCCTCTAATTGGTGTTACTAGTAGATATGTCTCTCGATTAGGGCATTTACCCGTTTCTACTGAGACCAAAAATTTACTCAATACAGGTAATATTGATGTTATTTTGAATATGATTCGAGATTCATTTGGATTGACAGATATTAACCAAGGAAATGCTATTACAAATCTAAATCATCACTATAGTAAACAATTGGATGAAATCTTGTCTCTTTTACCAGAAAATACATCTCCTTTTATTTACTTAACCCTTACTAAAGACTTTGAAAAATTAAAAACCCTAGCTTTGAATAAAACTATTTATGGTGAAAATTTGGGAGAAAAATCATTTGAACAGATTTTAGATGGTACGACAACTCAACTATATTATGGCTCCAAGTTTAAAACAAAATTACTAATTAAAGAAGAGAAGCTAATACACTCTAAAGATAGCTTTAGCATTATTTCCTATTTAGAGGAGATATTCTTGACCTTACTTTTTGAAAATTTGGACTATAGTAGTGATATTATGAGAGACTTTGTCTTAGCTAAAATAGATAGCTATACCCTACTCAATGTTTTAGCTAGAACTCAAAAAGGGCAATCTAAAGAACATATTTTAAGACACTTATTACCAATTCAAGGAAGTTTGGCTATCAATGCGGTAAAAGGATTTAGTTTTGGAGACGTGTTAGGAGATGTTGGTCAATATTTAAATTTAGCTCCTGTAGATATAAATACCATCAATATTGAAAACACCCTTATTAAAAATGAAATCAAGACCATAAATAGAGCTCAATTTAGCGGTATGTCCGGAGATAGAATTATTCAATATACCGAGAGATTACAATATGCTATTTCAAACTTTAAATTACTGATTTTACAGCATTCTAAGGAATTTGATTCCAAGCAAGCTAAATTAAGATTTATAGATTATTCCAATATATGTTAGACTATAAAAAACCAGTTATAATAGCTGAATCAGACATTAATCTCTTATTTCAATTATTTGGATTTGAGACTTTGAATAGTAATGAATTAGAAATAGACCAAATTATAGATACTATTCAAAAAGATGCCGAAATGTATGCTATTATATTTATAGCCTCCAATATAATTCTTACCTCTAAACAAAAAAAAGTCTTGAACTCCCTCAATATACCTATCTCACAGCTACCTATTAGCTCAGATAGTAATTCCGTTGAGGAATTAAAACATCTCACCGAAAAAGCAGTAGGGATGAGCCTAGACAAATTATTCGCCTCTTGATTAAAATAATGACTATGAATACCGGAACTATTATCAAAATCTCAGGACCCTTAGTTATAGCTGACTCTATGATTGGAGCTAAAATGTATGATTTGGTCAGAGTTGGAAACTTAGAATTAATGGGAGAAATTATTGAACTCAAAGGCAATACCGCCTCTATTCAAGTCTATGAAGACACTTCTGGATTGGTAGTTGGAGAACCAGTTGTTTCTACTGGAGAGCCCCTTAGTATAGAGTTAGGCCCAGGACTTTTGACTGCTGGATTATTTGATGGAATTTTAAGACCACTCAATGTAATTGCCGAGAAAGCAGCTGCCCAAGGTCTCAATTCTGAATATATAACAAAAGGTTTAACAGCTCCTAGTTTGGATAGAGAGATAAAATGGGAGTTTAAGCCATCAGTACAAAAAGGCGCTCAAGTTCAAGCTGGAGATATACTAGGAACAGTACAAGAAACTGAGCTAATCACTCATAAAATTCTAGTGCCTTTTGGAGTTGAGGGAACAATCACTGAGATTAAAGCAGGAGAATTCACTGTTACCGAGACAGTAGCTAAGATTGGAGACACATCTGTACAATTGATGCATAAATGGCCAGTTCGAACTCCAAGACCATACAAAGCTAAACAAATCCCCACTACTCCACTTATTACCCAGCAGAGAATTATAGATACCTTTTTCCCAATTCCCAAAGGAGGAGCGGCTGCCGTACCAGGACCATTCGGAGCTGGAAAGACAGTTATTCAGCATCAATTGGCAAAATGGTCAGATGCCGATGTTGTGGTTTATGTTGGCTGCGGAGAGAGAGGAAATGAGATTACCGATGTATTAGTAGAATTCCCCCATCTCAAAGACCCTTCTTCTGGCCGACCTCTGATGGAAAGAACTATTTTGGTAGCCAATACCTCTAATATGCCAATTGCTGCTCGTGAAGCCTCTGTTTATACAGGAATTACTCTTGCTGAATATTATCGAGATATGGGATATAATGTGGCTATGATGGCCGATTCTACCTCTCGTTGGGCTGAAGCTATGCGTGAAATGTCAGGAAGATTAGAAGAAATGCCCGGAGAAGAAGGATATCCTGCTTATCTTGGATCTCGAATTTCAGCTTTTTATGAAAGAGCGGGTATTGTGACAACTCTTGGTTCTGAGGGAAGAACTGGGTCAGCCACCATTATTGCAGCTGTATCGCCTCCAGGAGGAGATTTATCCGAACCTGTTAGCCAAGCTACCCTCAAAGTGACCAAAGCTTTTTGGGGATTAGATGCCTCTCTTGCTGCTAAAAAACATTTCCCATCTATTCATTGGCTTAATAGTTACAGTCTTTATAAGGAAAATGTGGAAGAATATTTTATAAATAAAACCGATGCCGATTGGAAAGAATTACGAGACTTAGCTATGCAAATTCTACAAAAAGAAAATGAACTTGATGATATTATTAAATTAGTTGGTATGGATGCACTCTCCACTTCGGAGAAAATTCTACTAGACACTGCCCGTGGCCTAAGAGAAGATTATTTACAACAAAATGCCTTCGATGAAATTGATGCTTTTGCCTCCACTCGCAAAATGTATTTGATGCTAAAAGCTATGCTCACCTTCCATAAAGAAGCTACTGAATTAGCTAAAAAAGATACCCAAGTTGAGACCAATGACATATTAGAGTTACCAATCCGAGAAGAAATATCTAGACTAAAGAACACTCCCGAAGCTGAAATTGAGACCATAGTACCTCTAATTGAGAAAATTTCAAGCACTATTCAGAACCTAAAAGACAATGATAAACCTGAGGATTTTGGTATCAATAAAGTAATAAGTGGAATTTAGGATAATAATATGAAGAAATGGTATAATACAATCAAAGAAATTGCTGGACCATTAGTAGTAGTGGAAAAAGTACCTCAAGTCGCCTTCGAGGAAATCGTGGAGATTAGAGATTCCAAAGGTAATATCCGACAAGGACGAGTTCTAGAGGCTGGGAAAGACCAAGCTATAGTACAATTATTCACTAATACCGAAGGATTAGATATAGACACATCAGAAATAGCTTTCTTAGGAGAAACTTTGAAATTCGGAGTATCTGACAGTATGTTAGGACGAGTATTCACCGGAGCTGGGAAAGTCAAAGATGGAGGCCCCGAAATTATAGCTGAGAAATATTTAGATATTAATGGATCCCCTATTAACCCAGGAATGAGACAATTCCCTAGCGAATTTATTCAAACTGGAATTTCCACCATAGATGGCCTAAATGCCCTAGTAAGAGGACAAAAGTTACCAATTTTCTCAGGCTCAGGACTACCACATTCTGAAATAGCCACCCAAATTGCTGAACAAGCCCAAGTTGTAGCCCTACAAAATGGAAAAGAATTAATACAAGCTGAAGAACCTTTTGTAGTGATTTTTGCAGCTATGGGAGTGACTTTTGAGGAAGCACAATTCTTCATCGACTCCTTTGAGAAAACTGGAGCAATGGAGAGAGCTGCTTTATTTATCAACACCGCTAGCGACCCAATTGTAGAGAGAATTACCCTACCAAGATTAGCACTTACTCTCGGAGAATATCTTGCCTTTGAGAAAAATATGCATGTATTAGTTATATTAACCGATATGACAAATTATGCAGATGCCTTAAGAGAAGTATCCGCTTCTAGAAAAGAAATTCCAGGACGACGAGGATATCCAGGATATCTATACACCGACCTTGCAACATTGTATGAAAGAGCAGGAATAGTCAAAGGCTCCACAGGCTCACTCACCCAAATTCCTATCCTTACAATGCCAGATGATGATAAGCAACATCCAATACCAGATTTAACCGGATACATCACAGAAGGGCAAATTATGGTCAATCGAGAGCTACATAATCAAGGAATATACCCACCGATACAACCAATTGGATCATTATCACGAATTGGAGTTAATAAAAAATACAGCCGAGAAGATTTATCCGCTGTCAAAGAGCAAATGGCCTCCTCCTATGCCAAAGGTATAGAAATCAAAGAATTAGCCCTAATTTTAGGAGAATCTGCCCTATCTGAGACAGATAAAGCCTATATTAAATTCGCTGAAGCCTTTGAGAATAGATATATTAGACAAGGACGAAAAGAAAACCGAACCATTCTAGACACACTAGATTTATCTTGGGACTTATTATCCATATTACCAAGAAAAGAACTCAAGAAAATCAAGCCCGAATTCATAGATAAATACTCCAAATAAGTATGCCCGCCGTCAAACCGACTAGACAAGAAGCTCTCAAACTTAAAAAGAAGATTAAAACCGCTTCTCGCGGACATAGTTTGCTCACCGACAAGAGAGATGGACTGATACAAGAGTTTCTAGCCATTATCCAAGAAGTAATCAAGCTAAGAGGAGAATTAACTCCCAAAATTGTAGAAGCCATACAATTATTTCAATTTGCTCAGACCAAAATCTCAACCGAAGCCATCAATGAACTAATACATCTATCCCAAGCAAAGACTTATCTAGAATTACAAAAGAAATCCATTATGGGAGTGACTATCCCACATATAATCCCCCATTTACAGGGAGACCCCTTCCAATATGGAACTTTAGGCACACCCAAAGATTTAGACCAAGCCCTCTTAACCTTGCAGAATATATTACCTCTATTAGTCAAATTAGCTGAGATAGAATTCACCGCCAGACTACTAGCCGAGGAAATCGAAGCCACCAGAAGACGAGTCAATGCCCTAGAATATGTCATCATCCCAGAGATGAAAACCAATCTCAAATCCATACAAAACTCCCTAGACGAACTCACCCGCCAAGAAAAAGTCACCATAATGAAAGTGAAAGAAATTTTGGGATTGTAATTAAGTATACTTACTTAGCTCTGACTATTGCTTGAATATCTTTCCTTTACAGACTCCCACAGTTTTTGTGCAAAGGCTACTTTTTGCTCATCCTTAGTATTTTTTATAAATGGCATTCTTTTACCTAAATAGTTATCTAAATTATATATGAAATAATTTATAAATTGCTCTTCAGTTGGATTATCAGGGTGTTCGTTGAAAAACTTACTTCTTAGTGCTTTATCATTTTCTTTTTTCTGCTCCTCCTCTTTTAGTAATCCTCCTATTAAATTACCTTGGGCATCTTTAATTTCCATTCTATCCTCTGATAAAAAACTATCCAGAACTTTATTCTCTCCATAAATATTAGTCTTAATTTTATTCACTGCTGGGATCAAATCTTTATTTTCTGCAATCCCAGAAGTCGTAAATTCTTCATTTCCATTCAAAGCTGCTGCTAAATTCCCCAAATATACTCTACCCCTACCTTCTTGTGCTGGCATTACTACAAAATGGTCAAATACCGGACTAGTACCGTCCCAAAAATCTAACTCTCTTGGAGCATATTCTTGTATTTTACATTCAGCCATTGTCTTAATATCCTGATAACCTTCCAAAGCTTGTTTTGGAAAAGTAAAATAAAGATTACCATTAGCATCAAAATAAACCAATGTATCACCTGACTGCTCTATAATTAAGAAAGTATGTCCAGGAGCCTGGATGGTAGTATGCTCAATATTATGACTTTGTAAATAAGTCGAAGCTATCAATGTCCTACCAGCACATCCTAAATGTCCCGATTGCATAGATTTAATCAATACTCCATCTTGAGGGGCATCTGGATCAAGTTCCTCTGTATCAGCCTTGCTTTGCAAAAGCTTAAATAGCTCATAAGGCAAATCCTGTGCCTCCACTCCCTCAAGACTTTGCTCAATTTCCTGATATCTTGGTAAAGCTTTGGTAGCCTCTATCAGTGTACCCTCAAAATCATCTAATCTAGTCTCCTCACTAATTCCCAAACTCTCTAAAATAACCTTATTAGCTTCCTCCACTTGCTCTGGGTGGACTTTCGACTCTAAAGTTTTTCCCTTAGAGGATCCTTCAGGAGTCAATTCTTCAGCTTCCTCAGCTTGATTTAAATTACCTCTATTTTCCATACCCTTAAGTTTTAGTTTATTATATTAATATTATATCATATTACCTATTTTTACTCCAAAAAACTGGTTTTGCTGAATTTTATTTTGGGGCTGATCTAACCGTCCCATTTTTTAGGACATTTGAGTTGTGCTTTTGAATATTTAAGATGATTTCATTTTCAGTTGTCCTATATTTTGGTACAACTAAACTCAACCCTAGTCTCACCCGCCAAGAAAAAGTCACTATTATGAAAGTGAAAGAAATTTTGGGATTGTAGTTTTACGATTTTTAATGAGAATAGGAGAAAATAATTTATAATACCTATATTTTGATTACAACAAATAAACATCTCCTTGTAAATTATATCCATTAAATTTAGCTTCCGAAGGATTCTTTAATCTAACTTTTTTCAATGTACCTTTTAGATTACTAATATAACTAAATAATAATGGTCTATTTGTAGTACATCCCCAACAATTATCATCAATAGAAATTGCCAATTTCTTACCAGTACTATCTGCTAATTTTCTTGCATAATCTACAACTGCTTCAAAGTAGCTTTTAACATCTAAAGAGTTAATCATAGTCTCTGTTGGATTTAGACCTCTAATTATAAGTAAATCATCACCATTTTTTGCTTTAGTTTCAATTAACAAGCTAGATCCTACAATTCTTTCATTTTGTGTCTCTTTATCTTTTACCATCAATATAGAAGAAAAATTGGGAAATTCTGTCAATATAGACTTATATTCTGAAGCCCAACAAGCATCTGCAATTTGTCCTGAGATTTCTGTATAAAAATCTCTATGTGTAGAAAATGTTATATTTGTAGTTCCAGATGTAATTTGTCCATTGTGTAATAAATCCATTTGTTTAGTTAATGCCGTTGGGTTTATCTTCTCTTCAAACTTTTTTGTTGCTTTTTTATCTGTAAAATACTTTGCCATTGTCTCTTGATTAGTAATATAATCAACAAAATTTAGAACCCAAGATATATCATCTAAACTTGGGTTTTCAACTGATATTTCAGATAAAGACTTATCTAATTGCCTCCTATTTTTAGCAAACCCCATAGTAAATACAACTTGTCTCAAAATACTATCTAGTTCACTAAATGAAGATAAAACTTTAAAATTTTCTTGAAAGTCTTGAATTGATCTTAGATTGATTTTCTCTAAAAGCTCTATTCTGTTGCCTAATCCAATTTGTGCTTGTGGATTATCTTGTAATTCTTGAGATTTAATTTTTAAGTTTTGAACTATATTTTCTATCTCAAAATTTAATTGATCCACAAGATTAGTTAATGGATTTTTATTTTCCAAGTTGTCTTTTGCTAATTTAATATCTGCCATAAGAACAGAAAATCTATTCAAAAAATCCTCCCTGTATATAGATTTATCTATATTAGAACTTCTCTCCTTCTTTCGTATTTGATAAGTTTCTATTACCTTAAATTCAGGAGACAATGGCTTATATTTTATATCCCTAGTATTTTGTATAGAATTTAAAAAACTATCTCTATCGGTATTACCCCATCCGGAGTCTTTATATCCTGTATATTTAATAAAATAGTTGGTAATAAATTCAGAAGTTTCAAATTTTATATTTTCTGGGTTATGTTTTGTAAATTCTGATTTTAATTCTTGTAATATAATAGATAATTCTTGTATTCCTTCTTTACCTGCTTTTGTCACTCCTATTTTTTCTAATTCAGGACCAATAACTCCATTTTCTAAATCCCTTATTTCAAAAAAAATATTATAGCTTAAGTATATACCAAAAATTTCAATAGCTTTAACTTCAAAATATGTTAGGTTGAGGTTAAATTCATTAACTAAATCTAATGCTTTAGTAATCTTATTATATTTTAAGTTTTGAATAAAAGCTTCTTTCAGAGGTTGTTGCATAAATTCTTTAGATATATTAAATTTTTTTATTATTTTCTTAACATCATCATAAAACCCACGATTTAATTTAAAAATTACACCTGCTTTTGCTGCTTCTTGAACTTGCTCATCTGCTTTGAGTGAATCTAGTGACAAACTAAATTCATTTATTATTTTTATAACATCATCATAAAACCCACGATTTAAAT
>Ga0207935_1000214_pt1 | contig 14853 bp, 11 predicted proteins | sample LakMenEpi30Aug10_FD_150746 | JGI IMG/M metagenome (GOLD analysis project Ga0207935, IMG submission 150746) | Freshwater microbial communities from Lake Mendota, WI - 30AUG2010 deep hole epilimnion (SPAdes) | ecosystem: Environmental > Aquatic > Freshwater > Lake > Epilimnion/Euphotic zone ...
GGTCGCCGGTCGCCGTCCCGCCTGCAGTCCGCTGGGCGAATCGCCAGCGGTTGTTCTGAAAGAAGCCCCACGTCCAGTTTGCCTGGATCGCCCGCAGCACAGCCCGCGTCTCGGCCGGCGCTTTTTCAATCGCAGCCGACAGCTGCACGAGCCGCTCGGGGTCGTCGGGCGGCCGGTCGCCCGTGGCCGTGAGCACGCGCGTGGCGATCGCTCGCGTTACCTCCGCCCAGGCCTTGTCCTTCGCAGCCGCTTCCTCGACGCCCGCAAGCGCCTCGGCCGCCGTCTTCGGCTTGCCCTCGTCGAGCGCCTGCTGCACCCGCTTCCACGCCGCGGCCCTCGGGCCCGCCGGCACGTCGTCGTCCGCGGCGCTTACGGGCCTCATCGCGATGCCTCCGAGAAGAATCGTCACCGCAGCGGCCGGAACGCGCCACCACACAAAAAACGAGGTTACACCCACGGCCGAGGTCCTCCGCCCGCGCGAAGCGCACGAGGCTGAAAAGTCTACGCGGTTCGTCGAATCCCGTTACACCCCATCCCACGCCGGCTCTCTCGGCGGCAAACCGCTGACATTCAACGACTTGCGTTGCGCGACACAGGTGGCTTCCCCGAAAAACCGATGCTATAGTATTGATGTCGTTTTTCAGTGCCGGCGGAGCGCAACGCCGACACCCTTGGAAGTCACGGTGAAAGTCGCCTGCGGCCTTGGGCCAGGGCGGCCAGTCAGCCGCCAGGAGGTTTCATGCTCCGCTCCCTTTCGCACCCCGTCGCGCTCGCAGCCCTCGTGGGCCTCGCCCTCGCCCAGGCCGGCCGCGCCGCCGAGACGCTCTCCTACAACAAAGACATCCGGTCGATTCTGGTTGAAAACTGCTTCGGCTGCCACGGCGCCGACAGTGCGAGCCGCAAGGCCGACCTCCGGCTCGACGACCGCGACGCTGCGGTGGAGAGCGGCGCAATCGTCCCGGGCGACCCCGATTCGAGCGTCGCCCTCGACCGGATCTTCTCCGACGACCCCGAGGAGGTGATGCCGCCCCCGAGCCTCAAGAAGGTGCTCACGCCGGAGCAGAAGGAATTGCTCAAGCGGTGGATCGCCGAGGGCGCGGAATACGAGCCGCACTGGTCGTTCATTCCGCCCACGCGGCCGGAGCCCCCGGCCGTGAAGAACGAGGCCTGGGGCAGGAACCCGATCGACCGGTTCATCCTCGCCCGCCTCGAGCAGGAAGGGCTCACGCCTGCGGCCGAGGCCGATCGCCGCACGCTCGCCCGCCGCCTCGCGCTCGACCTCACTGGCCTGCCGCCCGAACCGGCACTCGTCGACGCGTTCGTCGCCGATCCGCACCCCGACGCCTACGAGCGGCTCGTCGACACGCTGCTGGCGAGCCTCGAGTGGGGCGAGCACCGCGGCCGCCACTGGCTCGACTATGCCCGCTACGGCGACACGCACGGCATCCACATCGACAACTTCCGCGAGATGTGGACCTACCGGCAGTGGGTGATCAACGCCTTCAACCGCAACATGCCGTTCGACCGGTTCACGATCCTGCAGCTCGCCGGCGACCTCGTGCAGGATCACGGGCCTGCCGCCACGCCCGACCAGATCCTCGACAACCGGATCGCCAGCGGGTTTCACCGCTGCAACATCACGACGAGCGAGGGGGGCGCTATCTCCGAGGAGTATGCGGTCCTCTACACCCGCGACCGCACGGAGACGACGTCGGCGGTGTGGCTGGGCCTCACGACCGGCTGCGCCGTCTGCCACAACCACAAGTTCGACCCGCTGTCGCAGAAGGAGTTCTACGAACTCTCGGCGTTCTTCAATAACACGACGCAGAATCCGATGGACGGCAACGTCCACAACACCCCGCCGATCCTGCCGGTGCCAAAGCCCGAAGACCGCCCGCGGTTCGCAGAGCTCGAGCAGGCGATCCCGCAGGGCAAGGCGGCCGTGGAGGCCCGGCGCACCGACGCCAAGCCGGTGTTCGACGACTGGATCCAGAAGGCCGACATGAGCGTCGTCGCGAAGATCCTTCCCCAGGACACGCCGCTCGTCGACCTGCCGCTCGCCGAGGGTCAGGGCACCACGACCCGCGCGAAGCTCGTCGGCAAGGAGAGCGATCTTGCGCTCACGGCCGCGACCACGTGGCAGCCCGGCCCCAACGGGGCTCCCGCGATCCTGCTCAACGGCAAGGCGACCGAGATTCCGAACGCGGGCGACTTCGAGCACGATCAGCCGTTCAGCGTGTCGTTTTGGATCCGCCCGCCGGCCAACGACACTTCCTACTCCGTGGTCGCGCGGATGGATGAAGCCACGGCCCATCGCGGCTGGGACGTGTGGGTGCAGGGCCGTCGCGTCGGCATGCACATGGTCCACGCCTGGCCCGAAGACGCCTTCAAGGTGGTCGCGAAGGAGCAGCTCAAGCCCGATGCCTGGACGCTCGTGACGCTGGCCTACGACAGCTCCGGGAAGGCCGAGGGGGTGAGCGTCTACTACGACGGAAAACTGCAGGCCAAGCCGAACGTCGAGAACAACAAGTTCAAGAAGCAAAACACGATTCGCACCGCGGTGCCGCTCACGGTCGGCAGCCGCACGCCCAACGCGCCGGCCCACGGCGTCGGCCTCTCGGGGCTCGCCATCTGGGGCCGGGCTCTTTCAGCCGGCGAGGTGGAGGGCCTGTCGCAGGCGCAGAAGATCTCCGACATCGTGAAGCTGCCGCCCGCCGAGCGGCCGCAGGCCGCGGCGGCCCTTTACGACTGGTGGCTGGCGACGGCGGACGAGCCCTTCAAGCAGGCCACGGCCGCCGCCGCGAAGCTCGAGGCCGAAAGCGCGGAGATCCGCAATCGCGGCACGATCGCGCACGTGATGCAGGAAAAGCCCGAGATGCCCAAGGCCTACGTCCTCGACCGCGGCGAATACGACAAGCGGAAAGACGAGGTGCAGCCCAACACGCCCGACATTCTCCCCGCCTTCCCCGCCGAGTTGCCGAAAAACCGCCTCGGTCTCGCGAAATGGCTCCTGCTGCAGGATCATCCGCTCACCACCCGCGTGACGGTGAACCGCTTCTGGCAGGAGGTGTTCGGCACGGGCCTCGTGCGCACGAGCGGCGACTTCGGGATCACCGGCGAGCTGCCGAGCCATCCCGAACTGCTCGACTGGCTATCCGTGGAGTTTCGCGAGAGTGGCTGGGACGTGAAGAAGCTCTTCAAGCTCATGGTCACGAGCGCCGCCTATCGGCAGAGCGCGGCGACCACGCCCGACAAGCTCACGAAGGACAATGCCAACCGGCTGCTTTCGCGCGGCCCTCGCTTCCGCATGGACGCCGAAATGGTTCGCGACTACGCCCTGGCTGCCAGCGGCCTGCTCGTGAAACAGATCGGCGGCCCGAGCGTGCGGCCCTACCAGCCCGAGGGCGTCTGGGAGGCGGTGGCCATGGAAGGCAGCAACACGCGCAACTACACGCCCGACAAGGGCGAGGGGCTCTACCGCCGCAGCATGTATTGGTTTTGGAAGCGGTCGGCGCCGCCGGCCTCGATGGACATCTTCAATGCGCCGTCGCGCGAGAGCTGCTGCGTGAAGCGGGAGCGCACCAACACGCCGCTCCAGGCCCTCGTCACGCTCAACGACCCGCAGTTCGTGGAGGCCGCGCGGTTCCTCGCCGACCGGGCGCTCGAGCTGGGCGGCGACTCCGACGATTCCCGAATCGAATTCATCGCCGAGCGAGTGCTCGCCCGGCCGCTGGCCGCCGATGAGACGACGATCGTGAAGCAGTCGCTCGCCGGCCTCACCGAGTGGTACAAGGCCCATCCCGACGACGCGAAGGCCGTGATCACCGTCGGCCAGACGAAGCCCCGGGCCGCCGACCCCGCCCAGCTCGCGAGCTGGACGATGCTCACCAACCAGCTCATGAACCTCGACGAGGTCCTCTGCAAGTAAAAATAGGGACGGGAGCGAATTTTCGTTTCTCGTTCCGCGTTTGTTTCTCCCTTCCACTGAAAATCCGCTCCCGTCCCTATTTTTTATTTTTTATGAACCCTCCCCCGATCCGCTCCCCGCTCGACGAGCTGGGGCTGAACCTCACCCGCCGCCGGTTCTTCGAGCAGGGCGGCCACCTGCTCGGCGGCGCAGCGCTGGCGTCGCTCCTCGGCGAAGACCGCGCCTTCGGCAACGCGTCGGCGGGGACCGCGGCCGGGATCGTGGACCGCGTGCCCGGGGCCGTCGGCCCCCATTTCGCCCCGAAGGCGAAGCACGTGATCTACCTGCACATGGTGGGCGGCCCGCCGCAGATGGATCTCTACGACTACAAGCCGAAGATGGAAGAGTGGTACGACAAGGATCTCCCCGAGAGCATCCGCAACGGCCAGCGGCTCACCACGATGACGAGTGGCCAGGCGCGGTTTCCGATCGCGCCCTCGATCTTTAAGTTTGCCCAGCACGGCAAGAGCGGGATGTGGGTCTCGGAGGTGCTGCCCTACACGGCAAAGATGGTCGACGAGATGTGCTTCATCCGAAGCATGCACACCGAAGCGATCAACCACGAGCCGGCGATCTGCTACATGCAGACGGGCAACCAGATCGTGGGCCGGCCCTGCCTCGGCTCGTGGACGAGCTACGGCCTCGGTTCGCTCAATAAGGATCTGCCCACGTTCGTCGTGCTCGTGGCCCGCTCAACGAAGCCCGAGCAAGCGCAGGCGATCGGGGCCCGGCTCTGGTCGAGCGGCTACCTCCCCGGTGAGTACGCGGGCGTGAGCTTCAGGAGCGCCGGCGACCCGATCCTCTATATCAACAACCCGCCCGGCGTGCCCGCCGACGTCCGCCGCAAGACGCTCGACGGCCTCCAAGCCCTCAACCAGCGCACGCTCGAGCAGATCGGCGATCCCGAGACGCGCACGCGGATCGCCCAATACGAAATGGCCTTCCGCATGCAGTCGAGCGTGCCGGATCTCACGAACATCGCGAGCGAATCGGAGAGCACGCTCGCCCTCTACGGCGACCAGGTCAAGAACCCCGGCTCGTTCGCCAACTCCGTGCTCATGGCCCGGCGCATGGTGGAACGCGGCGTGCGGTTCGTGCAGCTCTACCTGAACCACTGGGACACCCACGCCAACGTCGTCGGCCGCCTCAAGAATGGCTGCAATGACATCGACCAGCCCTGCTGGGGCCTCGTGCAGGACCTGAAGGCCCGCGGCCTGCTGGACGAGACGCTGATCATCTGGGGCGGCGAGTTTGGCCGCACGATCTACTCCCAGGGCGGCCTCTCGAAGGAGAACTACGGCCGAGACCACCATCCGCGCTGCTTCACGATGTGGATGGCCGGCGGCGGCGCCCGGCCTGGCCAGGTGTATGGCGAGACCGACGACTTCTCCTACAACATCGTGAAAGACCCGGTGCACATCCGCGACTTCCACGCCACGGTGCTGCATCTGCTCGGCTTCGACCACGAGCGGTTCACGTATCGCCATCTGGGCCTGGATCAGAAGCTCACGGGCGTCGAGCACGCGAAGGTGATCCCCGACCTCCTCGCGTAACCGTAGGACAGGCTTCAGCCTGTCATGCCCTCGTAGGACAGGCTTCAGCCTGTCATGATTCAGACCGGCTCAAGCCCGTCCTACCTCCCACCACCCGGCGAGGAACCGCCGCATGACCCAGGCCGAGTGGACGGTGCTGTCGCTGCACATCGCCGCGCTCTTGGTGACCGCGATCGCGATGGGCGGGCTCGCCCGCCGGCTCGGCATCCCGGCCGTGGTCGGTGAGATCGCCGGCGGCCTCCTGCTCGGGCCCACCCTGCTCGGCCGCGTGGCCCCGGATCTCTTCGCCTGGCTCTTTCCGCCGACTGGGCCTGTCGCCTCGGCCCGCGGCGCGATCGCCCGCGTGGGGATGCTGTTTTTCATCGTCACGATCGGTCTCGACATCAGCCTCAGCGAACTGCGCCGCAGCGGCCGCAAGGCCCTGCTCGTGGGCACGGTGGGCACGCTCGTGCCGCTCGTGCTGGGGTTCGTGATGTGCTACGCGTTTCCCGGCGTGATCGGCGTCACGGACCGCGATCGCTTCGCGACGGCCCTCTTCATGGGGTCGATCCTCTCGCTCTCGGCGAATCCCGTGATCGCCCGCATCCTCATGGACATGGGCCTCTTTCGCAGCGACATCGGCCGCACGATCATGGCGGCCACGCTCGTCGACGATCTCGTCGGCTGGGGGCTGTTCGCCGTGATCCTCGCCGAGTTTGCCCCGCGGGCCGCGGGCTCAGGCTCGGGCGTGGCGGTGCTCGCGGCCGCGGCCGCGCTGCTCGGCGGGATCATCATCGCGGGCCGGTTCGTGCTGCCGCCGCTGTTGCGTTGGGCGCGCGAGCGGCTTCCCTATCCCGCCGGATCGATCTCCTGCATCCTCGCGCTCGCGCTCGTGGCGGCGGCCGGCTCCGAGCACCTCGGGCTGCATTCGTTCCTGGGCGCCTTCGTAATGGGCATCGCGCTCGCCGGCGCCTATGAGAAGCAGCCGGAGCCGTTTCGGATCATTGCCGACTTCGCGTATGCGGCCTTCACCCCGATCTTCTTCGTGTCGATGGCGATCTCGTCCGACTTCGTGGCCGGCTTCGACGCCGGGCTCGTGACGCTCGTCACGCTCGTGGCGTTCCTGGGCAAGATCGCCGGCGTCTACGCAGGAGGCCGGATCGCCGGCATGGGCTCCCGGCAGTCGCTCGCCGTGGGCTGTGGCCTCAACGCGCGCGGCATCCTCGGCATCGTGATGGCGGCAGCCGCGCGCGATGCCGGGCTGATCGATCTCAGGCTGTTCGTGGCCTGCGTGCTGATGTGCGTGATCACCACGATGGCGGCCGGCCCGGCCCTCGGCCTGCTCGTCGGCCGCGAGGCGCCGCGGCCGTAAGGCGGCGTTGGGGGCCCGGCGGTATGCTAGGCGAACGATGACCGACCAGCCTGCCGCCGCTGCGACTCTCCGCCCGCTCGAGGCCAACGAGCGGCGCGTGCTCGGCGTGCTCATCGAGAAGGCCAAGACCACGCCCGACCAGTATCCGCTCTCGCTCAACGCGCTCGTCAACGGCTGCAACCAGAAGAGCAACCGCGATCCCGTCATGACGCTCGACGAGGAGCAGGTGATGAAGGCGATCACGAGCCTGCGGGCGCTCGGGGCCGTCGCCGAGGTGTTTGGCAATGGCAGCCTCGCCCGCTATCGCCATCTCGCCTACGAATGGCTGGGCGTCGGCAAGGAGGAGCTTGCGATCCTCGGTGAACTCCTGCTCCGCGGCGAGCAGACGGAAGGCAGCCTCCGCGGCCGGGCGAGCCGGATGGACGACATCCCCGATCTCCCCACGCTTCGCCGCCATCTCGACGCCCTCGCCACCCGCAAGCTCGTCGTCTGGCTCACGCCCCCGGGCCGCGGCCGGATGCTCACCCACGGCCTCCTGCCGCCCGAGAAGCTCGAGAAGGTCCGCGCCCAGGTGGCTGCGGCGCCGTCCGCGGAGTGACTCGCGAGCATGCTAGGCGGCATCTCGACGCGATGCCGCTGCGTTCCGGCATGCCTGGATGGCCACGACGATGGCATCCAGGGCATCGAACACGTTGGTGTCACCTCGATCGAAGGCTTCGACTGCCGCCTTGATCTCCACAAGGGCGAGGATGGCGGTCGCCGGGGTTGGTTGGCTACGGAGTGGTCGCATTGAAAACCTCCATGATGATGACTGGCCAAGCGATCCTGCTCGGCCCCGAGGACGGGACTGTGACGATCATGTGCCACCGAATCTTTCACAGTGCATGCGCCGTGAGACCCGAATCCAACGAATTTTGTCACGGCACGAGCATCGTGGGCCTCCAGTCGGGTCCACCGATAGACGTTTGCCCGGCATAGCGCACAATGCAGCGGGAGTCTTGCCGATGCATACCCCACGACTGGTCGACGCCGTACCGAGGTGGCGATGGACGGGAGCATGCTGTCGCCATACCCACACTTGTCGTGGTTTGCCTACGGTCTCACCATCCGACCGCCACGGGTGTTCGTTCTCCACGAATACAAGGCCGTCTCGCACCGGCTCATCGTGAACGAGGCGGGTGACGCAGACTTCTTGTGGGCGACAGGTGCAGACCAGGTTGCCTGCCACGTGACTGGCGGCAGCCTCTGCTTCTATCCCTACGATTCCGCCCGGCATTCGCTCGCCATCACCACGGCAGGGGTCTACCAGGGGCACGAGTTGCTCATTCCGCACACGCATCTCGAGCGGGTGTGCGAGGAAGAGGGCACACGGCACACGACCGAATTCGGCACCATTCCGGTATTTCGTGACACGCTCCTGTTGGCGTGCGCGCTCCGGCTTCTGGCGGAAAACGCCAGTGGATACCCCGCGGAGGATGTCGGCGCAGAGATCGCCGCGCGACAGGTCGTGATGAGGCTCGCGGCGATTACCGGAGGCCGCCCGCCCGACTGGCTGAAGGACACGAGCGTGTTCGCGCCGCTCGTGATGGCGCATATCGTGGAGCGTGTGGATGCCCACCTCGGGGCCACAACGTCGCTGGAAGAAATCAGCTGCGGCTTCGGTCTGTCTCCCAGCCACTTCGCCAGAAAATTCCAGCAATCGACCGGCTTGAGCCTCAACCGCTTCATGAATCGGCGGCGGATCCGCCTGTCCCTCGCCTTGCTGAAGAGCGGCAGAGAGCCGATCGCCCAACTGTCGCTCGACCTCGGCTTTAGCTCGCAGAGCCACTTTACGCGGTTGTTCAGCAGCCTCACGGGCCTCACGCCACATCAGTTTCGGCGGGTACAACGCCTTTGCGGCGACTGACGGAGAACGGCAAACGGCGCTGCACGTACGAGGCTGGGGCACCACGTGGTTACGCACCTTCTCGATACGCTACAGTAGGCGCTGAGTGATCCATCAAACAGCACGCGGCGAAACACCCCGGGAAACCAGATCCATGAGCGAGCCAACGACGTCGGCCAACTTTTCGAAGCAGTTGGCGGAGATTGCCCTGAAGATGCAGTCGGAGCGCACGGGTCATACCCCGAAGGCTGTGACGGTGGTCGCCAGCGACGAGACGGTGGTGCTGACGTTGCACGAGGCTTTGACGCCGGCCGAGAGGTTACTGGCCCGCACGGAGGCCGGTGCGGCGAAGGTGGAGCAGTACCATCGGGCGCTGTTCGCCGTTTCCTGCGACGAATTGCGGAAGGAAATCCAGCGCCTGACAGGCCGAAAGGTACGCGAGGCCGCGGTCGTCGTTGAACCAGCGACAGGGGCCATCGTTCACGCATTCACGAGTGGAACCGTGGTGCAGATTTTCCAACTCGAGCCTCATGGCGTGGCTACGCACGTTGCCGCTGGTATCCCGGCAGAGGCGAATGAGCCGTCGAAATGAATGACGGCCAGCCGGGCACGTTTCGCCGCGGCCTGTCGACGAGGTTTCCGACTGGCCTCGGGGCGACCCTGCATGCCCGAACCTGCCGCGTTCTTGCCCTGCCCTCCTGACTCTCGCACTATGCCGACGTGAGGAGCGTGCCCTGGGAAATGCCGGAGGAGGGACTTGAACCCACACGCCCTTGCGGGCAACGGATTTTGAGGGCGAATAGAACCCGCAGTCGAGTCGCGCTCGTGTCGCGATTGTGCGAATTCCTCGGAAACGGCGCGTGTGGCTCGGCGCGAGATTCCTGCGCCGGAACGCCTGCGCCTAACACTTTGCCTAACAGTTTTGGCCCCGTCGGGAACCGCCGTCACGCCGCCTCCCGGATGACGTCCAGGTAGGCACGCCAAACCCTGGAGTAGGCGCAGCCCCAGGCTTCGTCATGGCAGGCCCGCTCGAAAGCCACGGGGTCGGTATCGGGCGCGTTGATGAGCCGGTCGACGGCGAAGTTCCAGGCCGGAGCCACGTGAAGGAGAGTTTCACGGCGGCCATCGTGGTGCGAAGTCTCTGGGCAGCGGAGCGTTCGAGTTGGGTTGTCGGGGTGTTGGTGGGCGAGGTTGTGGTTCGGCTGGCTGGTGACGGTTGTGAAGGACTACGACGGGCGATCAGCCATTGAGGCAACCGTGGAGCCGTCTGCCACGAAGGCCGAGCAATGGAAGGACGTCATCAAGATCGGCCGGACCCACCTGCAGGATGCGACGCCGCTCACACTCGGCCAGGAGTGGTCCGTCTACAAGCCGCTCCTGATCCACAACCTCATGCAGTCGGTGCGGCCGCTGACCGACGGGTGCGTGAACTTCCGCCGGTTCCTCGTGGAAGGGACGCAGCCAAACCTGAAGCGGATCGGCGAGTTCGTCGAGCGGTCGCTCATGCTCGTGACCGCCCTGTCGCCGGTGATCGGCTACGATAAGGCGTCGAAGATCGCACACTTCGCCCTCGACCACGACCTCACCTTGAAGGAAGCCGCCCTCCAGCTCGGCTTCGTAGACGCCGCCGAATTCGATCGGATCGTCGATCCCCGCACCATGGTCGTGCCGCACGTCGCGACCGCCTGACCGAACTCCATTCCGCCCGGAATCCCCATGAACGCACCGAAGACCACCAAGCGCGGCGCCGACCTCCTCCAGGATCCCTTCCTCAACAAGTCGACGGCCTTCACCGAGGCCGAGCGGCAGGCTCTCGGGATCGTCGGGCTCGTCCCCGACGTGATCGAGACCGAAGACCTCCAGCTCCAGCGGGTGATGCTGCAGCTCGGGCACAAGGCCACCGACCTCGAGCGGTACGTCTACCTGATGAACCTGCTCGACCACAACGAGACGCTTTTCTACCGGACGCTCATGTCCGATCCGGCCCGCTTCCTGCCGATCGTCTACGACCCGACGATCGGCGAGGCGTGCCTCAAGTTCGGGCATATGTTCCGCGGGCCGCGCGGCATGTACCTCTCGATTCGCCGGCGCGGCAAGATCAAGGAAGTCCTGCGAAACTGGCCGCAGAAGGACGTGCGGTTCATCTGCGTGACCGACGGCGGGCGCATCCTCGGGCTCGGCGACCTCGGGGCCAACGGCATGGGCATCCCCATCGGGAAGCTGCAGCTCTACACCGCGACGGCCGGCGTGCCGCCGCAGTTCCTGCTGCCGATGTACCTCGACGCGGGGACGAACAACGATCAACTGTTGCACGACCCGCTGTACCTCGGGCTGCGTCAGCCGCGGCCGTCGACCGCCGAACTCTTCTCGTTCGTCGACGAGTTCATGGAGGCGGTGCAGGAGGTCTTCCCGAAGTGCTGCGTTCACTTCGAGGACTGGACCGGGGCTGACGCGGTGCACCTCCTCGAGCGCTACCGCGATAAGTACCGCGTCTACAACGACGACGTGCAGGGCACCGCGGGCATCACGCTCGCGGGCATGATCAACGCGACGCGGGTCAAGGGCACGCAGCTCAAGGACGAGAAGTACCTCTTCCTCGGGGCGGGCTCGGCGGGCATCGGCCTGGCGAACCTGCTTTGCTCGGCCCTCGTCGAACAGGGCATGACGCTGGCCGACGCGCGTTCGCGGGTCCACATGTTCGACGTGAACGGCCTGCTCGATGCGTCGCGGACCGACCTCTTCGACTTCCAGCGGCCGTACGCCCATCCGCACACCCCGACCCGCGACTTCGTCGCCGCGATCAAGGACCTCAAGCCGACCACCATCATCGGCGTGAGCACGATCGGGGGGGCGTTCAACCGTGCGGTCATCGAGGCGATGTCGGCGGTGAACGAGCGACCGGTGATCTTGGCCCTCTCGAACCCGACTTCCTGCGCCGAGTGCACCCCGGAGCAGGCCTACACCTGGTCGAAAGGCAAGGCGCTCTACGCGGCGGGCGTCCCGTTCTCGCCGGTGCAGCTGAACGGCGTCACCTACCTGCCCGGGCAGGCGAACAACTTCTACATCTATCCCGCGATCGGCATGGCGGTGTACGCGACCGAAGCGAAGCGGATCACCGACAAGCTGTTCATCGAGGCCGCGAAGGCCGTCGCCGGTCAGGTGCCGGCCGACCTGCTCAAGCAGGGCCTGCTCTATCCGCTGCAGTCGAACATCCTTGAGACCGAGATCAAGACGGCGGCCCACGTGGCGGGGGTGATCTTCGACGAGGGATACGCGGGCATCGCGCGGCCGGCCGACCTCGAGGCATTCATCCGCTCGCATGTCTACCGGCCGATCTATCCGACGCTCTCGTAAGCACGGCGCGGTCGTGGCGGTCGTGGCGGCGCTCGCGGGAGTCGTGGCCGCTTTGCTTCGGTTCGCCGCTTGCCATGCACGGGGCAAAGGGCTAGAAACGGCTCACTATGAAAAAGTTTATCTCTGCTGCCCTACTCGTTGCCGCCCTCATGCTCCAAGTCCCCGCGGTGCGGGCCTGCACGGCGCTGATGATCACCGACACGAAGGGCAATGCCTACAGCGCGAAGACGATGGAATACGCGGCGTTGATGCCCTTCGAGATGTCGTATGTCCCAGCAGGAACCAAGGTCGTTTCCGTGGCGCCGGGGAACAAGCCCGGCTTGTCCTTCGAGACGAAGTATCCCGTGTTGGGAGTGAGCGCAGATGCCGGCGTAGGCACTGGCATCAATATGATGGTGGAATCGGCCAATAATCAAGGATTGTCGCTCAGCACCAACGAAATGCCCGGGGCACAATCGCCAGCGGGTGCCGGATCCGATGCCGCGAAGGCTTTGGCTGCCACCGACCTCGCGCTTTACCTCCTCGGCAACTTTGAATCCGTCGCGGAGGTCAAGGAGGCACTGCAAGGAGGCGCGGTCAGTGTCTGGCTTCCGAAAATTCCGCTCGTGGGAAACATCGTGGCGCCGTTCCACTACATCCTTTTCGATAAAACCGGCGCGGGCATCGTCATCGAATTTTTGGATGGCAAGATGAACATCCACGACAATCCGGTGGGCGTGGTGACCAATGCCCCGGATTTTCCATGGCATTTGAAGAATCTGAGCAACTACGCGCAGCTGACCAATGTGGACAAGAACACCGGCCAATTCGGCCAACTGAAGGTGAGCGCTCCCGACAGCGGCAACGCGCTGGCCAACCTTCCCTCCTCTCAAATCTCAGCAGGCCGTTTCGTCAAAGCAGCCTTCTACACGCAATTCGTGCGCAAGGCCGATTCTCCCGAGGACGCCGTGATCACGCTCGGGCACATCATGAACAACTTCGACCGGCCGTATGATCTCTCGATCGACAAGGGCTACTCGGCCGAGGGTGGAAAGCCAGGCGTCACCTCGAGCGAAGTGACGCTCTTCACTTGGATGAACGACAAGTCGCGCAATCTCTTCTTCCTGCGTACGATCGACGCGTTGAATTTCGCCAAATTCGAAATCGAGAAGCTCGCGCCCATCAAGAGCGTGGTCAAAGTTCCGCTGGCCAAGATCAATGACACGTCCTTGGACGGCACGCAGGTGTTCCTCGGCGCGGCGAAATAAAGGTGGAAGCGGCAAGCAGGGCGTGTCGGAGATCTTGTGGCCGGGCATGTGGCGAGACAAATGAGTGGAGGGCTGTGTTGGCTGGAATCTTCGGAATCGACACTCCGAACACAAGGTTCTCTATCCAGACGACAACCACATTGGGACGAGGTCTGACAAAACGAATGGCATGCTTCGCATCAGCAGCAGTGAGCCAATCCGTGGCCTCGATGAGTTGATTCCCTATTGAGCATGGTTCCGCGAGAGCCACCTCCTCTCCGCCTCCAACTCCTCCGACCTGTTTCTGAAGGGCCCCAAGACAGGCCCATCAACAGGCCCCATGTCAGCCCACCAGAAGGCCGCCCTGAACTGGGCGGTGCGCCAGAAGCTGCTCGCGGTTCGGCCGGCGTTCCCGAAGATTCACCGGCTCAAGAGGAGTAATACACCTCGGCCCACGACTTCCGCCGCGCGTTCGGCGTGCGGTGGGCGGCGCGGCTGATGCCCGCCCAGCTGATGGAGCTGATGCGGCACGAGACGATCGAAACCACTCTCTCCTATTACGTGGGACGCAACGCCGAGAGGACCGCCGCGATCCTGTGGCACGAGCACGAGAAGGCGACGGAGCCGGGGCGAAAACCGGACACGAAAAAGCCGCGCGGAAAACGCGGCAAAACGAGCACGTGAAGGGGCGAAAAAAACTGCTGCGCCTAACAGTGCGCCTAACAGTCGACCCCTTCAGGGGGTGAGCACGAGGGGCCGCCCGATCGCGAACCCCACTCTTTCCCGTCGAAACGCAATGCCGGAGGAGGGACTTGAACCCACACGCCCTTGCGGGCAACGGATTTTGAGTCCGCCGCGTCTGCCATTCCGCCACTCCGGCTCGAAGAAGCGCGCTGCCCTGAGATTACGGTCTCCAACGCCGATTTGCCAGCACCGGCCTCCGCGGTAGCCAAGGCCTCATGGTAGGGTTGTTCCTGCCATGAACGTGTTTGTCTTCGAGGACCATGCCGTCTCCCGGCTTGGCGTGCTTGCAGCCGCCCGGCCGGCCTGCGACCTCACGATCGGCACCACCTCGCTCCACGACTCTCTCGCGGCGTTCGGCAGCGTGCACCGCGTGCTCCGGCCCCATCTGGCCCGATATCTGGCCGCCCTCGTCAGCAGCCGAGTCGCCCTGTGGGGAGGTGCGGCCGATTACCCTACGCCGCCCCCCGCCTCTCGGCACGGCGCCGTGGCACTGCTCGTGAATGCGCGGGTGGTGCCGAGCCGCGACAACCTCCGCTCGCTCCGGAGCCTCGTCGAGGCCGGCCACCGCACGGTAGTCCGCAATGGCGACTCGATCGCTGCGGCGGTGCTGCACCTCTCGCCCACTGGCAAAGGGCCCGACGACGCCCTCGTGCAGCGGCTATGCGACGAAGGGCCGGATGCTGTCGAGGGCCTCGACGCAGCCGGGCTACCCGCTGCCGATGCGCGGCTCCATCTCCTCGGCCAGGCCCACGAGATCATCGGCGCCCACGAGC
>Ga0207935_1000229_pt1 | contig 14387 bp, 9 predicted proteins | sample LakMenEpi30Aug10_FD_150746 | JGI IMG/M metagenome (GOLD analysis project Ga0207935, IMG submission 150746) | Freshwater microbial communities from Lake Mendota, WI - 30AUG2010 deep hole epilimnion (SPAdes) | ecosystem: Environmental > Aquatic > Freshwater > Lake > Epilimnion/Euphotic zone ...
TATCGACGAGCGCGGTAGCGATGATGGTAAGCGATCCGCCATTTTCGATCTTACGAGCAGCGCCAAAAAATTGTTTTGGCTTTTGCATGGCATTGGCCTCCACACCACCAGACAATACTTTACCCGAAGCAGGTGCTACGGTGTTGTGCGCTCTCGCCAAACGTGTGATGGAGTCGAGCAGTATCACCACATCGTGACCACACTCCACCAATCGCTTGGCTTTGTTAAGGGCCATGGTAGATACTTTAACGTGTTTTTCTGCAGGCTCATCAAAGGTAGAGGCGATCACTTCTGCTTTTACGCTGCGCTCCATATCGGTTACTTCCTCTGGTCTTTCATCGACCAGTACGATCATCAGATAACATTCAGGATGATTGGCAGCGATCGCATTGGCTACCGACTTTAAGAGCATGGTCTTACCTGTCTTGGGTTGGGCCACGATCAATCCTCTTTGCCCTTTACCAATGGGGGTAAAAAGGTCCATGATTCGGGTCGAGTACTCCGAAGGAGTGGTAAAAAGATTCAGTTTTTCGAAGGGAAAAAGTGGCGTCAGGTAATCGAACGGAACGCGGTCGCGCACTTCATCGGGGCTTTTTCCATTGAGGAGGTCTACTTTAAGCAGCGCAAAATATTTCTCACCCTCTTTGGGAGGGCGTACCGAACCGTAAACGGTATCACCGCTTTTTAGTCCAAATAATTTTATCTGAGAAGGAGAAACGTAAACGTCATCGGGCGAAGAGAGATAATTATAATCCGAAGAACGCAAAAAGCCATACCCATCGGGCATCATCTCCAATACCCCTTCTGCGGGTATCATCCCATCGAACTCTACGGTAAATGCCGGCTCTTTCTTTTGGGCAACAAAACGCGTTTGTCCACCCTGCGGCTCGCCGGGTGTACCCGGCTCGGGTGTGTTTTGCAAGATGGTCTGGGCCAACAAGTCGGTCTTGCTCGGAGCGGGCGCGGCGCTTTCGTTGCCTTGTTCGCCAACAGGACCGGCTTCGGGCTTTTCTTCTTTTTTGGGTCTACCTCTTTTCTTGGGCTTGTTGTCTTCGTTTTTCGCAGTCATGGATAGTTGTTTGGGATGAGGGGTACGCGTATCGCCGCTTTCTACGATGGCTTCTTCGCTGGCAATGCTCGTACTCGTTTTTACGATGCGTTTGTTTTTATGATCGGGTTCGGTTCCTTTTACTTGTTTGGCACCTGCAATGGCCTGGCTGTCAAGTATCTTATAGATAAGATCTTGTTTGCTGAGCCGCTTGGCCTGGGGAATCTTGAGCCGCTCGGCTATATCGAGCAACTCGGGAACGAGCATGTCGTTCAGTTGTAAAATATCGTACATGAATGAAAATTGATCAGGTGTTCAGATAAAAACAACCCGACTTGAAAATTGAGGATTTGAGTGTTAACCAGATTAAAGAGGCGGCAAACGAGAAAAACTGAATGGGATCCGGGCCGAATGAGCCTCTTTCAATTGCAATACTACTATAAATATGACAATTTCGAAAATTTTTTCAATCGCTTGCTGCTAGCTCCTCGGGGCGCAGGACTTACCTTTGCTACCCTAAGCACCTGTTCATGTTCAACAATAGAATCAAGATTAAGGAGTTGCTGCTGCAAGACCCCGCCGGCCAAGAAGTAACGGTCATGGGCTGGGTGCGTACGTTTCGCAACAACCAGTTTGTGGCCCTCAACGACGGCAGCACCAATCAACATTTACAGGTGGTGCTGACACTCGGGCAGTTCCCCGATAGTTTGTTATCGCGAATCACCACTTCGGCCTCCATCCGGGTAACCGGCAAGGTGGTCCCTTCGCTGGGCAAGGGACAAAAAATGGATCTGCAAGCTACCGCAGTAGACATACTGGGAGATTCCGATGCAGAAAAATATCCGCTGCAGCCTAAAAAACACAGCCTCGAGTTTTTGCGCGAAAAGGCCCATCTGCGTTTTCGCACGAACACGTTTGCCGCTATTTTTCGCGTGCGTCATGCGTTATCTTTTGCGGTCCATCAGTTTTTTAATCAAAAAGGATTTTTATATCTGCATACACCCATCATCACCGCCAGCGATGCGGAGGGTGCCGGAGAAATGTTTCGTGTTACCTCACTTCCCCTTGATGGTACGGCTCCGCGAAACGAGGATGGGCAGATCAACTATAAAGAAGATTTTTTTGGACGTTCGACTCACTTAACGGTGAGTGGGCAATTAGAGGGAGAACTGGGTGCAACCGCATTTGGTGAGATCTACACGTTTGGTCCAACTTTTCGCGCCGAGAACAGCAACACGGCCCGTCACCTCGCTGAGTTCTGGATGATAGAACCCGAGATGGCCTTTTATGATCTGGAAGACAACATGAACCTGGCCGAAGAGTTCATCGGTTATATTATTCGCTATGCCATGGAGCATTGCGCCGACGATCTGCAATTTTTGGACCAGCGTCTGGCCGACGAAGAAAAACAATTGCCACAAGACAAGCGCAGTGAAATGGGATTACTTCAAAAACTGCGTTTTGTTACCGACAATAAGTTTGAGCGCTTATCGTATACCGAAGCCATCGATATTTTACGCGAGAGCAACTACAACAAGAAAAAGAAATTTCAATACGAGATCACGGGATGGGGCATGGACCTGCAAAGCGAGCATGAGCGTTATTTGGTAGAGAAACATTTTAAAAAGCCGGTGATCTTATATAATTATCCCGCGGCCATCAAGGCCTTTTATATGCGCCAAAACGACGACGGCAAAACAGTGGCGGCCATGGATATCTTGGCGCCCGGTATTGGCGAAATTGTGGGCGGCTCGCAGCGTGAGGAGAGACTGGATCGCCTGCAGCGAAAGATGGCCGATATGGGAATTGCCGAAGAGGATCTTTGGTGGTATCTTGATACGCGGCGCTTTGGTACCGTACCCCACGCCGGTTTTGGTCTGGGCTTTGAGCGTATGGTACAGTTTGTGACCGGAATGGGCAATATTCGCGATGTGATCGCCTTTCCTCGTACACCGGGCTCTGCCGAGTTCTAACGCTTACTCTTCGTGTATGCACATAACGGGTACATGGCTTTCATAGACCAGTTGCCGCGTTGAGCTTTTTCTGAAAATCTTTTCTACCAGTTTGTGTTGCTTTGGAATGCTGATTACCAGATCAAGATTGTTTTTTTCTGCAAACTCATTAATGGCATCCTCAATATCGGTGTGCTCAAGAAAATGATATTCGGGATGCAGGTCACTTAGCAGTGTTTCGAGTAAAACGGTCTGTTCGGGTTTTTCTTCTTCTCGCTTTCCATCGGTATTGACGTTGAGTACATGCAGTTCGGCATCGAAGTTCTTGACGAGGTCTCGTATGATGCGCGTGGGTGTGGTGGCCACTACTTCTTTGCAGTCGCAGGCAAAACCGATCTTCTTGATCCCTTTGCCAAAGGTCTTGCCCGGCGGCACACAAATAACCGGAATGTGCAAATGCCGAATGGCGCTTAAGGTGTTGCTACCGAAAACAACGCGTTCAAACGCAGAGGCTCCCTTGGTGCCCATCACGACCGCAAAGGGTTTGATCTTTTCGCAGATCGATTCTAGCTCATCGGTGATATTGCCCAATCTGGTTTCGGTGTAGATCTTTTGTTCGGGGAGAACTATTTTTCTCACCATTTCTTTTAACTGCTCCATTCTTTTTTCTGCAGCATGTCTTAGTTCGTCTACCGAGACCATTACAATGGGCGCATCGGTATAGCTGACCGGTACTTGGTAAACATGCAACAACATAAGGTTCGCCTTGATCGTGTTGGCCATCTCAATGGCATAGTGTAGCGCATTGGTGGCAATGGCTGAAAAGTCGGTGGGTACAAGAATAGTTCTCATGGGCTATGCGTTTGTCTTAAAGATAATCGCATAGCAACGCGTTGTCTATGACCGATGTCATTGAGGGGAATGACTCTTGGCTGTCGTCTGTAAGTAGGCGGCTATCCTATCGCGAACATTCTCTCTGATATTAATATAGTACAGGTTGATATCTCCAATATGATAATTGTCGGTTCGGTACAGAAAGCTACCCGGAAACTGTGGACGGTACGAGTACAGCACACCATTTTTGATCTGCGCATCGGCGGTTTTTTTATAGATCGTGTTAAAACGGGTCAGCACCGATCCTTTGTTGGCTTGTCGCGAAACAAAGCCGGTGTCGGTGGTCCAGCTAAGCGGATTGGTAACGATCAGCGAAGCGCCTCTCTCTTTTTCTTTTTTAACCCAGGGGGCTTCATATCCCATCTTGAACGTTCGCCAGCTGCATACGCAATTTGTTTGTGCAGGTTGCGCACAGGCGCGCAGTGACACAAAGTTTTTTGTTTCGAGTGGCCACCCTACTATATACGCTACTACCAATTGCTTTTGCAGTGGCTTGTTATCGAAAAATTCTTTTAATAATTCTATGGCCATGATCGCTCCTTGGCTATGCGATGCAATAATGACGGGTCGTTGGTTATTGTAATGTTGCAGGTAATATCGAAATGCATTGCGTACATCGGAGTAGGCCAATTGCAGGGACTGCGTGGCTAATGAGGAATCGACGCCATAAAAATTTCCGATATGCGCTTGTCGGTAGCGAGGACTAAAGACACGACTTTGCTGATTGAAAGCGCTGGCCTGTAAAAGAATGGTCGAGTAATCGGTCTTGGCATTGATATAATCATCATCGATGGCTGCATTGGAGCGAGCCGCATCTTTTTTATCAGTAAAGGTGGTGGGATGAATAAAGAACACATCGGCCAAGGTGTCTCGGGTCTCTGCGCCAAGCGGACGGGGAACGCTGTCTGATGGATCTTTTTTACCAGGATGGGCAGCCCAGTAGTCTAAGTTGGCATAGTCCGGCTGGCCCGTCGGACTTTTAAAGGGGTAAAGGGATCGGTAGGATTGGTACTTATCGGCACACCCGGAAATGATCAAAATCGGGGCAAAAAGGGTCAAAATTGCTTTTTTTGGGCTCATAATGGTTAAAAATCGGTAAAAAATATGGCAATTTGGACTTCTTCTTAAAAATATAATGTCAGAAAGGGAAAATAATTTTATAAAAAAAGGTACTATGTTTTGCATAGTACTATAATTTCTCCCTATCTTTGTTGTGTTTAACGATCAATACTATTTATGAATATAGATAATACACAAAGTCAAATGAGGAAGGGCATCTTGGAGTTCTGCATCCTTTCGGCCATAAAAAGGGGCGAAGCCTACCCCGGCGATATCGTAGACGAGATGCGCTCGGCTGGTTTGCACCTTTTCGAAGGGACCCTCTACCCCTTGCTTACCCGTCTTAAAAATGCCGAGATGCTGACCTACCGCTGGGTTGAGAGTCCATCGGGACCCCCCCGAAAGTATTTCTCGCTTACCGAGAAGGGGCAACTCTTTTATGCGGAACTCGAAAAAACCTGGAAAGAACTTTCGGAGGCTGTCAATAAAGCCACTTCACCCAAACCCACCAATCTCTAACCTGCCTCCTCATTGTTTCATCTACAATAATCTTAATCAGCATCAATATGAAAAAGATCATCAATATTAATCTGAGTGGACGCATTCTTCCGATCGAAGAGCCCGCTTACGAACAACTGCAGTCTTATATCGGCACGCTCAGAAATTTCTTTTCGTCCGAGCAGGGGCGCGATGAGATCATCAACGATATAGAAGGACGATTCGCGGAATTGATGTACGATAAGATCAAAAAAGGAAGCGACTGCATTACAGAGACCGATGTTCATGAGTTGATCGGCCTGATGGGCCGTCCAGAAGAGCTGGCACAAGAGGCACCTATGGATGAGGAACCTTCCGGTACCAGTTCCGCACAATCCGGATCAGAAAATTCTTCATCGACCGGTCATGAAAAAAGACAACTCTGTCGCGATGAGAACAATAAGATCATAGGGGGTGTAGCCGGCGGTCTTGCGGCTTATCTGGGAATTGACCCAGCCATTGTGCGCGTGCTGTTCGTGATCTTGGCCTTTTCTAGTTTTGGATTGGCCGCCTTTGCATATGTATTGATGTGGATCTTTATTCCGGCTGCTCTTATGGAGTCGTACAAGGGCAAGCGATTTTACAGAAATCCCGACGATAAGGTATTGGGTGGTGTAGCCAGTGGTCTTGCAGCGTATTTTGATAAGCCCGCCAAAACGATCCGACTGATCTTTTTGGCCCCTCTCTTGTTGCAAATTCTCTTTTGGATCCTTGATGTGAGCAATGATGATTTTACCATTGTCGTCTTTACCCTCAGTGCCGGATCACTTGTGGGCTTTTCTATTATCTTATACGTAACCCTATGGGTCATCTTGCCCAAGGCCATTACGCCCTATCAAAAAATGGAGATGCGCGGCGAGAAGATCGATCTGGCCTCTATTCGTAAACAAGTAAACCAGGGAGCCGAGCAGCTAAAGGAAAAAGTAAAGAGTTGGGAAAAAGAAGTAGAGACCGTGGCCAATGAATTACCCGGTAAGGCCGAAAAATTTGCCAGCGAGGTCAGCGAAAGAGTGCAAGAGAAATTCAGTGGCAATAAGCCCACCCTCGTAAGCAGGCTGTTGTATGTTGTTGGCCTTTTATTCAAGGTCTTTTTTGCCTTTTTGTTCGGTGTTATTGCTTTTTCATTGCTTGCAGCTTTGTTGGCTATTTGTTTTGCGGGTGCGGTTACCTGGCCCTATCAGGGTTTTATCTGGGGAAACAACTCGCAGCAACTGCTGGCCTGGGCTAGTGTGATCTTTTTTGTGTTGGTACCGATTCTTGCTTTTATCATCTGGTTGATCAGACGCATTTTGGGTATAAAGACCAAGAGTGCAGTATTGCGTTACAGCTTTTTCTCACTCTGGACGCTTGGATGGGTGCTGTTGTTTCTGTTTTTCACCAGTATTGGTAAAGAGTTTTCAATAAAGCAAGAGACCGTTACCCCGGTATCGGTCTCCGCTCCTCAGCCTGCTAAGTTGCTGCTTACCGTTTCTCAGCCTGCACTTTTTTATTCCCATCGCGTTCCTTGGATTCACGTGGAGGGTGCCGAGCAGGGTTGGGATCTTACCCAAGACTCACTGAAGTTATCGAACGTGGTCATTGAAGCTGCACTCAGCCCGGATAGCTCTTATCATGTAAAGGTGATCAGAACGGCCTTTGGTCGAACGGCCGATCAGGCCCTGTTGAGGGCCGAGTCACTATTGTATCCGGTGCGGGAGTATACCGATACGACCAAGCGTAGTGCGACCGCTTCTTTGGTCTCTGTTATTGATCTGCCGAGCGGATATGCCATTGCAGCAAAAGATAAGTTTCGGGCCCAGCAAGTAAAAGTGGTGGTGCAGGTACCGGCCGGAAAGAACATTTTGTTCGATCGGTCAATAAAAGAAAAACTTAACGGCAGTGAACTGCAAATTCGTTATAACAAAAGGGGCCGGGTCAGCGAATTTTTGTGGGAAGATGTGACCTTTCCCTATCGGGGCGGAGTAGAATATAAGATGATGCCCGACGGTACGTTACGAAGGGCCGATGGGGTCGAGGAGAACCCTGTGTACAATAAAGAAAGTGATGAGGAAGTGCCTTCGTTGCCCTCCGCCACTCCCGCGCAACTTCGTACGCAACGATTGCACCATATTCTGCCGCTTCCCTCTTTTCTGTTTCTATTTTTAGGCTAGTGTCTATGGGTGATTCACGTACATTTGTGCTTTCAAAAAAAGCACATGTCCGTAAAACAAACCCCGTTCTATAAAAAGCATCTTGCCCTAGGGGCAAAAATGGCTCCTTTTGCCGGATACGAGATGCCCATTTCTTACTCTGGCATCAATGACGAGCACGCCTCGGTTCGTAAAAACGCAGGAGTGTTCGATGTAAGCCACATGGGAGAGTTTGTGTTAAAGGGGCCCGATGCTCTTGACCTGATACAACGGGTTACCAGCAATCATGCGGCCAAGTTGCATGCCGGCAAGGTGCAATACAGTTGTTTGCCCAACGACAAGGGAGGCATTGTGGACGATCTGTTGGTCTATTGTCTCGAAGAGAACAAGTCCTATATGCTGGTGGTCAATGCATCTAATATCGAGAAGGACTGGAATTGGATCCAGCAGCATAATCACAAGGGAGTAGAGATGCACAACATCTCTGAGAAGACCTGTTTGCTTGCGGTGCAGGGGCCACAAGCGGCTCGTATGTTGCAACCGCTTACCGATATGGACCTGGTGAACTTGGCCTATTACACTTTTGTAAAAGGAAAATTTGCCGGTCTTGATAATGTGTTGATCAGTGCTACAGGATACACCGGTGCCGGTGGTGTTGAGATCTACTTCGAAGACAACAACGGCAATGCCGATCTAATCTGGGACGCTATCTTTTCTATCGGCGGCCCACAAGGATTAAAGCCGATTGGGTTGGGCGCTCGTGATACGTTGCGTCTGGAGATGGGATTTTGTTTGTATGGCAACGATATTGATGACACCACTTCTCCACTCGAAGCGGGGTTGGGTTGGATCACCAAGTTTACCAAAGAGTTTACCTCTTCTGCATTGTTTGCCCGGCAAAAGGCAGAGGGGCTTGCTCGAAAACTCGTCGGGTTCGAGATGATCGACAAAGGAATACCCCGTCATGGCTACGATATTAAAGATGCCTCTGGCCAGACGATCGGCGTGGTAACGTCGGGTACACAGTCTCCCACCCTTGGAAAGGCTATCGGAATGGGGTATGTGCAGACGGCGCAGGCACAACTCGACAACACGATCTATGTACAAGTGCGCGACAAGCAATTAAAAGCCCAGGTTGTAAAATTTCCTTTTGTATAACAACGACCATGCCCACGATTCATCTTACCACATATATAGCGGCGTCATCGCAGGTGGTTTTTGACCTGAGCCGGCATATTACGGTGTATAAAGAGTCGATGGCTCCATATAAGTTGGAGGCTGTTGCCGGTACCCGCTTTGGTCTGATCGAACAAGGCGATACCGTTACCTGGCGCTCGCACCAGTTATTCAAAGAAAGGCTGCAACGCGTTAAATATGTAGAGCTGCAACGCCCCGATGTGATCGTCGAAGTGCAACTGCAGGGCGATCTGACCAGCCTGCGACACGAACATCATTTTAAATCGATCGATAACGGGATGTTGCTGATCGACCTGCTCGATTTTGAGGTGCCCTATGGCAGAATAGGTCGCTGGTTCAACTCGTTGTACTTTACCCGTTATATGGAATCTCTTTTGCATCGGCGCAACGAGACCATCAAGCGATTTGCCGAGACCGACCGTTGGAAAAAGATCTTAATTAAATAAGTAGAGAATTTTTTACATGAGTACCAAACCTTCGCTTTTCACCTCTCTTTCTCCCGCCCTATTGCATCTCTATGACCTCTCTGACAGTGTAGTGGTGATCATAGACGTGTTCAGGGCCACTTCTACCATCGCCTCTGCTTTACGTAACGGCGCTCGTGCCGTAATTCCGGTCGACTCTGTTCCCAAAGCCATCGAGATGAGCAAGAGCATAGATGGTGTGGCGGCCGGCGAGCGCGATGGAATGATCGCCGAGGGGTTGCAGCATGGCAATTCTCCCCTTGAGTATACTCCCGAATTTATTGGCGGACGCACACTGGTGTTGACCACGACCAATGGCACAAGGTTATTGCAGATGGCCCTCGATCGCAATGCGGCTACCATTGTCTCCGGCAGTTTTCCAAACCTGAGTGCCGTTTGTGATTATTTGCAGGCACAAAATAAAAACGTGGTACTGGGTTGTGCGGGTTGGAAAGACCGGTTCAATCTCGAAGACACCCTGTTTGCCGGAGCGGTCATCGATCGACTGCAAGATCAGTTTACCATTCATTGCGACAGCTCCTTGATGGCTGTATCGCTTTACCAACAGCACAAAGACGATCTGCTGGGATTTGCACCCCGGCTTACGCATTATCACCGGCTGGTGCAACGATTTGGTTTGATCGAGGATATCAATTTTTGTCTTACGCCCGATTCGGCGAACGTGCTGCCCTACTATGAGAACGGGAAGCTGGTCATAAAAAAATAAAATCGTTCAAGATACGAAATTTTTTGACCGGTCGTCTTGATCGGCCCCATCAATTTTTTTCTTTTCTACTTGATGGAAATACGATGCACATTCCTTTAGATTTGTAGGTTATCCATTTTTTAAACTTGATTCTCTTTTAACGCACCCGGACCTTGGCATTACCCCATTTAGTCAAATACGTTTATACGCACGGAACCGATGAGGTCATCAAGCGAGGTAAAAAGATCCATGCCATCGGGTATGTGGAATTGGTCGAATACGACGAGTTGTTTGGTACCGCTACCTTTCGTGTAAAGGATGATAGCTACAGTACATTCTATAAGGTCTACATTCATCATTTCAGGGACCCCAAAGCGACATCACTTCGCTGCGGCTGTCCTTATAATCTGGGTGATATCTGTCGCCACGAGGCTGCGGCCCTTTTTCAACTGCAGGAGTTGCTCGATCGGGGTCATCTGCAAACCGGACATATTCGCTATGACCAGCGCCACACGGTAGTAAAGATGAAGTCGATCGACTTAAAGCATCTTCGTTTGCTCTGTGCTGCTGAGACCTTGGTGCAAGCCGAGACATTTTTGCGCACCCATAAGGCCTTTATTGAGTATGCCGAGAACGAAACGGTCAAAGCCCAGGTAACACTCGAGGGAGAAGTTTACGATGTATTGATCAAAAAGAACGAAGAACGCAATTTCGATACGAGTTGTGAATACGAAGACAGTGATCATCCTCTTTGCTTACCAAAGGTGATTGTATTCTTGCAACTGCTCAACACGTACGGCGCTGGTTATTTCGATAGTATTCGCAATTGGGATAAAGAAAAGAATAAGCTTCTTGAGGCCTACGGCTATTCGCTAAAGGATGATCTGAAAGGAAAATTTGAATTTACCTACCAAGAAGGAAAGCCTTTTTTGCGTGTACTGGACGCTACCATTAAGCGAGTGGCCACCCCAGTGCCTTCGGCGCGCCAGGCCTTGCGAACGTTTCCGACTCCCGCCCCTTCACTACCCGAAGTACCTATTGCACCTGCCGTATCATTGCCCGAGCAGCGGCTGGGCGTGGTTTTTAATTTCAATAAAAAATCATTTCCGCGTTTTTCGGTCGATGCTGTCATAGGTGAACCTAACGAAGAAAATGATGGCTTTGCAGGTAATGTGGAGAAACTCGATATTGCCCGGTTCGTCAATACCGATACGTTCAACGATTCGGATGCGGCACTATTGCAACTGCTGCGAAAATTGCAGGATGCCGAGATCAATAAGTATGTAAACCGCAATTCTCCCTTCTCGGGTATTTGGGAAAACATCTTGCATCACGAAGCTGATGATCTGCCCGAAGAGACCAAAGATCTTATTACCGAATACCTTCAACCCAAGCTGCATCGCCTTTTTCAGGAGTTTGGCTCGCAAGCGCTGGTCTATACCTTAGCGAGCGGGAAGGCTTTTAAGACGGCGCAGTTGCAGCCGCTGCAGTTACAAACCACGGAGGCCTATCCGTTGTTCCTTATAAAAAAGAACAGTCACTACGCTGTGCACTGTAAAGTAAAGGCCGGTATTACCGAACTCGATCTGGCCGATAACGAAGCACCGACACCGCTACTGTTCTTTTATAATCACCAGGGATTTTGTTGGAAGAACAAAGAGACGATCTTGCTGATCGAACAGTTTCGCCCCACCGGAAAAATGGTCATCAATTCGACCAACTGGAAACAACAACTGCAAGAGATGATCCTTCCGTTGTCTAAAGATCATTCGGTGCAATTTGATAAGTCGCTGACCAAAGAGATCAAAGACACATCGCCCGAGCCACGCGTGCTGTTGAGCGAGAAAGGAGACTACCTGGTCTTTACGCCCCGTTTTTTGTATCAGGGTTACGAGGCGGGGTTCAAGGATGGGCAGCGTGTGCTGGTACCGCAGGGGGATGGTGTGCTGATCATCCAGCGACAAACCGAAAAAGAAAATGCTTTTTTGCAAAAGCTGCAAAGCCTACACTCCGGGTTTGTGTATAATAAAGAAGATGGAACACTTGCTTTAAAAGGTACCGATGTGCTTCGTAACAATTGGTTCTTTTTGTTTGTCGATGCCATGAAGGAAGCCAAAACTCCCGTGTTTGGATTTGAGTTGCTCAAGCATTATCGTTTTAATACGGCCAAGCCGCAGACGCGCATCTTTATAAGCAGCCATACCGATTGGTTCGATGCCAAGGTGAACATTGTCTTCGGTGATCAGCAGGTAACGGTGGCCGATGTAAAAAAGGCATTGGCCAACAAGCAACCTTATGTACAGCTGTCGGATGGTTCGCTGGGCGTACTTCCTGAAGAGTGGTTAAAGAAATACGCCCTGTTGTTCAGGGTGGGAGAAGGTAAGACCGACACGTTAAAGCTGTCGCGCTATCATCTGGGCGTGGTCGATGAGCTCTATGCAAACCGACAAGAGCAAGACCTCGAGTTACAGCTCGAAGAAAAATATGAGCAACTTCGTCGCTTCGATAAAATCGAGTCGATCGCCCTTACCGGGCCACTTACCGAAGTGTTACGACCTTACCAGGTAGCAGGCTATCAATGGCTCAACTATCTGCGTGGCATCAACTGGGGTGGAATTTTAGCCGATGACATGGGACTTGGTAAAACAGTACAGGCGCTCTCTTTTATGGAATATTACAAGCGGACCGAAGGAAAATTAAAAGCATTGGTGGTCTGCCCTACTACACTGATCTATAACTGGGAGAACGAGATCAGAAAGTTTACCCCTTCTTTGAGTTTTCGGATTCATCATGGCGCGTCGCGCACCCGAAAAAAAGAGGAGCTCGAAGATCACGACATTACCATTACGACCTATGGTACGTTGCGAAGCGATATTAAACTGCTAAGCCAGATCGCACTTGATTATGCCATCTTAGATGAGTCGCAGGCCATTAAGAATCCTTCGAGTAAAGTGACCAAGGCCGCTTCTTTATTACAGGCGCGTCACCGACTTTGCATGAGCGGAACGCCGCTGCAGAATAACACCTTCGATATCTATGCGCAGATGAATTTTCTGAACCCGGGCATGTTGGGCTCGGTAGAGTTCTTCCGCCAAGAGTTTGCCATTCCCATCGACAAGCTGGGCGAGCAAGACCGAAAGGAACATCTTCGCAAGCTGCTCTTTCCTTTTATTCTTCGTCGCACCAAGGAGCAGGTTGCAAAGGATCTGCCCGAAAAACAAGAGATGGTTCTTTTCTGCGAGATGGAAGAAGAGCAACGAAATATCTACGACGCATATCGTAATGATTTTAGAAATCAGATACTTGGGTCCATAGAGTCGATGGGAATTCAGAAGTCACAATTAACTATCCTACAAGGCTTGATGAAGCTTCGTCAGATCTGTGATTCTCCGGCCATCTTGAACGAGGCAGAGAAATTTCCCAATCATTCCATTAAGCTAGACGAATTATCTAGAGAATTGAGCGAGGGCATTAGCTCGCACAAGGCCCTTGTGTTCTCGCAGTTTTTGGGCATGCTATCGTTGATCAGGAGTAAGCTCGATGAGTTGGGCATTTCCTATGTATATTTTGATGGAAGCACATCGGCTCCCGACAGGGAAAAAGCCATTCAACGTTTTCAACAAGACGATTCGGTAAGAGTGTTTTTAATTTCATTGAAAGCAGGGGGCGTGGGTCTTAATCTTACCGCGGCCGACTATGTGTACATAATGGATCCCTGGTGGAATCCGGCCGTAGAACAGCAGGCTATTGACCGTACGCATCGCATAGGACAGACCAAAAATATTTTTGCGTACCGGATGATCTGTAAGGATACTATCGAGGATAAAATTCTGCAGCTTCAAGAAAGAAAACGCAACCTGGCCAAAGACATTATTGCCGACGACCAGGGATTTGTGAAAACGCTTACGCGCGAAGATGTGGAATACCTGTTCAGCTAAACATCCATTTATCCTTCTTTGGGCCCTTTCGGCCCTGTCTATCAATTAAATCGGCCTATTTACCATCGTTTTAGCAAGTCTTTGACCCGGTTTGCGTCTATCTTTGCGCACCATTTACATAACTATGAGAATATCCCTAATTGTACTGCTGCTCTCTTTATTGTCTCTTGAACCTGTTCTAGCCCAGCGGGCCGATGGCAGCATAAAGGGAAAACTCATTGATTCTACAACCAAACAGCCCGTGGTAGATGCTACGGTCTCTGTGATCAGTGCCGGCGATTCTTCACTCGCCAGCTTTACGCTCTCTTCTAAACTGGGCCTCTTCGAAATCAAAAATCTATTGCCCGGCAATTATAAGCTGGTCGTGAGCAGCAAGGGGCTTCAGGAAATTCGTAAACCATTTTCAATTACCACTGATACCAAACTTGTTGATGTCGCTACGCTGGTCATGACCAAAGACTAC
>Ga0207935_1000232_pt1 | contig 14312 bp, 7 predicted proteins | sample LakMenEpi30Aug10_FD_150746 | JGI IMG/M metagenome (GOLD analysis project Ga0207935, IMG submission 150746) | Freshwater microbial communities from Lake Mendota, WI - 30AUG2010 deep hole epilimnion (SPAdes) | ecosystem: Environmental > Aquatic > Freshwater > Lake > Epilimnion/Euphotic zone ...
CCATGCATTCGGTCGAGGTGCGGTGTCTTGACGATCGGGTTGCCGTGGGCGGCGATGTCGCCGTAGCCCTGGTCGTCGGTCATGACGTAGATGATGTTGGGCCGCTTGGCGGCAGCCTTCGCCGGGGCCTGTGCCTCGTCGGTCGCGAGCGTGCGGCATGTGGCGGCGATCTCGTCCCACGTCGCCGCAAGGTTTTTGACGCGGCCCGGCTCGCTGGCGGCGAGGTTCTTCGTTTCGCAGCGATCCTTGGCAAGGTCGTAGAGTTCCCAGCCAGTCCCCTTCGCTTCGACGAGCTTCCAGTCGCCCACGCGCACGGCGCGATTGCCCTCGTGGCACCACCACAGCGCCTCGTGGGCCGGCGGCGCCTGCGGATCGGCGAGCGACCTCGCAAAACTGCGGCCCTGCATGGGTGGCACGGGCCGGCCGGCGTGCTCGCTTGGCGGCGCGACTCCGGCCAGCTCGAGCACCGTCGGCACGACGTCAATCACATGAACCGGCTGTGTGCGGAGCGCCCCCTTCGCTGCGATGCCCCGCGGCCAGTGCACGATCCAGGGTGTGGCGATGCCCCCTTCGTGGACCCAGGTCTTGTGACGGCGAAAGGGCGCATTCGCGCAGGTCGACCAGCCCGGGCCCAGGCAGAGAAACGTCTTCCGCGAGCCGGGTGCCACGGCCGGGTCGTGCCCTTCGCCGCGGATCATGATCTCGGCCGAGGCCCCGTTGTCGCTCGCGAACAGGATCAGCGTGTCATCGAGAACCTGCATCGCCTCGAGCTGGCGGATGATCCGGCCCACCTCGCGGTCCATGGCCTCGACGAGCGCCGCATGGATCGCCATCTTCGTCGCCTGAAACTCCCGCTGCTCAGGGGTGAGCGACTGCCAGGGCACCGGCCGATCCACCTCCCCGACCCCAAACCGCTCGAGCACCTCGGGCTTCGGCTGGTACGGCGGGCCGACGTTTCCTTCCGGCTCGGCCGCCGGCGACGTCACGATCCCGAGCTTGTTGATCCGGTCCACGCGTGCCTGCCGCACGGCATCCCAGCCGGCGCGATATCGCTCGCGATACTTTTCAATCAAGTCCTGCGGAGCCTGGAGCGGAAAGTGCGGCGCCGTGAAGGGCACGTAGTGGAAGAACGGTTTTCCAGGTGGATGCGCCGCGGCGTGCTCCACGAGACACTTCACCGCGTGGTCGCCGATCGCCGTCGTCGTGTAGAAGCCCGGGCGGTCGGCGAGCGGCTGCCCCTCCTCGGTCACGCCCGTGGCATCGAAATAGTTGCTCTGGCCAGCCCCGACGACGTCGAGCGACCGCGCAAAGCCCAGCTCGCGCGGATCGCCGTCGATATGCCACTTGCCCGAGTGGTAGCTGACGTAGCCGGCGGGCGCGAGCAGCTCTGGCAGCAGCCGCGCCCACGCCGGCCGAGTTGCCTTCGCCCCGCCTTTCTCACCCGGCAGGGCATCGCGCCGCACAGCTTGGGCGTAGTAGCCGGTGAGAAGCGCCGCCCGCGTGGGCCAGCAGCGGGCCGTGTTGTAGCCCTGCGTGAACCTGAGGCCGCCGGCGGCGAGCCGGTCGAGGTTCGGCGTGTCGATCTCGCCGCCGTAGCAGCCGAGGTCGGAGAAGCCGAGGTCGTCGGCGAGGATCACGACGACATTCGGTGGGGCGGCGCCAGCCTGTGCCGCTGTTACGAAGGCCAGCACTGCAACCAGCCAGATGAAATTCACGAACCGCATGATGAACCTCCTTGGATGAGTGTCGCACCGGCTCGGGGGCGGCAAAAGTCTCGTCGCGGGGGCCGCGGCGGCCCCATGCTCCTCGAGCGTTCGCCGACCCCCTCGCCTCTCTCCTTGAGAGGAGTGCGAGGTCACTATTTCTCCAATTCTGCGACAACCTTCGCGTAGACAGGTCCACGGGCGTCGGGCGCGAGGCTGCGGAGTTCGAGGAGTGTCGGCCTCAGGCTGGTGGCCCAGGCTGGGTTCTTCGCGATCTTGGCATCGGCCTTCGCCAAGAGGTCGTCGGCGTTGGTGCCAGTGGCGGCAGCGGCGGCGGCGATCACGCTGCGCAGATACTCCGCCGCCTGCACGTCGGGGTTTGGTGTCGCCATGCCTTCGATGCGGCCGAGCGCCCAGGCCATGCCGGTCTGCATGTGCCGGCGGAACATCGGGTCGTTCCAAGTCGCGTCGTTGTGGCCGAAGTTCGTCGCGAACACCCGCCCCTTCCCATACTCGCGCACCCAGGCCACCGGCACGTGCCACGGCTCCTTGGGCGTGCTCGCCGCCATGTCGAGGCTCACGAGCACCCGCAGGTTTTCCGGCTTGTAGCGCGGGTCGTATTGGTAGATCTCGTCCTTCCAGCGGAACCGCGCGGGAAACATGGCCGCCACCGGGTGCGACGGGTCATGCACCACGAAGGCGTGTTCGCCACCGGCATTCCAGGGATGGCCTGCGAAATAGCCGCCCACCATCTCGCAATAGGCGTCGGAACTCTTGAGGGTGTCGGTCGCCGCATGAAAGCCGATGAACGCCTTGCCCGACTTGATCCAGTCGAGAAAGCCGTCGAGGTCGGGGATCGGCAGTTCGCCCGTGGTGCTCGCGAAGATGACGCCGTCGAAGAGCGCGAGCGAGTCTGATGCAAAGGCCTTTGCGAATTGCTCGCGGACAAGCGCCTGCCAAGGGGCGTCGTCCTGCTGAAACTGCTCCTGGGCCGCCTTGAACGCCGCCTGCTCAGCTGCCCAGGCCTCGTCCGTCACGCTCGCGCCGCGCTTGGGCGGCTTTGGCGCCGCCGGCCGGCCGGGCGGCAGCCGGAGGAAGTCGACGTGGAAGAGGCCGCTCGTGCGGCCGATCTCCTCGAGCGCAGGCTCCGCGGTGGCGATCGACCCGTGCCGAAAGCCCATCGTCACGGTCACGACGAGCAGCCGCGCCGGCTTCGACTGTGAAGCCACGCTCGCCGGATTCCACCATGCGTCGAGCGTCGTCCGCAGGTCGCCGACGATGTCCGGATGCGCCGCGGCGAGGTTATTCGTTTCGTCGGGATCGGCCTCCAGATCAAAGAGTTCGACCTCGCCGCGGCTGTAGCGGGCCTGCGAATCTGGGTCGATCCGCTTGCCCTCCTCCCCCGGCAACGCACCGCCCGACCCGGCCGAGGTCGGCACGATCAGTTTCCAGCGGTCGCGCACGGTCCAGCGCCAGAGCAGGCTCTTCGCCGGATCGTCGAGATCCACGAGCGTGTGCGTGTAGCACTCGCCAAAAACCTGTCGGCGGGCCGCCACGGCCGCGTCGTCGAGCAGGTTCACGCCGGGCAGTCCGGCGGGCGGCGTCACACCGCAGGCGGCGAGCACCGTGGGCAGGATGTCGATCGAGCTCGCGAGGGCCGGGCTCTTCCGCGGCTGGATCGTGCCCGGCTGCCGAAGCATGATCGGCGTGCGCAGGCCGCCGTCGTAGGGCGAGAGCTTCGAGCGGGGTGCGAACCGTGGGTTGTCGACGCTCTGGATCCAGCCGTTGTCGGTGACGTAGACGACGAGCGTGTTCTCAGAGAGCTTCTCGCGGTCGAGGTAGTCGAGAAGGTCGCCGACCGTGCGGTCGAACCGCTCCACGTTGCCCCAGTAGCGGGCCACGTGCACGCTGTCGGTCTTCGATCGATAGTGCTCGACGAGTTCCGGGGACGGGTCGTGCGGATCGTGCGGCAGCATCGGCGCATACCACACGAAGAACGGTTTTCCTGTGCTCCGACTGCGGGTGAGAAAATCAAAAATCGGCTGCATCGAGCTGCGGCCGATCGAGAGCCCCTCGTCGCCGTGCCGCTTCCCCTTCGTCATCCCCTCGGTGAATCCGCCTCGGGAAAAATCTCCCTGCCACCATTTTCCGGTCTGGAGGCTCGTGTATCCCGCCGCCCCCAACAGCCGCGGCAGCGTCGGCCACTCCTCGAGGTGTCTTGTCATCCGCTCGCGCCCCGCCTCGAACGCCTCCTTGCCGCCCGGCGGATCGTTGCCCACGATCCGGTGCTCGTGCGGATACCTGCCCGTGATGATCGATGCCAGGCTCGGGCAGCAGAGGCTGCTCGTCACGTAGCCCCGGGAAAACACAAGGCTCTCGCGGGCGAGCCGGTCGAGGTGCGGCGTGCGCAGGTGCGGATGACCCATCGACGCGTAGTCGCGCCAGTGCTGGTCGTCGGAGAGGATGAACACCACGTTCGGCGGCGGGGCGTCCGCAGCCTCGAGGTTCCTTGCCGCGGCAATGCCACAGATCAGAAAAGCCAGGGCGAAAATCGCGCGATTGGGGCGCGGGCATGACTCCATATAGTTGTTCCTGCTTTCATCCCGGATGGGAGCCCGTCGTCTTCGTGCAACGCAGGCCCGGAAGTCCACTATTCTGCCGTCTGGACCGCTTCCACTCCATCCGCCCCTGCAGGGCGTCCGCGCACCGACGGCCTCGGCAACAAGATTGGATCGTGGCCTACGCCAGCACGTCCCTGATCGGTTTCCCGCCGCCCCCGATCTTGAAGGGGCGGCCGTTGGGGGCCATGAACTCCTTGTCGTGGGGCAGGCCGCAGGCGAAGGCGACGGTCGAGAGGAAGTCGGCCACGCTGACCGGATTCTCGGCGGGCTTGAAGCCGCGCTCGTCGCTCGCCCCATAGACCACGCCCCCCTTCACGCCGGCGCCGGCGAGCGCACAGGAAAACACAGCCGGGTGATGGTCGCGGCCTGCGTTTTCATTGATCTTCGGAGTGCGGCCAAACTCCGTCGCGAGCACGACGACCGTGGAGGAGAGCAGGCCGCGCTCCTCGAGGTCTGCAATCAGCGCCGCCATGCCCTGGTCGAGCTGGCCGGCCGCATTTGGCAGTTCATCGAAGATCTCGCGGTGCATGTCCCACTTGCCGAGTTCCACCTCGACGCAGCGCACGCCCGCCTCGACGAGCCGCCGGGCGAGCAGGCAGCCCTGGCCGAACGTCGTGCTGCCGTACCGCTCCCGGGTCTTCTCCGACTCCTTGGAGATGTCGAACGCTTCGAGATCGACGCTGCCGAGCAGCCGCACGGCGTCCTTGTACATCTGGTTGTAGGCCTCGAGTTGCGGGCCGGCGTAGGTCCGCTTGAAGTCGGCGTCGATCTTGTCGGCGAGCGTGAGCCGGCGGTTGAAGTTCGCCTCCGTGAGGTATTTCGGCCGCACGGTGTTTTCGAGGCCGAGTTCGGGGTCGGCCACCGGCACCGGCGTCACACTTGGCTCGAGAAACCCGGCGCCTGGATGCTCGTTGCCGTTGCCCACGAGCACGTATCCCGGCAGTTCGCGGCTTGCCTTCCCCTGCACGTGCAGCGCCCACGAGCCAAACGATGGATGCCGGATGCTGCCGAGCACGGGATACGCCGTGCGCATCACGTACTGCCCCTGTTCGTGGTCGCCCGTCTCGGTGGTCATCGACCGCACCACGGCCAACTTGTCAGAGAGGCCGGCGAGGTGCGGCAGGTGCTCGCCGAAGACGATCCCGGAAGTCTTCGTCTGGATCGGCTTCGTCTCCCCCTGCTCCTCACGGCCGGGCTTGGGATCGAACGTGTCAAGGTGGCTCATCGCCCCGCGCATCATCAGGAAGATCAGGTTCACGCCCCCCGTCTTCGACGTGGATGCCGCCGCGGCGAGGTTCCCCGAGAGCCCCTCGAGGAGCGTCACGCCGAGCGTCGACTGCGCAATCCTGCCGAGCACGGCCCGGCGGGCGAGTCGCTCCGAAAATGGGTTGGTCAGGGGATCGTGCATGAGAAAAACCTCCGCGTGGTCGGCCCGTGCCACTACTGGATGAAGATGAATTCCCGCGTGTTGAGCAGCGCCCAGATCACGTTGCCGCAACCCGCGGCCGGATTCTCGGCCGAGCTGATCTCCTTGAGCGCCAGCGCCCGATCCTCCGCGTTCGGGCGGTGCGACAGCACCGAAAGAAATACGACATCCACCGCCTCCTTGGGCTTGTGGTTCGTAACCTCGTCGTAGATCACCGAGCCCTGCTCGAGCATCGCGTGCGTGATCGGCCCGTTGAACATCGCCAGGATCTGCGGGATCGTGGCCACCGTGCGGCCGCCCTCGATCACCTCGCGGTCGCTCTGGCCAAACTGCCTGAGGAAATTCCCGAGCGGCAATGGCGCCGGCAGCTCACTCGCCCGCACGAGCTCGAGGCCGCGGTAGCCGCACACGTCGAGCATCCTGCGCTTGATCGCCCCCCGGCCGTAGTGCGACTGCAGCGACTCGAGGCCCCGGTCGACGTCCTCGAGCGAGGCCGAGCGAAGATCGACGTTCATCACGGCGGCCACGTCGGCGGCCCGGGGCCGCTCGTATGTCCAGGGGTTTCTGGCGATGAGCGTCAGGATCGAGTCCCAGATCTGCTCGGCCGTCATCCGCTTGAGCGCCGGTGCGGGAAAGCGGAAGGGAGCGGCCGACATCGTGTCGTGCAACACGGCCCGGCGGCCGTATGTCTCGGTGGAGACGAGGAGCCGCACGAACTCGCGGAGATCAAAGTCGAGCCGCAGCATCTCGTCGGTGAGGTGCTCGAGCAGCGCGGGATACGAAGCCGGGTTGTCGTCCTTGAAGTCGTCGGCCGGCTCCACAAGGCCCACTCCCATCACCTTCTTCCAGAGCCGGTTGGCGATCGTGCGGGCAAACTGCCGGTTGTCGCGCGAGATCACCCAGGCGGAGAACTGCGCGCGGCCGTCGGCAGCCTGGGCTGCCGGTGGCACGTCGCCCCAGAGCACCTTTTTTTCCACTGCGGCGAGCGGCTTCGCATCGTCGTACTGGTAGTCGTGGGGCAGGAGCAATTTCCTGTCGGCAAAGGACACGGTCGTCGTGTTGGCCCGAATGAACTGAGACACAGCGGCACGATTTTTTTGGTTTCGCTCGCGATTCTGCTTCTGCAGATTCATGGCGGCGATCCCGAGCGGGTCGCTCCGCCCGCCGAAACCTTTGCCTGGCTTGCCGGCACCGTCGCCACCGGGCCTGGTGCGCGTGCCGGCGGTGAAGGCGGCCAGTTCGTAGAACTCGCGCTGCTTCCAGTGGTCGAACGGATGGTCGTGGCATTGGGCGCAGCCAATCTGGGTGCCGAGGAACACCCGCACGGTGTTGTCGACGTAGGGGAGCGGCATCCCCTCGTCGCGGAGTTGAAACCCGACCGCGGGATTTTCCCAGGGCCGGCCGTCGGCCGTGAGCATCTCGTGCACCCACTCGTCGTAGGGCTTGTTCGTGCGGATCGACTGCTTCACATAGTCGAGGTATGGCTCGAGCACGAGGTGCTTGTCGGGCCGCTCCTGGAGCCGGAGGATATCGGCCCAGAAGTTGTAGAAGTGGCTGACGTAGTCGGGGCTTTCGAGGAGCCGGTCGACGAGGTCGGCCCGCTTGTCCGCGTCCTCCGCATCGAGGAAGGCGACGACTTCATCGTGCGTCGGAATCCGCCCGGCGAGTTCGAGATACACGCGGCGGGTAAACCCGGCATCGTCGAGAGGCCGCGACGGCTTGACGCCGTGCTCCTGCCAGTGCTTCTCGAGGAGGGCGTCGATCCGGCCGGCGGCAGCCTGCACCGCCCGCCGAGTGCTCCGATCGATCCGCGCAACGTCCATCACCTTCCGCGGCGGCTTCTTCGTCACCGCCTCGGGAAGACGCGCCGCGACCACGGCCCGCCGCGGCTTCGCGGCCGTCTTCTTGCCCGCCCCAGTCGAGACTGCGAGCGCCACCGCCACGAGGGCGAGGAGCCAGGCCCGTGCGTGCCACGAACGCGGCAATGTCATGTGCCTGAGGTCCTCGCCTTCGGTTCAGAAGATCGCCTTCGCTTCAAAAGTTTGATCAGGGAGTCCGATCAAGACTTCTTCGCCGGCATGCCAGCCTTGAACTCGTCGAGCGACAGCTTGCTGTCGCCGTTGGCGTCGATCTTCTTGAATCTCTTGTCGGCGTTGTCGAGGGCCTTGTCCTTGAGGCCGGTCTTGAACTCATCGAGCGTCAGCGACCCATCGCTGTTGGCATCTTTCTTGGCGAACACCTTTTCGGGGTTCGGGGCCTTCTTCCCGCCGTCAGCCGACAAGGCCGGCGCCAGGCAGCCAAAAGCCACTGCGAACACCGCCACAATACGAACCACGGGGAAACGCAACATCGAGCACTATCCTTTCAAAGAGTGGGCAAAAAACCGAGCACAATACCGCCTACGCATCCCGATTCAACGGCAAATTAGGGCAAAGGTTTCGCGTCGGCCAGGGAAGCCAACCGCCGGATGGCCGCCCGCACCCGGGGCGGGATCGCATAGCGGGGATTCCCAGCCTCGTCCTGGCCCCCCTCGGCATCCAGCGCGAGAAACCGGATCGCGAACCGGTGCTCGAGTTTGGCCATAATCGCCTTCAAAGACCGCATTTTGTTGGGGGGCAGGCCCAGGGCGACGTCCCATTCCATGAGCGACCGGGGCTGGTCCGGGAGCTCCGCCATCGCCACGAGATGCCGCCAGATTCCTCGCTGCTGGATTCGCCGCAGTTTTTTCCCCAACGGCAGGGCCGACGCCGGTCCCGGGCCGCCCACTCCCGGCCCCCTGCCGCGACCGCCTCCCACGCAACGGCGCAGCTCCCGGATGGCCCGTCGGCAGTCAGCCTGGTCTTCAATATTCACCATTAAATAAGGCATTTTTCCTCCTTTTTGCGATTGCAAACGCGCTGAAGCCGGCGACTTCATCTTCACGCCCTGCGTACGCAGCCCGCACGCAATAGAGTCGCCGGACGCTGGCATGTCAAGCGTTTGGCGGGCCCTTGTAGCGGCAACTGGCTGCGTACACTGCAGAGAGCACCCGGAGACCGCTCGATGCCGCCGCACACACGCCGCCCCTCGTGGCCCAAAACCCTGGCGATTGCCTGCCTCGCAGGCCTGGCCTTTGGCCCCCTGGCCCTCGCAGCCATCGATACACCCGGGCCGGATGAAGCCGGGCCGTGGCGGCAGTCGGCCGAGCGGATGCCGCTGGCGACCGACCCCAAAGGCGGCGCCACCGCGGCCCCCAAGCCCGAGTTGGCCCCTTGGATCTGGGGCCCTGACGAGAAACGCGAATACAGGCTCACGAAGGCCTTCCAGGGCGGCGCCAAGACTGCGGTGCTTGTGGCCACGTGCGACAACGCGATGAAGCTCTTCGTCAACGGCACCCAAGTGGCCGCGAGTGACACCTGGGAAGCGCCCATTGCGATCGACGTCACCAAACACCTCCGTGACGGCGACAACGAACTCGTCGCCGTCGTAAAGAATGCCGGCAGCCTGGCAGGCTTTTCCTGCCGCCTCGTGCTCACCGATCCCGACGGCGGCGTGCGCGTGGTGGAGAGCGACCAGTCGTGGTCGGCCTTCGACACGCTCTCACCGCCAAACCCCGTGGCGCTCAAGGTCGTCGCCGGCCCGGGCAAGGGCCCGTGGGGCGACGTGCTCGCCACCCCGCGCAAAGCGACCTCCGCGCCGTTCGCGGTCCCGGACGGCTTTCGCGTGGAGCGGCTGTTCGCCGTGCCGAAGGAGGAGCTCGGCTCGTGGGTCTGCCTTACGACCGATCCCAAGGGCAGGCTCATCGCCAGCGACCAGGGCGACAAAGGCCTCGTGCGGATCACGCCGGCTCCGCTCGACGGCTCCGGCGAAACACTCGTGGAGAAAATCCCGGTGCCGCTCTCCGGCGCGCAAGGGCTCCTGTGGGCCTTCGACGCTCTCTACGTCGTGTGCAACGGCGGCCCGGGCAGCGGGCTCTATCGAGTCACCGATGCCAATGCCGACGACACGCTCGACACGGTGGAAAAACTCCGTGCGTTCGAGGGAGGCGGCGAGCATGGCCCGCACAACATCCTGCTCTCGCCCGACGGCTCACGGCTGTTCGTGATCGGTGGCAACCACACGCAGGTCCCTTTCGAAGTCAAGAACGTGACCGAGCCACAGACGATGGGCGGCATTCGCTCGACGCAGCGGCGGGTCGAACTTGCAGCCGATGGGGCAAGCCGGCTCCCGGCCAACTGGGATGAGGACCAGATCATTCCACGGATGTGGGATGCCAACGGCCATGCCGCCGGGGTCCTCGCCCCGGGCGGCTACGTCGCGAGCACCGACCGTGACGGCAAGGCCTGGGAGATTTGGACGGCCGGCTACCGCAATCCCTACGACTTCGCGTTCAACGCCGACGGCGAAATGTTTGTCTACGACGCCGACATGGAATGGGACTTCGGCACGCCGTGGTACCGCCCCACCCGCGTGAATCACGCCTCGAGCGGCAGTGATCTCGGCTGGCGCAGCGGCTCGGGCAAGTGGGCCGCGCCGTTTCCGGACAGCCTGCCCCCGCTCGCCAACATCGGCCCTGGCTCGCCCGTGGGCGTGGCCTTCGGCTACGGCACGAAGTTCCCCGCGAAGTACCAGCGGGCCCTCTACATCTGCGACTGGACGTTCGGCACGATGTATGCGATCCACCTCGAGCCCTCCGGCTCGACGTACACGGGCGTCAAGGAGGAGTTCGTGTCGCGAACGCCGCTCCCGCTCACCGACATGACGATCGGCCGGGACGGCGCGATGTATTTCGCCGTGGGCGGCCGCGGGGGCCAGAGCGAGCTCTATCGCGTGACGTATGCCGGGAACGAATCCGCCGCGACGATCGACGCGCACGACGCGGCCGGTGCCGCCGAACGAGCCTTGCGCCGCGAGCTCGAGGCTCTCCACCGCCGGGCCGACGACCCGGCCGCCGCAGCGGCCAAGGCCCTGCCGCACCTCGCCCATCCGGACCACTTCGTGCGGTCCGCAGCCCGCGTCGCGCTCGAGCATCAGCCGCTCGAGATGTGGCAGGAACAGGCTCTGGCGGGCCCCGAAGCCCGCGCCATCATCACCGGCGCGATCGCCGTCGCCCATCAGGCCGATCAAGCTGCCGGGCCGGCCGTGCTCGCGGCCCTCGATCGGATCGATCCCGGGGCGCTCGACGTCGCCGGCCGGATCGATCTTGCGCGGGCATACGAACTCGCCATCGTGCGGCTCGGCGAGCCGATGGCCGACGCGAAGGCCCGGATCGCCGCTCGGCTCGCCCCGCTCTTTCCCTCGGGCGACTTCGATCTCGACCGCGAGCTCGCGAGCCTGCTCGTCGGCGTGCGGGCACCGGGGATCGTGGCGAAACTGACGGGCATGCTCGCGGCCCCCACGCCATCGGCCGGCAGCACGAACCTCGCCCCCAGCGAGGACGACCTCAAGCGTCTGCTCTCCCGCAACGCCAACTACGGCCGCGCAGTGCAGGGATCGCTCGAGAAGCGTGCCGACCTGCTCCAAATCCACTACGCCTACGCCCTCAGGACCGTGGGCGAGAAGGACGCCTGGACCGCCGCAGACCGCAAGGCCTACTACGAGTGGTTCGGACGAGCCCGGGAGTGGGCCGGCGGCAACAGCTTCCGCAAGTTCCTCACGAACATCGAAAACGAAAGCCTCGCGCACCTTTCCGACACAGAAAGAATGGCGCTCGAGACGCTCGGCGTCCGCCAGCCCTACACGCCGCCGCCCTTGCCGAAGCCCGAGGGCCCGGGCCGCCCGTGGACCGTCGAGGAGGTGCTCGCACTGGCTGGCAAGCCCGGCGACGCAGGTCTCGCGCAGGGCCGCGACTTCGAGCACGGCAAGCGGACGTTCGCGGCGGCCCGCTGCGTCGTCTGCCATCGCTTCGGCGAGGACGGTGGCGCCACCGGCCCCGACCTCACGCAGGCCGCCGGCCGGTTTCAATTGAAGGATGTCGTCGAGGCGATCGTGCACCCGAGCAAGGTGATTTCCGATCAATACAAGGCGAGCATCGTGCAGACCGCCGACGGCAAGGTGGTGAGCGGGCGGATCGTGAACGAGTCGCCCGAAAAGATCACGATCGTCACCGACCCGGAGAACGCGACGAAATTCGTCGAGGTCGCCCGGTCCGATATCGAGGAGATCCTGCCGGCGGCGGAGTCGCTCATGCCCAAGGGCCTGCTCGACCAGCTCAACGACCGCGAGGTGCTCGACCTCCTGGCCTACGTCCTCTCCCGCGATCAGCCCCGCAGCGGCCCGTTCAAAAAGAAGTGATCGTGGGTGGTGTGCCACCCGGTGTCCCCGGGCTTCCGTGTTCACGCGGCGGCTCGGCATCCTGCCGACCGCCGCTTGGCCGACCTCCGTCGCCTGGCACGAACCCGGCCCTCCGGGCCTGACGCCGGGTGGCTCTGCGACCCGGTGTTCCCAACAAGCCCGGAGCGGAAGCGACGGGACTCCGCTTGCCTTCGGCGGGCGGGCTGCGAACCATTCGCCTGACGGGACGCGTCGCCCGACGCCGGCAGCCGGATGCCTTCCTCTCGTGGAGGCACCTCTGCCGATGGAATTTCTGTGTCGGAGTTTGCCGCTCCCGCTGTCGGGCAATCCGCTCTCCGTCCGCACGCTCTCCCCGGAGACCGTGCGCGAACTGCTCGGCGAGCACCCGGCTCCCTGCCTCTCGCTCCTCATGCCGACGCACCGCAAGGTGCCCGACAACCTCGTCGACCGGCCGGCCTATCGCCACCTGGTCGAGGCCCTCGAGATGGCGCTCTCCGTCGCCCATTCCCGTGCGGCGATCGAGGAAGTGCTCGAGCCTTTCCGTGAACTCGGCGAAAATGTCCGGTTCTGGGAGCACACCCGCGACGGGCTCGCCGTGTTCGCCGCCGCCAACCTCGCGGCGGCGGACGGCAAGTTCACCGTGAAGAAACACGACAAGGGCGTGACCGTGCAGCTCGATGGCGCGCCGTTCGTGGAATACGTCATCGGCGACGCCAACAAGCCCTACCTCTGGCCCGTGATCGGTCCGACGGGTAAGCCGGTCACGCGCGCCTTTCCGATGCGCGACATTCCCGGCGAACAGACCGACCACGCGCATCATCGCGGCATCTGGTTCGGCCACGAAAACATCAACGGCTTCGACTCGTGGTATGAGGAGTTGTCCTTCAAGGACAGCAAGCTCAAGGGCGACGCCCTCAAGCAACGCCTCGCGAAGATCGGCTCGATCCGGCACCGCGAGTTCACGGAAGTTTCCGCCCAGGGCAACCGCGCCCGCATCGTCGCGATTAACGACTACCTCGCCCCCGACGGCAAAAGGAGTTTCGAAGAGGAACGCCGCCTCACGTTCTCGATGCTCGGCGATTCGCGCGTGATTGATTACGAGATTGAGTTCAAGGCCACGACCGCGCCGGTGACCTTCGGCGACATCAAGGACGCGGGCTTCAACATCCGCGTGCCGACCGAGATGGCCGTGGACAGCAAGAAGGGTGGACGCATCGTGAACAGCGACGGCATCACCGACAAAGACGCGTGGGCCAAGCGCGCGAAATGGTGCGACTACACTGGCCCCGTGGAGGGCGAGCCGGTGGGCTTTGCCGTGCTGAATCACCCGAGCAGTTTCCGTTTTCCCACGCCGTGGCACGTGCGCACCTACGGTCTCTTCACCGCGAATCCGTTCGGCACGAAGAGCCTCGATCCGAAAGCCGAGGACGGCACGTTCGTCCTGAAGCCCGGCGAGAAACTCCTGCTCAAGCACCGCATCATCATCCACAAAGACACGATGCCCGCCGACCAGATCGAAGCCGCGTGGAAACAATACGCCGCGGAGAAATGATCCGCTGATTTGCAACCACGGATGGACACGGATGGCGAAGGCAGCTGACGCGAATTTCGCGAATTGGCGCGAATGGCAGAAGCGGGTTCAAACTAGAGCTCCAATTCGTGAACATACCCCCTCACTCCCCGACGCCCGTCCCCGTTCTGACCGTTTCCGGTTCTTCCGGTGGAAGTCTCGCCGGAGAACACCAGCTTACGCCGACGTGCTCCGCCCGTTCTCGCTACCCGTTGCTGTTCGGTGGACGCATTGCGATGCTCAGTGTCATCTTGGCGTTTCCCATCAACGGTTCTTCCTTTTTCCGGGTGCCCCCCTTGGCTACTCCGTGGCTCCCTTCGGTCTCGGTTCGCCACGTTTCCATCGCTACTACGAAGGCACTACGACTTCTCCCATCCCTTCGCGTCCGCTCGCTTTGGAGGCTTGCGTCCGCTTACTGCCGCTGCATCGCTTGGCTTCGCTCGCACTGCGGTTCGATGCTCCCGCTATGCGCCTGGACGTTGTTAATCCGGTGTCGTCCTTTGCCCGGCTTTGGTTGCGGCAGAGAACAGGAGTTCGCCCAAGTTCACAGGGCTCCCTTTTCATGCACCTTTGCCACGGTCTCGGACCCCGGCAGGACGGGGCGGCGACTGGCCTTTCTCGTTGCCTCCCGCACGGTCCCCGCTGGGTCTACGGCGAAGACTCCCGCATTGGTGCTTTCGTGGCTCAATCCCGCGGCTTCGTTGCTCACTGTCAACGCT
>Ga0207935_1000236_pt1 | contig 14142 bp, 13 predicted proteins | sample LakMenEpi30Aug10_FD_150746 | JGI IMG/M metagenome (GOLD analysis project Ga0207935, IMG submission 150746) | Freshwater microbial communities from Lake Mendota, WI - 30AUG2010 deep hole epilimnion (SPAdes) | ecosystem: Environmental > Aquatic > Freshwater > Lake > Epilimnion/Euphotic zone ...
TATATTGATATGTTTCATATATCCTATATCTTAGCTTATACATGCCACTACTACTTTAGTATATCTCGTAGTGGTGCTTTTGATTATAGAATATGCGACCGACCTCCCACATTAAACCTCTGATCCAGACCCTGGTAGCAATACCAGGGTTTTTCTTTTAACTAATAAAAAATCTTTACCTCAAAGTAAGGTAAGTTCACAATCCTTTAGCTTGATAATATTTTTTCTTATAGAAAATAAAAAAGAATGTCTAAATTCACTCTTTTTTATTTAATTAGCTTTTTCACGATATTGTAGGGCTTCTGCAATATGAGTGATTTGAATATTATCTGAGTTAGCGATATCCGCAATAGTACGGGATAATTTGAGAATTCTATTATAGGCTCGAGCGGATAAATTCATTTTACTGACAGCTTGAGATAAAAGTTGCTGAGATGCTTTATCCAAAATGCAAATCTCTTGAATTTGTTTTATATTCATTGCACTATTAGTTTTTATATCTAAATCTTGAAATCTCTGCCTTTGAATTTCTCTTGCATTTTCAACTCTTTGTCTAATTACTTCTGATGATTCTTCTAGTACTTCAGATGGTTGAATTAATTCTTCAGTTTTAACTTTTTCTATATTTATAATCATATCTATTCTGTCGAGTAATGGTCCAGATATTTTTTGCTGATACCGTACAATTTGAGCTTGAGAACAAATACATTCTCTATCATTATCGGTAAGATAGCCACAAGGGCAAGGGTTTTGGCTGGCAATCAGCATAAAGTCAGCTGGAAAGGTAAGTGATCCCTGTGCTCTAGAAATTGTAATAATTCTATCTTCTAATGGTTGGCGTAAACTTTCTAAGACTAATCGCGGAAACTCTGGAAATTCGTCCATATAGAGTACTCCACGATGAGCAAGACTAATTTCTCCCGGTTTAGGAAAACTCCCGCCTCCGATTAAAGAAATAGATGATGCGGTATGGTGTGGTGCTCTAAATGGACGATTAAGAATTAATGGTTGCTCACTATTTAAACTCCCTGCAATACTATAAAGCTGTGATACTTCTAAAACTTCATCCCTATCCATCATTGGTAAAATTGTAGGGATTGTCCTAGATAATAAAGTTTTGCCAGCTCCTGGTGGGCCAGTCATAAGGACATTGTGAGCTCCAGCAGCCGATATTTCTAAGGCTCTTTTAGCTAATTTTTGTCCCCTAATATAGGCCATATCTATATCACTCGTATGAAAAGTTGGCACAAAATCATACGAAGCGGTTGGTGTAATTGTGTTTGAAACTTTAGTATCAAAATGATCAAGTATTTCTTGAATGTGATTAACAGCTAGAATATTAATCCCTTCAACTAAAGAAGACTCCTTAGCATTACTTGCTGGAATAATTAAATTAGGTATACTTTGCTCTTTAGAATAAACTGTAATCGGTAAAATTCCCTGCACTGCTCTAATACTCCCATCTAAACCTAATTCTCCCAGAATTACATAATCTTTTTCTGGAAATTGAATTAACTCTAAAGCCTTCAAAATTGCGATTGCCATCGGTAAATCATAAGCAGTTCCGATTTTTTTAACCTCTGCTGGTGCTAGATTTAAGACAAATCTTTTTTGGGGAAGAACAATACCACTATTTTTTAAACCCAATCTAATTCTTTCTTTAGCTTCATTGATAGCTGTATCTGGTAACCCAACAATAGTGATTCCAGGTAAACCCTGAGTCATATCTACTTCAATCTCTATTTTTTTACCATTAAGTCCAAGAGTTGAAGCTGATTGTACTCTAGATAACATAAATTTAATCTCGAATAGGCATTATTAGATAGTAAAAGTCTGGAGTGTCATCACTTTTCAAAATTACGGGAGAATCCGTATCGTTGAGATGAAATTGAATTGAACCTTCTTTGAATAATTGTATTCCATCTAAAAGATAGTTATAATTAAAAGTAATTGTAATACCAGTATCTCCATTTATATGAACTGGTATTTTAGTTTTATTAGAACCAGTTTGAGAATCTGAGGAACTAACATTCAAGTTTTTATCATCTTGTAAATTTAATTTTACATCATTTACTGCATTTTGAGAAAATACAGAAGCTAATTTAATAGCTTGTACTAATTCTTGACTATCACAATCAAAATTAGTTTTAAAGTTTTGAGGAATCAACCCTTCATATTGAGGAAAATTACCATCAATTAATTTAGAAACTATTTCAACTGTATCAGCAACTAATTTAATTTGAGAAGCTCCAAATTGAATATTAACATTAGTTTCCTCTATTGCATCCAAAACTCGAATAATCTCAGCTACGGTTTTACTAGGAATAATCACAGAAAAATTATCTCCTTCCAAATTATTTAGATTAACTTTTTTCTCACTTAATCTAAAACCGTCTGTACCTACAAAAATTAATTGATTTCCCTTTTTAGCTAAATAAACACCAGCAATTTCTGGACGGAATTCATTTTTAGGCAAAGAACCATAAACTGATTTAAAACCTTGTTTCAACTCAGTGCTAGTAATACTGATTTGATTTTCTAATTCTATTTCTGGTAAATTAGGAAAATCTTCAGCAATAATTCCCTTGAATTGAGCTTGAATATCTTGTCCTTGTTCAATTGTCAATTCATCATTTTCTACACTCAAATTCAATTTATCCTGTGGTAGGTTTCTAATATAAGCAAGTAAAGTATCTTGAGGGATACAAATTGCCCCTTCAGAGTCCTCTTTACCACGAATATGAACTCTTATTCCAATTTCAAGATTAGTTGAGCTTATTGTAAGCGATCCTTGCTTACCTTGTAATAAAAAAGTTTGTAAAACTGGTAAGGTTGTAGCTCGTGAAGAACTCTGACGAGCTATATTCAAACCTTTTAGTAAATTTTCTTGCAAACAGGTAAATTTCATATCTTATCTATCTTAAACTATACTTTAATTATACCCTGAATAATTTGTTTTTACTAGATTTGTATTTTTTGTTCTTTATATATTATATATATAATAGTAGATAGTAGTATCTGTGGAAAAGCTTAAAACTGGTTTTTACCCGCATAAATACTATGTGTCAAGTGGGGATATCATTTGGGATAAGTGTTTGTAAAGTTTGGGGATAAAGTAAGGGATGAAAATACTCTGTGGATTAAGTCCTATTTACCCACAATTTTATTCACAGAAATCTAGAGATTTTATATAAGTTATACACAGGTTATGCACAATGGTAAGTTAATTGTGAATCTTGTCCACACCCACCACTAACGTGGTACCCCCTCGCCAGCGAGGGACAGTTAATATGTCCTCCTAAGGAGGAGGTGGCACGAAGTGCCGGAGGTGGATAGAGATATAAAGTTATTTATATTTTCTAATAATATTAAATTTTAGAATATGGACTTACTTTTACCCACCCCCGCCTTTCAGGCTTCCCCCCTTTGCCTACCGCAGGCAGGCAAAGGGGGGACAAAAACATAATGTCACAACTATAAAAAATATAAAATCATAACAAAATATAATAATAAATTAATTAATAATGCTATAGACAATAGTAAATGTTAAAAATAAATAACAACAACTATTGACAAAATTAGGAAAATGTGGTATATATAGTTTTGTAAACATCGCCGATTTTTCCATGGACGAATCAACCGAAACTGAATTTCTTTCCCTGACCAACGATGAAGGACCTGTCTACATTCGACCAGATCTGATAGTGGGTGTTTCAGAATTATATGTCTCCGGTTCGAACAACAGAACCAGGATATATTTAAGCACAGGGTCATCTGTTTTGGTAAGACAACGAGGCGAGGCTATAATGATAGTAATAAATGCAAAAATTGTTGAGGTATAAACAATTCATTCATTTAAATCCATATTTTAAACTCTCCCTACACTCCTCCCCCTCGGTTGGAGTGTTTTTTGTTTAATATATTAAGTCAATTAGTAGTTTTATGTAAGTATAACGCTACTAATCCCTAAGAATTTACCGGATTTTCTTCATTATAGAGTTTATTTTTAATCATAGTAATATCCTGCTCCAAAGTATAGTTGGAAATTAATTCTTTTTTGATCTTATTCCAAGCATGCATAACCGTACTATGATCTTTACCACCTAAAGCCTCACCAATATTAGGAAAGGTTAATTTCAACTCTTCACGGATTAAATACATAGCAATTTGGCGTGGTACAGCAATATCTTTTTTACGGCTTTTAGATAATATATCCTCTTTTTTAATATTAAAGTGCCCAGAAACAATTTCCAAAATCATATCTATATTTACAATTCTTTGAGAGTGAATTTGACCACCTTCAATCAGTTTATCTACCAATTCAGGAGTAATTTTAGTATTAAGTAACTGTACTCTAGCAATAATTTTATTTAAAGCACCTTCTAACTCTCGCACATTGCTTTTGATTCTCTCAGCAATAACATAAATAATCTCGTCATCTAAATCAAAATGTTTTTGAATACATTTGCTTTTCAAAATAGCCACTCTAGTTTCAAATTCAGGAATAGCTACATCCACAATCATTCCACCTTCAAAGCGAGATTTTAATCTATCATTAAGGGTTTTAATAGCACTAGGTGGTCTATCGCTAGTAAAAACAATTTGTTTATTATGAGCATATAATTCATTAAAAGTATTAAAAACCTCATATTGAGTGGCCTCTTTCCCTCCAATAAATTGAATATCGTCAATTATTAGCAAGTCCACCGCTCTATGCCTAGCTTTAAAGTCATCCATTTTCCCATTTTTGAGAGAATTCATCAAATCTGAGATAAAAACATCCGAAGTTACATACAGAATATTTTTATTATTCTTCACCAATTTATTAGCAATAGCTTGAATCAAATGAGTTTTACCAAGTCCCACACCACCATAAATAAATAAAGGATTATATCTAGTACCAGGCTCATTTGCTACCGATTGAGCAGCAGCATGAGCGAGTTCATTAGATGAACCTACAATAAAGTTTTCAAAAGTATAATTGTCTTTTAATAAAGAAATTCCAGTTGATTTTGTGACTTTTACAAAATTATTATTAGTCTCAGAAGTAAAGCTACCATTAGCTATATTGACTTCAGACAGAGCTTCTCTCTGAGATTGAAGCTCCTGATCCTTTAGATTAATAACTGATTTAATAGATTTAGAGTTTGTTTTTTGGTTATTTTTAACTACATATCTAACTTTTTTTACCGAACCAGTAATTTTTTGAATAGAATTAAGAATAGTAAGGTTGAATTTATTTTCTAGCCAATTACGAGTAAAAGCACTAGGAACACAAATTACAATCTCACTTTCATCCATACTAATAGGATAAGTGTTTTTAATCCAGGTATTAAATTGAGGTTTACTAATATTAAGTTCTATTTCACCTAATACAGAATTCCAAACTCTTTGTTTCTCGTCCATTGCAATCGTCTAATTGATGATGTTTATAAACTGTGGATAAGTTGATTTCATTATACTCTATTAGAGAATTTTTGCAAAGATACCCCTATTAAAGATTGAGTATTAGCTATAATTCACTTTTATTTCACTTTAATATTAAAATATAGCTTTGACAAATGAGATAAATTGTGATATAAGTTGTGAGTTCTAGCTATAAGCTAATTCCACAAATGGCACTTTCACAACAACCTCTTGATCTTGACACATTGAGTGATTTAGGATTCGAACCGGAATTAATTAAATTTTTACTAGCTTTTATAGGGAGTAATCATCCAGGAAAGCAAGAAAATATATATCATAATCTTGACCATACATTAGAGGTTGCAAATTTGTTTTCGGTTATTATTTCTCAATTTGGATTAGATAATAAATGGAAAGTATTGGGTTTTCTCGCTGGTTTACTACATGATTTAGATCCTGAAAGGGTTCCAAACACTCCTCCAAGTGTTGAGAGAACAATTCAATATTTGGAAAATAATTCAGAGATCAAGGCAATTATAGATCATCTTTGCGCGGTATTTGGCTTCACCCCAAAACAGACATATACTCTTATATTAGCGACAGATTACAGTCCCAATCCTCCAGAGAGAAAGAGTAAATGGGGTAAATTTGTCAGTGAGTGCGAAATTCATTTTGATAAACGAGATGTCTATACGGCAAAATCTCTCGGAGAAATATTAGCGTATGCTGATAAGTCAGCAACATATATTCAGCCAATAGATGTTGTGGTTAAGAGAATTAAAGGATTAGCTTTGGAGTTAAGAACAGTTAATGATTCTCAACACCCAACTGATAAAGAGATGTTAAATGGCACTGTAAGATTTCTACAAGATGAGGTGTATAATATAGACTTATGTGGATATTTACCACCTGAGTATCAGGAAATATTCAGACAAACATTAGATTTTTTTATACGATAAAATAATCACCTACCCCAGTCACCTTAATATGTGGCTGGGGCGTTTTATTTTAGATGAATTATATCCATCCCCCTTTCCTCACTCTCAAACCTTGACTTTATCTTAATAATGCGCTATAATATTTATCAAGTCTATCGTTATATATATGATCAAGGGAGCAGCAAGTAAGAATCGTAAAAGAAATCGCCGTCACGGATTTTTGTCTCGTATGGCTACCAAAGCGGGAAGAGCTGTAATTAATCGACGAAGAGCTAGAGGAAGATCTAAGCTTTCTGTTTAATTTTTTATACAAATAAAATAAATCTTTTTTAATGCAAAGGCTTCATCAGGAATCAGATATAGCCACTATGTTTGCTCAGGTAAAACCTCAATATCTGGACAAATTTCAGATATATTGCAATCCTAACAACCTATCTGACCATAGATTAGGATTAATTATTGCAAAAAAAAATATTCCTCTAGCAGTGAAGCGTAATCGTCTCAAAAGACAAATTAGAGAATTATGTCGCAGAAGTCTTATTACAAAAAACAACAAATATGATATACTTGTACTAGTGCGGACTAAAATCACTGATCAAAATAAAGCTGATTTTTTACATCAACTGCATAATTATATTAATAATTTAAATTAACAATCTGCTATGGGATGGCTATTCAATGAAGTATTATATCGACCTTTGTTTAATTCTATGGTGTTTTTCTATAACACTATTCCGGGAGCTAATATTGGTTTAGCGATTATACTTACTACCCTTTTGGTTCGAATTTTAATGATACCATTATATCGAGCTAGTATCAAAAGTCAGCGAGAAATTACTATTATACAGCCTATAATTAAAGAGCTACAGGTAAAATATAAAGATGATAAACAAAAGCTCTCCGAGGAGTTAATGAAAGCCTATAAAGAGCATAATGTAAATCCATTTGCGGGAATAGTATTATTATTAGTGCAACTCCCTGTACTTATTGCTATTTATCAGGTCTCTCTTAATTTATTTAAATCAGAAACCTATCCCGCCCTTTATTCTTTTGTCACTTTACCAGAAAATGGGTTTAGTACCTTAATATTTGGTGTTTTGAATATAGCTGATACAAAGAATATTATATTGGCTCTTCTCGTTGGTATATCTCAATATTATCAGATTAAGCTGATTATGAAGCGAACTCAACCCAAAAAAGTTGAAGATAAGAAAAAGAAAAAATCAGATAAGCCAGAAGAGCCAGATTTTGCAACTATACTCAATAAACAAATGTTATTCTTAATGCCGGTACTCGTAACAGTATTTGCTTATTCACTTCCAGCATCTATGAGTCTATATTGGATTACTACAACCGTATTCACAATAGTACAAGAATTTTTCCTTATAAAACAAATTGACAAATCAGAGGGGGTAAAATAATACTCATCTATGACATTAAATAAGAAATTAGCCCTGAATAGTCTTATCCAAATTTTAGGTAAATTTGTGATGATAGTGGTTGGTTTTATTTCTATACGAATACTCACCACTACATTGGGAGTAGAAGGATTTGGAGCTTATATTACTATTACGAGTTATCTCATTATCGCTAGCGTAATCGCTGAATATGGATTTAATGCACTTCTTACCACCGAAATCGCAGGCAAAGATGAGAAAGAAGCCGGACATATTGTCAATAATTTATTCACCGCCCGCCTCGTAATGGCAATATCCATAATTGGGATATTTGCCTCTTTAGCAGTATGGCTTATCCCATCCTATTCTACTGAAGTGAAATGGCTAGTGGCTCTCGGGTCAATAGGAACAATAGGATCATCATTATCTCAAGTTTTGGTAGGAGTCTTTCAGACCAATCTCCGCACAGACAAAATTACCATAGGAGATTTTATTTCTCGAATAACATTAACAGTAGGAGTTATTCTCCTCGCTTTACTTGGTACGGTGAATTTATTCTGGGTAATGGTGATATATAGCATAGCAGGAATAGCTCAGGCTATTTTTGTTATCACCGCTACCTACAAATATTATCCTCTCAAACTCGCTATAGATTGGCCTTATTGGAAATACATATTCAAAAAAGCCTTTCCCCTTTTTATTATTATTACCTTTAATCTTATTTATTATCGAATAGATACTATAATGCTATCTGTGATGAAGGATCAAACAGCCGTAGGACTATATGGGGCTTCATATAAAGTTTTAGAAATATCAATAGCCATCCCAGGAATGTTTATGGGATTATTACTCCCCCTCTTTGCTAAATATTATAAACAGGACAAAGAGAGATTTAAACATATATTCCAGCAAGCCTTTAATATACTTATCACCATCGCCATACCATTAAGTATAGGAGGGATATTATTATCTAGTAATATGTTAAGCCTTATCGCAGGATCAGAATTCCTCCCAGCTACCACCACATTACAAGTATTATTTGTGGGAATAGGCTTTATATTCCTTGGTAACCTTATGGGACATATTCTGATAGGAGCCCAGTTCCAGAATAAAAGTATGTATATTGCAATAATTGGAGCATTCTTTAATGTGGGACTTAATCTTTATCTTATTCCTAAATATTCTTATCTTGGAGCCGCTATTGCCACCGCTATCACAGAAGGATTGGTACTCATTAGCTATATGTATCTGGTGAGGCGATATATACAATGGTTCCCACGATTTCAACTAGTACATATATTGGTTATCATCGCCACCACAATGATGGGTGTCGTATTATATTTTATCAGAGACTGGAATATTTTTTTCCAAAGTATAATAGCAGTATTAGTATTTGGGTTTACTTTTCTTCCCCTTGGAATTAATCGAATAAAACAGTATTATGCAATCAATATTCAAGAATAAAACCATATCCTTTATTATAGTCTCATATAAGACTAAGCATTATCTAGAAGATTGTATAAACTCTATAATCTCATCTACCACAGGAGACTATGAGATAATATTAGTCGAGAATAATTCAGGAGAAAATCTCGATAGCCTCCGAGACTTATCCACAAAAAGAATACATATTGTGTATTCTGATAAAAATGCTGGATTTGGCGCTGGAGTTAATATAGGAGCGACTAAAGCTATAGGAGATTGGCTGTGTTTTATTAACCCAGATACCAAGATACAAGGAGATATCCACATGATATCCACAATAAGTGAAAATACAGGAATAATTGGACTCGCTCTCGTGGATAACAATACAAGAATACAAGCTTATCAGTATGGAGACTTCCCCACACCACAAAGGATAATCACCAATACAGCTAAAAAGACCTGGCAAACACCCACCGAAAAGACTATATCCACCGACTGGGTAAGTGGAGGCTCACTCTGTATAGAGACAGCCTTATTTAGGGAACTCGTAGGCTTTGATGAGCAATTCTTTATGTATTATGAAGATATAGATTTATGCTACCGAGCCAAACAAATAGGTAGAGACATAGAATGGACTCAACAAATCACCGTCTGGCATCAAGAAGGCGGATCTGAGAGCAATATACGTAAAACCAAGGAGAGATATTATACCGCCCAGAGAAAATATATTGCCAAATGGTATAGTGACTATTGGAATCTCCTTCTTACGCCAATACATTTGGGGTTGTTGATGAGAGGAAAGTTTTAAAACTTAGATTTTAAAGGTATAATATAGCAAGTAGTCGTAATAATGTATAAATCTGGGTATGAATTTAGAAGATAATGTAAATAAATATAATAATTACGTCATTAACCCCCTAACTAGTGAGGAGTTAAATAGTTTTTTAGATAATAAATCAAAAGATATTATTAAATATTTTATCGTTAAGTCATTATTTTCTCAGCCTGAGCCAAAACTAGATCAAAATCAAATCCCCATACAGATACCTAAAGAACATGTTGAGCAATGGTTTACACAAGCTCTCAATGTTCACTCTGTTGGTGCGGGGTCATACCCTATTGATATATATAATTTGGAGCAAAAATGGGGTGCAGATATTAAGATGTTAAATATCAAAATAGATGAATTTGGAAATATTACAAATAGTAGTAGTGGCGAAGCTTCTCTAGGACAAAAATTTACAGGACCAGGTATTGATTTAGATACTTGGTTTGCCCAAAAAGAATATGAAAAAATTAAAGATAGTTGGGTTAATCTATACAATGAGAAATACAACTCAATTAAAGATAAATATGAAATTAATAAAATATATTACTTCTTTATACTAAGACCAGGTACTCAGGTAGAGGGGGCAGATTTCTACTTTACAGGAGCTGTTATTAATTTAGATAATCTTCACAAAATTGAAGTTAATAAGATTAGAACAACTGATAAATCTGTATTCCTAAACCATTTTATTGATAATGATTATGGGAATACAAAGATATATAGAGCAAAGAAAAGACTTGAGTTGAGACTGAATCCAAAGAAGTGGATAGAAAATAGATTTTCTCTTAAAATATCTACTTCATTTCAAAATAAACCTATTAATCTAAGAGACGACTATACAGATAGTTATCTAGATGATCGTATAGAGCAATTAAAAAATGTTACTATTAAATTTATAAAATAACTAAATCTATTTCATTGCTTTCATCATTTGTTTAGCAACAGATTCAATAACGGGCACACTAACCGAGTTCCCCGCTTGTTTATATAATGCAGAATCTGAAATATTTGGCAAAACATAGTTCTTAGGAAATCCTTGAATTCTAAAGCACTCCAAAGGGGTTAATTTTCTAATACCTTTAGAATCCTTAATTATAGGTACATTGTGTCCACCCATACCCATATTTGCAGTTAGTGTTGGACAAACTCCACTTTTATTTTCTCTAACATATTGTCTACGCCACTGGTAAACCTTTCCTTCTTCAATTACAAAATCTTTAAGTCTCTCAAATAGAGGTTTATTATTGTAATAATATTTTTCAGGAACATCTTTTTCCAGAAGATTAATAATCTTTGTGATGAGCTTTACTGGAGTAGGAAATTCAAACTTATCAAAATAATATTTATTTTTAAAGCCTACAATATAAATCCGTTCTCTATTTTGTGGAACATTCCCATATTCCATAGTATTTAAAACCTTAGATTTTACATAATAACCTAGGGATCTAAGAGTTTCCTCTATGACTTTGAATGTATTTCCCCCATCATGACTTTTTAGATTCTTAACATTTTCAAGCATAAACCCTTCTGGTTTTCTAGCTTCAATAATCTTTGCTATATCAAAAAATAAATTACCTCTATTTTTAGGATCATCAAAACCTTTTCTATAACCAGCAATTGAAAATGCCTGACAAGGAAATCCTCCCAAAATAAAGTCAAATTTGGGTAAATCATCTATTCCAACCTTTCGAATATCTTCTACAACAAGTTTAGACTTTTTAAAGTTTACATCATAAGTATCTTTACATTTCGCATCAAAATCATTTGCAAATACCGTTTCAAATCCAGCATTTTCAAAACCAAGACGAATACCTCCTACTCCAGCAAAAAGATCAATAGTCCTAAATTTGGGTGTATTTTTTTGAATTTCTGGATATATAGATTGATTAACAATATTGCTAATTACTTGAACCACAACACCTCTCACCTCAACTTCTTTTCTATAAAATGGTAAAAGATTTTGATTTCTAGGTTCAAGTCTAAACCTATCTTTTTCTCGATAGATTTTTTTTAGTGTGGCTTCATTATCATCTATGATAGCAACTACAGTCTGCCCATTTTCTGCAACAGACTGCTTTTTAATTATAACAATATCACCATCAAAAATACCCTCATCAACCATACTATCACCAGCTACCTTTAAAGCATAATAACCCTCAGAGGATCTAATGCTAGGGTTTACAATTGAAACCGTATTATCAATATTTTCTATTGCTTCGATAGGGCTTCCTGCAGCAATAATTCCAATAATAGGTATTTCTAATATAGATTTTACATTTATTTGTGGGGACAAGGTTCTAGCTGAGTTTGAAAGATAGCCTTTCAATTTTAAGGTATTAATATGCTCATGAACTGTAGATACAGCCTTAAGATTTAAGTGTTTACGAATCTCTTCTATAGTAGGAGCTACTCCAATCTCATTAATATATGAAGTTATGAAATCCAATACCTCTTTTTGCTTTTTTGTTAGTGTTGACATATTGACAATATTATTTATTTTCGCTACAATTACATTATATCCGAAAAATAACCGAAATGTAAAGCTTAGTTATCCACAATTATGAATCCAGAAATTATTCAACAATATAAAACATTAAATTGGAATAGTCTATTAAGAAAGGAGTTAGGGGATGCTGGAAGGCTAGATGAAGCTAAAATTAGTTTTGATAGGATTAAAGAGTTTTTAGATATATTCGTTAATACAGAGATAGTTACAACATTATCACAGCAGGCTATATATGAGATACAAGGAACAATAAATGATTTTATTGTTTTTACCCAAAATACTATCTTATTATTTTCAGATACAAGTCAAAAAGAACATATTATAGAAGTAATTAGGGATAAAGAGTTCACTATTTTATCTAATTTAGCTAAATATAAAATATACCTTAATGAAAATATTTCTGAAGATAAAGAGGATTATACAAAAAAACTCGAAGAACTCAAAAAAAGAGAAGAGGAAATAAAGGAAAGGTTTAATATAGCTGAGGATCTTTTAGAAAAATCTCAAAAGCAAACACAAACAAGTGAGTCTGCAAAATACGGAACTGCCTTTGGGAAACAAGCTGAAAAACATAAAGAAGGAGCACAACGTAATTTCTGGCTAATGATTATATCTTGCATAATCACTGTGACGTTAGCCATATTTTTACTAATTGGTAATCAAAAGAATTTTAATTTAATTGAAAATCTTTCTAACTGGGAGAAATTCTTAAGATTTATTGTTGATCAAAATCTATTACTTTATATTATTATATTTTCATTATTAAGTTTTCTAATTTCACACTTCTCAAGGAACTATTCTTCAGAAAAAAACCTTGAAAATATTTATCTTCAAAAGCAAATGGCACTAAACTCACACGAACAAATTCTAAAATCTGTACACTCAACGGGAACAGAAAACGATTTAGAGACACAAAATGCACTACTAACATATATGTCAAAAGCTATCTTTGAAACAAAAGAAACAGGGTATTTGAAAGGGGTACAGCATAATACTAATCCAACAGGACCAATTTTAGATATGACGAGAAAATAAACAAAAAAGCCCTGCGATGTGCGGGGCTGGGTGTGTGGTGGGCTGGGATTAGCCGTCTTCTTCTCCGCGGCCTTCTTCAAGCTCTTCCTCCTCACAAAAATTTTCAGGTTCTATTCTCCTCACCGCTGTGATTACAATACCCACATAATTGGCACTAGAGTTAAGGTGTGGTAAGGGGATTGTATCTCCTTCTCCCGACACTACATCGGTTACAAATACATTTTTCCCAAGAGTGGGTGTTGTGTACTCACAATACCCAAAAAGATTTGCATCAGACTGACTAAAGAAGCCATGAAGGGTTGCCATTGGACTAAAGAATCAAAACAGTGACAATATAACATATTTTCTTAACTTTGTCAATACATAATAACGCATAATATAAACTTCAATAAGATTTAATAAGATGAGAAACATCGTAGACAAGATGAGATTTGTATACGGGCGACTGAGAGATGTGCCTGTACGGTAAACAAAAGCTCGAGAAATTGTTATTAAAAATATACTATCCATATAGCACAATTATCGACAAAAGAGTATAATAAATATATCTAAGTTAATTCTATGAAAAAAGATATAGCAATCAAACTATTTGAGAAAAAACAGGTT
>Ga0207935_1000237_pt1 | contig 14093 bp, 9 predicted proteins | sample LakMenEpi30Aug10_FD_150746 | JGI IMG/M metagenome (GOLD analysis project Ga0207935, IMG submission 150746) | Freshwater microbial communities from Lake Mendota, WI - 30AUG2010 deep hole epilimnion (SPAdes) | ecosystem: Environmental > Aquatic > Freshwater > Lake > Epilimnion/Euphotic zone ...
CGCCGGCACGCCCGATGCCGAGATCACCGCGCGGATCGCCAACTACGAGATGGCCTTCCGGATGCAGGCGAGCGTGCCGCAGGTGACCGATTTTTCAGACGAGCCGCAGAGCGTGCTCGACATGTACGGCCCCGATGCCAAGGACCCGGGCACGTTCGCGGCCAACTGCCTCCTCGCCCGCCGGCTCGCGGAACGGGGCGTGCGGTTCATCCAGCTCTACCATCAGGACTGGGACCACCACGGCGGCCTCAAGGGGGGCATCCGGTCGGAGTGCAAGCAGACCGACCAGCCCGCCGCCGCGCTCGTGCAGGATCTCGCCCAGCGCGGCATGCTCGACGACACGCTCGTGGTGTGGGGCGGCGAGTTTGGCCGCACGAACTACTGCCAGGGGCTCTACACGCCGGGCGCCGAGTTCGGCCGCGACCACCATCCGCGCTGCTTCACGATCTGGATGGCGGGCGGCGGCGTGAAGCCCGGCACGACCTACGGCGAGACCGACGACTACGGCTACAACGTCGTCAAGGACGGCGTGCACGTGCACGACTTCCACGCCACGCTGCTGCACCTGCTCGGCATCGACCACGAGCGGCTGACGTACAAGTTTCAAGGCCGCCGGTATCGGTTGACCGACGTCCACGGGAAAGTCGTTCAGGGCATCCTCGCCTGACCTGGATTCGCGTGTCCCGTCGCTCCCGCTCCGGGCTTTTTTGGACCCAAGAAGCCCCGGGCGGAAGCCCGGGGACACCGGCAGCGCCCACCTTTTTTGGACCCAAGAAGCCCCGGGCGGACGCCCGGGGACACCGGCAGCGCCCACCGCGTCACGACGCATCACAGCACATACACCGCGATCGCGGCGGTCATCAGCGCGGCGGCCCCGATCCGCCGCACGAGCGTGGCGCGGTCCACCCGTTGCTCGAGCTCGTGCCAGCCCAGGTGGGCAAGCGTCGCCCCGATCACCACCGACATGATGCCGCGGGTCGACTGCACGACGTTGCCGAACACGGCCCCCACGAGTGCGAAGCAGGCGTAGAGCGACGCCATCGCCAGGAGCCACGTGCAGGCATAGGCCACCGCCGTTCGCCATGCGGGCCACGCCATTCCCGCCGCTGGGCGGCGGCACCACCCAGCGAGCACGATCGGCCCGCAGCCAAGACCGCAGGCGACATAGTTCAGCAGCATCCCCACGACGGCGGCGAATAGCCTGCCGGATGGGACCGGGCCCGATGCGTTGAGGGCGTCGATGAGCCGCACGATAAAGAGATCGGAGAGCGCGAAGCACAGGCAGACGACGAGCACGCGGCCGAGCGCCGCCCTGGGCAGGCCTCCGGCGGTGCCCTGCAGCAGCGCCGTCGCCGCGACGGAGAGGCCGACGGCGAGCCACTGCGTCGCGGATAGGGGCTCACGAAGGAAGAGCGCGACGATGAGCGCGAGGATGAACACCTTCAGCCCGAGAAACGGCGTGAGCCGCGACGCTTCGAGTGTCCGGAGCAGGCTGAAGATGATGATGTTGCCGAGTAGATAGAACCCTGCCGCCCCAACGAGCGGCCCGATGAACCGGGCGAGTGGCGGCAACGCCAATGGCTGCAGGAGGATGATGCCTGCCGTCGCCACGAGGCCCATGACGACGTGCGACCGGACGAGCAGCCCGAGCGCCGCCCCCCGCCTGGCTTCGGCGGCGTGCCCAAGCGCATGGTGCCGCGAGAGCAGATACGAAAGCGACATGCAGGCGCCCGAGAACAGGCCGGCGGCGATGCCGAGCCAGGTGCTTCCGGCGGCGAGGCTGGCGGTCATGAGGCGGGGTGGTCGGGCGGCGCTATCGCGGAGTGGCCGCGGCGGAGCGAGTCTTTGAGGCTGATGAAGTCGGAGAGCAGGAAGATCACCGTGAAGAACGCGAGCGTCACCTCCATCAGCGTGACGAGTTTCGCGGGAATCGACTGGGGCATGATGTCGCCGAACCCGAAGAACGTGAAGTTGAGGACGCTGTAGAACAGGCAGTCGAACAGGATCCGAGGCTCGCCGAGCCCCGCGGCGAAGCCCGACAGGCTCCCCTGCTCCGCCGCCTCGAGCAGAAAAAAGTCGAGTGCGAACGAGATCGTGATCTGGGCCATGTTCACGCCCATCAGTCCGAGAAACCGGTGGTAGGGAATCTCGTGCGCGGTGGCGAGGAGGATGTGCTGGAGGTTTTCGGCGAAGAAGAACGCCGTCTTGAAGAGCGCGAGCCCGGCCACGAGCCAGCAGATGCCCCGCGGCGACACGACGCCGTTCCGCCACAGCTCGTGGACGATTCCCGCCAGCGCGAGGATGGCCACCGTCTCTAGGGCTTGCCGGGTGCGCTGGCTGGGGGATGGACGTGGCATGCGAGGTGGGCTCGTGGCGGCACGCAGGATACCGCATCCCCGACATTGTCGTTGCAGGCCGCACAGTCGCTACAGCCCGCCGTGTGGCCGGGCCGCTGGGCGGCAGCATCGCCCGCCGCCGGCCAAAACGGCCTGTAGAGTTCAGGAGGAAAGGATTCCTCAGCATGGCCTCGATCGATCGTCCGTTCGCGTCGCAATTTCCGGCAGGCCGCTTCGGCGGCCCACGCCCAGGCATTTCGTCGGTGGAGGCCGCCGCGCCGCGGCCGGAAGCGCCCCGCGATAGGCTGCGCGACATCACCGCGCTCGTGCTCCTCGCAGGCTGCCTGTTCCTCATGGCAGCGCTCGCCACCTACGACCCGGCCGATCCGCCAGCGGCCCGGGCTTTTCCACCTCACGCCCAGGCGCTGAACGCCTGCGGCCGCATCGGGGCTGTGACGTCGGCCACGCTCTACGAGTGGCTGGGCATCGGGGCCTGGTTTGTCGCCGCCCTTGTCGTCGGCGTCGATCTCGCGCTCCTGCGCCGCCGTGCCCTACCGGACCTGCCCGTGCGGGCTGCCGGCGCCGTGATGGCGACGCTTGGCCTGTGCACGCTGCTGGCGATGTTCGTGCCCGCATGGTGCCCTCGGCCCGTGTGGGGGCCTGGTGGCTCCGTCGGGGCCCTGGGCCGCACGCTTGCCGAAACCCATCTGGCGACGGCCGGCGCGGCCATCCTCGCCACCGCGGCCACCGCCGCCGGCCTGTTTCTCGCCTGCGACGCGCTGCTCGTGTCGCTGGGCACGGCATGCCTCTCGGGCGCGGCAGCCCTCGCCGGGGCTCTCCGCTCGGGCTCGGGCGCCCTCCAAAGCCGGCTCGTGCGCGACCGCATGCCGGGCCTTGATGAGACAACCGCCACGACCGTGGCCGACGGCTTCCCAGCCCTGAGGCTGCGCGGGCTCGACCGCGTGACCGACGGTGACGAAGAAGATGAAATCGAAGATGCCGGCCCCACGATCAAGGTGCGCCGCCGCGAGATCGAGCGCGACATCGAGACAGAGGACGACTCGTTCGACGACGACTCGGAAGCCTTCGACGTCGATGCCGACGCCACCGACAGTGGCGACAGTTCATCGGCCGACGAAGAATCCGCCGACCCTCCCGTGCCGATCCGCTCGCGCGGCAGCCGCCGCAAGCCCGCCTCGGTGCTCGAGCTCGCGCTCGACCCGACGGCCGAGTATGAACTGCCCTCGATCGACCTCCTCCTGCCCGCCGAGCAGCTCCAGCTCGACGCCCAGGAGCAGGAGGTGCGCGAGCGGGCCAAGGTGCTCGAGAAGACCTTCGCCGACTTCGGCTTCAAGGTGAAGGTGGTCGAGATCGAGACCGGCCCGGTCATCTCGCAGTATGAGATCGAGCTCGAGGCCGGCCTGCGCCTCGCCAAGATCGCGAACCTCGCCGACGACCTCGCGATCGCCCTCCGCGTGCCGAGCGTGCGGATCGTGGCCCCGATCCCCGGGAAAAACTCCGTGGGCATCGAGGTGCCCAACACCGACCGGCAGATGGTCCGCCTCCGCGAAGTGATCGAGGAGACGCAGGCCAAGAGCCGCACGATGAAGATTCCGATCTTCCTCGGCAAGGACGTGGCCGGCAACCCGATGGTGGTCGACATGGCGAGCATGCCCCACCTGCTCATCGCCGGCCGCACCGGCACGGGCAAGAGCGTGTGCTTGAACTCGCTGATCGTGTCGATGCTCATGACCCGCCGGCCCGACGAGGTGCGGATGCTGATGATCGACCCGAAGATGGTCGAGCTCACGCCCTACAAGTCGCTGCCGCACCTCATGCACCCGGTGGTCACCGACATGAAGAAGGCCGAGGCGATCCTCGCCTGGGCGGTCGACAAGATGGAAGAGCGATATGCGCTGCTCGCCAAGGTGGGCGTGCGCCATCTCTCGCAATACAACGCCCTCGGCCGCGAGACGATCCTCGAGCGGATGGCGCCCGAGAGCGACGAGGAAGCCGCCGCGATCCCCACCACCATGCCCTACATCGTGATGATCGCCGACGAGATCGCCGACATGATGATGACGGCCGGCAAGGAGATCGAGCAGCACATCATCCGCCTCGCCCAGAAGAGCCGGGCCGTGGGCATTCACCTCGTGCTCGCCACGCAGAAGCCGACGGTCGACGTGATCACGGGCCTGATCAAGAGCAACCTGCCGGCGCGCATCGCCTTCCAGGTGGCCAGCCGCACCGACAGCCGCGTGGTGCTCGACGAAATGGGCGCGGAGCGGCTCCTCGGCAACGGCGACATGCTCTTCCTCTCGCCGGGCACGAGCCAGATCCTGCGCGGCCAGGGCACGTATCTGTCCGACGACGAGATCGGCCGCGTGATGGCGGCGGTGGGCACCGACAAGCCGCAGTATGCGGAAGAGCTCGTGAACCTCCAGCCCGCGCCAACGGGCGACGCCCCCAAGGGCCCGAGCCCCAAGGACAAGGACGAGCTCTACGAGGCCGCCGTGGAAGTGGTGATCCGCGAAGGCCGCGGCAGCGTGTCGCTGCTCCAGCGCGCCCTCGGCGTGGGCTATGGTCGCGGGGCCCGCCTCATCGACTTCATGGCCGAAGACGGCGTCGTGGGCCAGTATGCGGGGTCGCAGGCCCGCGAGGTGCTGATCACGATGGATCAATGGGCGGATCGCAACGGCACCCAGCCCGTGCCGGCCGACCCGGCCCCGCGCGGGAAACTCAAGATCCACCCGCATGCCGCCCCGGCGATGCCGGCCGTGATCGAAGAAGACGAAGACGAGGCCGACCGCGAGGAAGCCTTCGCCGACGACTTCGAGGACGACGCGGGCGAAGACGACGCCGACGTGTAAATGGGGACGGGAGCCGATTAACCCGGAGGGGAAATCGGCTCCCGTCCCCTTTCCCTATCGCGGAGGCTACGCTGGAGCCATGCGCACGATCGAAATCTACGACACTACGCTCCGCGACGGCAGCCAGGGGGAAGGAGTCAACTTTTCCCTGGAGGACAAGCTCGCCATCACGCGGCGGCTCGACGAGGCGGGCGTCGACTTCGTCGAGGGAGGCTACCCGCTCTCGAATCCGAAAGACGCCCAGTTTTTCGAGCGCGTGCGCGGGCTGAAGCTCGCCCACTCGCGGGTGTGCGCCTTCGGCATGACCCGCCGCCGCGGGATGACGGCCGCCGCCGATCCCGGCATGAAGGCCCTGCTCGACGCGGGCACGAGCATCGTCACGATCGTCGGCAAGACATCGGCCTTTCATGTGAGCGAGGTGCTCGGCGTGTCGCGCGAGGAAAACCTCGCCATGATCGCCGACACGGTGGCCCACCTCACGCAGGCCGGCCGCGAGGTCTTCTACGACGCCGAGCATTTTTTCGACGGCTGGAAGCTCGACCAGGCGTACGCCGCAGAGACGATCGCCGCCGCCGCCCGGGCGGGCGCCACGCGGATCGTGTGCTGCGACACCAACGGCGGCACCCTGCCCGACGAGATCACCCGGATCCTCGGCGAGGCCACCGCGGCCCTCGCCGCCACCGGCTGCGCCCGCCCCCTGGCCATCCACTGCCACAACGACTGCGACCTCGCCGTGGCCAACTCGTTGGCGGCCATCGGGGCGGGCGCCGTGCAGGTGCAGGGCACGATCAACGGCATCGGTGAACGCTGCGGCAACGCGGATCTGATCTCGGTGGTGGCGAACCTGGCGCTCAAACTCCCCGGCAACACGGTTCTCGGAAGCAACGGCGCCGCCCATCTCACGGAGCTCTCGCGGTTTGTCTACGAGACGGCCAACATGGGCTACCGGCCGGGGCAGCCTTTCGTCGGCTCGAGTGCCTTCGCGCACAAGGGGGGCATGCACGTCCACGCCGTGGCCAAGGCAACGGAGTCGTACGAGCACATCGCGCCCGAGGCGGTGGGCAACTCGCGCCGGATCCTCGTCAGCGAGCTCTCGGGCCGATCGAACATCGCCGCACTCGTGACCCGCGCCGACGTCAAGAACGACCGCACGATCCTCGACAGGGTGCTGGCCGAGGTCTGCCGGCTCGAGAACGAGGGCTGGCAGTTCGAGGCCGCCGGGGCGTCGTTCGACCTGCTCGTCGACCGGATCGCCGGCACGTTCACGCCGGCATTCGTGCGCGACAGCTACAACGTCGACGTCGAAAGCCGCGGCGAGGGCGATGTCCGCACGCTCGCCACCGTGAAGCTGCGCGTGGCCGATGGGCTGCGGCATGAAGTGGCCGAAGGCGACGGCCCCGTCAACGCGCTCGACGCCGCCCTCCGCAAGGCGCTCTCGGTGAACTACCCCGCCCTCGCCCGGATGCACCTCCTCGACTACAAGGTGCGCGTGATCAACGCCCAGGAGGGCACGGCGGCGAAGGTGCGCGTGTCGATCGAGAGCACCGACGGCGACCGCGTGTGGGGCACCGTGGGCGTGAGCGAAAACGTGATCGAGGCGAGTTGGCTCGCGCTCGCCGACTCCTTCCACTACTTCCTGCGGCCAGCGTAGGACAGGCTTTAGCCTGTCGGTCGCCGATGTAGGACAGGCTTGAGCCTGTCGGTCAAAGTGACAGGCTGAAGCCTGTCCTACGTGATGCGTGACAGGCTGAAGCCTGTCCTACGTAATGCGTGACAGGCTTTAGCCTGTCCTACGTGGCCAGCCGCATCGTCTCTTCGAACGACCGCAGCCCGGCCGTGGCGCCCACGCCCGTCACGCAGCAGGCCGCTGTTGCGGCGCCGAGCCGGCCCGCCTGCTCCAGCGGCATCCCGCGCAGGATGCCTGTGATCAGGCCGGCGAGCAGCGAATCGCCGGCGCCGGTCGTGTCGGCCACGGGCCCCGGTGCGGGAATGCACGGAATCTCGAGAAACTCGCCCGCCCGCGGACTCAGGAGCGTGCCCCGCGATCCGAGCTTTACGCCGGCGACGCCCCGCAAGCCATGCGCGCGATACGCGGCGAGAATCTCTCGGGGATCAGTGAGGCCCGTCTGGTGAATCGCCTCGTCGAGGCTGGGCACATAGAGATCGACGTGCGGCAAGGCCGGGGCGATCGCCGCCAGCGTGCCGCCGCTTCCTCCCGTCTCGAGCGCCACCTGGCAGCCAGCCTCCCGCAGCACGGCCACAGCCTCGCCGATCGCCGGCTCGAGCCCGGGCAGCAGCCCGAAATACCCGAGCAGGGCGAGCCGGGCCCGGGAAAACTCTCCGACCTGCCGCCGCAGATAGGCGATATCGATCGCCCGGCAGGCGCCCACGTGATGCGCGAAACTCCGCTCGCCACTCGGATCGATGAGCACGGCGGTCGAGCTCGTGGCGTGCCCGGCATCCGTCTCCACCGCTCCGGCCCCGATTCCCTCGGCCTCGAGCCGGCGCCGCACCACGCCCCCCCACACATCGTCGCCGACGACGCTCGCCGCGGCCACGGCCAGGCCCAGCCGCCGGATCGCGATCCCGGAGTTGCACACGATCCCGCCGGTCGTGACGTCGATCGGATCGACCTCGAAGAGGCGGCCGCCGCCGATCGGCGCGGCCAGCCCCACCGGCTTGACGAGAATGTCGGCGGTGCAGGTTCCGCAGACGATGCAGTCGTGTCGCAGGTTGTTCGTCATCGGCGTCTGATAGTATCAGACGCGCGGGGTCCTCACGCGACGATGAGTTTTTACGTTTTTCCACGCAAGTCTTTTCAAATCGCGGTGATCACCGCGTGGTGGGGGCTCGTGGTGTGCGCCGGCCGGGCGCCGGCCGAAACGCCCAGCGTGCTCTTCATCATGGCGGACGACCTCCGCTGCGACGTCGGCTGCATGGGCGGCCCGGCCCTGACGCCGCACATCGATCGCCTTGCCGCCCGCGGCGTGCTCTTCGAGCGGGCCTACTGCCAGCAGGCGCTGTGCAATCCATCGCGGTCTTCGCTCCTCACCGGCCTTCGCCCAGACACGCTCGGCCTGTGGTGCAACAGCGTGCATTTTCGCGAGCTGAAGCCGGATGCCGTGACCCTCCCGCGATGGTTCAAGGAGCACGGCTACGCGACCCGGTGCGTCGGGAAGATCTTTCACAATTGGCATACGGCCGTGCATGGCGACCGCCAGTCATGGTCGGCCGACGAGTTTCTCCACTACGCGACGCACGGCGACGATGCCCCGCAGGCGGCCGACCCTCCGCCATCCACGGCCATCGTCCAGCGGCGCTACGGCAAAGGACCGCTCACCGAATGCCGCGATGTGGCCGATGAGGCCTACTACGACGGCCGCGTCGCCGCGGAGGCCGCCCGCGTGCTCGGCGACCTCAAATCCGGTCCGTTTTTTCTGGCGGTGGGCTTCTGGAAGCCGCACGCGCCGTTCAACGCGCCGAAAAAATACTGGGACCTCTACGAGCGGGATCGGTTGCCCCCGGTCGAGGCGACGCGGCCGGCGCACGCCCCGGCGATCGCCTTTCACGAGAGCACCGAGATCCTCGGCCCTCCTGACAGGCAGGCACCGCTTTCGCCCGAGGAGATCGCCGAACTGCGCCACGGCTATCTCGCCGGCATCAGCTATCTCGATGCGCAGGTGGGCCGCGTGCTCGACGCGCTCGAGCGCACCGGCCGGGCCTCCGATACGATCGTCGTGTTCGTGAGTGATCACGGCTTCCATCTCGGCGAACATGGCCTGTGGGCGAAGACGTCCAACTTCGAGCTCGATGCCCACGTCCCGCTTTTGATCGCCGATCCGCGGATCGGCCACGGTGGCCGGAAGACTCGCGGCATCGTCGAACTCGTCGACATCTTCCCGACGCTCGTCGATGCCTGCGGACTGCCCGCCCCCCCGGGGCTCGAAGGCACGTGCCTCATGCCGATCGTGCGCGGGCAGCCCAAGGCGGCCGGGGAGGCGGCGTTCACACAGCACCCGCGCCCGGCCTACTTCGATCGCGGAGCCGTGAAGCAGCCGGAGGCCATGGGCTACAGCATCCGCACCGACCGCGTCCGGTACACCGAGTGGCGCGACTACGCGACCGGCACGGTCATCGCCCGGGAGCTCTACGACCACACAGCGGATGCCGCCGAACTGCGAAATGCCATCGACGATCCCCGGCTGGCCCCCTCCCGGCGTGAGGCGGAGCGGCGACTTCACGGCCAGTTCCCGTCGACTGTCGGCGGGCCCTCGCTCCAGAGCCAAGGATTCAAGACCGAGGACTGAGGGCCAAAGATCCAGGGCCAAGGATTTGCGGACGAAAACCAGGGCGGTTAGTTTCGGGCGGACCATGCGGTTTCGGGTATCAGGAGTGCTTTCAGCGTGACGTCCGTCCCATCGAGTGATCTCGCCGCGCCACGATGGATGGCTCGCGTCCTCGTGGCCGCCGGTGTCTACAACCTCGTCTGGGGAGCGGCCACGGTCCTGGCCCCGAATTGGCTCTTCAGTCTCACCGGCATGGAGCCGCCGAACTATCCCTTCATCTGGCAATGTGTGGGGATGATCGTGGGCGTGTACGGCGTCGGCTACCTCGCGGCCGCCGCCGATCCGGTGCGTCATTGGCCCATCGTGCTGGTCGGCTTTCTGGGCAAGATCTTCGGGCCAATCGGATATGTGCAGGGCGTCGTCAGCGGGGAAGTGCCGGCCGCGTTCGGTGTCACGATTCCCACGAACGACGTCATCTGGTGGGTTCCGTTCGGACTGATCCTGGTACACGCCGCACGGATGCATGGGCTGGGCTTTGCCGGCGGCGCTGCCGCCGAGGCACCGCGGCCCGGCCGCAGCGTTGCATGATGGCTGCCTCCCTGCCCGCGGCCATGGATATGGTGCTCGTCGTGCAGGCGGTGGCGTCGGCGGCGATGTGCGGCATCATCTGGTTCGTGCAGGCCGTGCACTATCCCCTGTTCGCTCGCGTGCAGGGCCAGGAGCGGGAGTTCGCCCTGGAGAATCAGCGCCGCACGCAGTCCGTGGTGATTCCGTTGATGCTCGCCGAGGGCATTGCGGCCGCCGTGATCGCGTGGGCGCCGCCCGCGGGCGTGCCCCGCCCCGTCGCCGTCGCCGGGGTCGTCGCGCTCGCGGTCCTCTGGCTGTCGACCGCGCTTGTGCAGATGCCGCTGCACGCACGGCTGGCACGCGATGGCCACGCTCCGGCGGTGGTCGCCGCGCTCGTGCGGTCGAACTGGCTGCGCACGCTCACGTGGACCCTGCGGGCCGCGCTGGCAGCCTGGATGCTCCGCGTCGCGGCCTGACGCCCGCGCTCAGCGTGGCTCGGTCGCCGCCGACGGCTGGATGCGAAGCACGAGCCAGGCGGACAGGCCGGCGAGCGCCGCAAACGCGCCGAAGGTCAATGGCAGCGGCACCTCGTGGTCGCGGAGCCAGCCGAAGCCCACGTCGGCGAGGCCGCCGCAGGAGATGCTCGCCAGGTTCATGAGGCCATAGCCCGCCGCGCGCTGGTCTGGCCGCACGATCTGCGAGAGGATCGGCATGTTGTTCGTGTCGAAGAAGCCCCATCCCAGGCCGAAGAGCATCAGGAACAGGATCGCGAGCACGAGCGATTTCGTGCCCACCACGATCCCCACGCCCAGGAGCGCCGGCACGATCAGGGCCATGCCCAGCGCGCTCACGTAGATCCGCCCGCGGTCGGTGGAAAGCATCCAGCGGTCGGCCAACCAGCCTCCCAGGATCGCGCTCGCGATCGCCGCCGACTGCCACCAGATCACCGCGCTCACGCCGGCGAGGCCCTGCGTGAGGCCCAATTCCTTCTGGAGCACGCTCGGCATCCAGTCGCGCACGACCCAGCCCGCGATCGCTGGCAGCGTGAAGTAGGCGAGCAGCAGCCGATACGACGGATTGGCCAGCAGCGTCCGCCATGAGCCGAAAGCCGACTCGGCAGGCACGGTCGCGGGCCGTCGCGCGCCCGCCGGCTCGCGGAGCAGGAACAACAGCGGCACGGCGTACACGACGCCCAGGAGGCCGATGCTCGAAAAGCCCCAGCGCCAGCCGAGCGCCGGGCTGTCGGCCACGAATCCGCCGAGGCTGCCGAGCATCACGCCAAGATAGATCCCGATCTGGTGGATGCCGACGGCCCGCGACCGCGTCGCCGACGCATGGTGATCGGCGATCAGCGCGAGCGCCGTCGGAATATAAAACGCCTCGGAGAGCCCCATCGCGGCCCGCGTGGCGAGCAAATGGTCGTACGTCGTGGCCTGCCCGGTCGCCCACGTGACCGCCGACCAGGCGAACAGGCTCGCGCAGATGATGAGCGGCTTGCTGAAGCGGTCGGCGACGATCCCTGCGAACGGGCTGGCGAGCGCGTAGGTCCACTTGAACCAGGCGAGCATGTGCCCCCACTGCTCCTGGCTCTCGATCCCCGACACGTCGCCCATGATCGACCGCTGCATCGTGGCCACGAGCTGCCGGTCGAGATAATTGAGGAGGGCCACGGGCACGAGCAGTGCGACGACGAGCCAGGCGGTGCGATTCATGCGGCCTCCGGGGGAGTGTCGTGGGGCGGCGTCCACACCGTGAGGCCGGCGATGGCGGAGGCGGGCGGCGGCGGCCACGCCAGGCTCGCCAGCCAGCCGGCCGTCATGCAGGCCACGATCCCGATCGCGGCATAGAGATAGCCTTGAATGGAGGTGCGCGCGGCCACGAGCCCGAGCACGGTCGCTCCGGCGATCACGCCCGCGACGGCGCCCGCCGCGTTGGCACGCCGGCTGAGCATCCCCAGCAGGAACAGCCCTCCCAGCACTCCCATCACCAGGCCGATCGCCTCGATGAACCGGTCGAACAGCGAGAGGATGCTCGGGTCGACGAATGCCAGCCCGATGAGCGTGCCGCCGCAGCCGATGGCGAGCGTCGCGGCCCGGGCCGCCACGAGGGCCGCCCCGGCGCCGCGCACCAGGCGGAGGGGCTGCAGGAAGTCGGTCACGACGGTGGTGGCGGCCGAGTTCACGCTCGTCGACACCGTCGACTGTGCGGCCGCGAACACCCCGGCCACCACGAGCCCGGCGAGGCCGGCCGGCATCTCCCGGGCGATGAACAGGGGGAGGACCTGGTCGGTGTTGAAGGTCGGGTCGAGCCGCTCCGGGTGCGCCCGGTAGAAGAGCCACAGGCCCGCCCCGATCGCGAAGAACAGCACGGTGCCCGGCACCGCCATCACGGCGTTGGTCCAGATCGCCCGCGCGGCCAGCCGCTCGTCGGGCGTCGTCATGTAGCGCTGCACGATCGCCTGGTCCGATGTGTACGACGCGGCATGCTGCCCGAACGCCCCGAGCACCACCACGAGCAGGGCCAGCCGCGCGGATCCGGCATCGAGATGCCAATTGGCAAGGTTGAGCTTGTCGGCATCCCAGGCCGCCGCGAGCGCGTCGCCGGGCGCCCCGCCCAGGCCGACGAGGATCACCGCCAGGCAGGCGATCGCGCCCCCGAGCAACACCACCGTCTGGATGACGTCGGTCCAGATCACGGCCTCCAGGCCGCCGAGCACGCAGTAGGCCACGCTGGCAAGGCCGATCACGAGCACGCTGGCGGCGGGCGACAGCGGCGTGACGGCGGCCAGGGCGAGCCCCGCGAGCGCCATCACGATCGCCATCCGGAACAGGTGGTAGAGCATGAAGCAGCCGCTGCCGAACAGCCGCAGCGACCGGGAGAACCGCCGCTCGAGGTATTCGTAGGCGCTGGTGGCATCGAGGCGGCGGTAGAAGGGAAGCGCGACGTGCACGGCCAGCGGCGCCACCGCGACGATCATCAGGTTGCCGAGGAGCAGGACCCAGTCCTGGGCAAATCCCTTCGCCGGGATCCCCATGTAGGTGATCGAACTGAGCGCCGTCGCGTAGATCGACAGTCCGGCGGCCCACCAGGGCACCCGCTGACCGCCGCGGAAGAAGTCGTCGGTGTCGCGGTTGCGGGCCGTGAACCACGCCCCGAGGGCGAGCGTGCCGACGAGATACGCCACGAGCACGGTCGTGTTGAGCGCGCCGAAGCCGGTGCGCCCGGCGACGGGCTCGACCTTCCAGGCGGCCGGCGTGCGCTGGCGGGGCCGCACCTCGCCGCTGACGATCACCGCCGCATCCCCCCGGCGCACGGCCGTCGTGGCCACCTGGTTGGCCGGCATGGGCCCGGCGTCGATCCAGGTGTCGGTGATCGTGTGGTAGGCCAGGCTCCGGCGGGGAAAGCCCGGATGCGCGTCACGGAGCGCATCCACCTCGCGCCACCGCCCGCCATCGTCGCCCGAGAGGACGAACACGTGCGCCTGCCCGACGCCCACGGCCGTGCCGGCCATCACGGCACGCGGCAGGTCGGCCCGACGCCGCCAGGCGCCGCCTCCGCGCGGTGCGAACTCCTGCACGTCGCGCAGCGGCTCGATCTCTCCGGGCTTCCGCGCCGCCCGCCGGCCGCTCATCACATACACGCACGTCTCAAAGCCATTATGCTGGGCGACGACCACCGGAAATGCCCGCGCGCCGCCGGGCACGTCCGCCAGCCGCTCCCACGCGGCGGACGACAAGGAGCGCTCCTCGCCCACGTCGAGCCGGTAGAGGGCCGCGCCGGCCGTGTCGAGCCCGAGGCCCTGTTGGCCGCAGGCCACGTAGACCACGCTGCCGATCGCCGCCGCGCCGCCGCACGTGAGCGGCTGGGGAAGCGCCGGCAGCGGCGCGCGGTTCACCCGGCCGGCCGCCGGATCCCAGGTGAGGAGCGCCGCCGTGTCGAAAACGCCGGTGCCGTCGTCGCCCCCGACGCACACCACTCCCCGCGGCGTGCTGGCGCTCGCTCCATACGCCACGCGTCGCCCGAGCGGCTCGACC
>Ga0207935_1000246_pt1 | contig 13739 bp, 12 predicted proteins | sample LakMenEpi30Aug10_FD_150746 | JGI IMG/M metagenome (GOLD analysis project Ga0207935, IMG submission 150746) | Freshwater microbial communities from Lake Mendota, WI - 30AUG2010 deep hole epilimnion (SPAdes) | ecosystem: Environmental > Aquatic > Freshwater > Lake > Epilimnion/Euphotic zone ...
GATGTATTGAAACCGAGTGGTTTCAAGGAGCAAATCCCATTTGCGACAGGTTCGTAATCCCTTTCTCTCCGCTAATTTTATAAAATAATTTATGTCTCACTCAGAAATGTTACAAATTGTAGATCCTAGTACTGGAGAGCCAACTGGAGAACATGTCAGTCGTAAAGATTTATATGAAAAAAAACTTTGGTGTAGAACTACCAATATTTATGTTTTGAATAGTTCAGGACAGGTTTTATGCCATCAAAGAGCTTTGGATAAAGAAAGATATGGGGGGGCTTGGTCTACTCACTTTGGGGGACACGTTACGGAAGGTGAATCTTTCAAAATCAGTGCTCTTAAGGAAGTTATGGAGGAACTTGGGTTGTATGTCCTGCCTTTTCAACTAATACCTTGGAGGACTAGTAAAATCACTGCAGCTAGAATTTGGGTCAGAGACTTTCTTACTGTTTATGATGGAGATATTAAGAACTTAACTATACAAGAAGAAGAGGTTCAGCAAATAAAATGGTTTAATGCTCAAGATATTGTGGACGAATTAGATGGAGAGAATTTATATAATGACAAATCTGTCGAATGGCTTGCTGGTACACATGATTTCAATGCTGACTATCAATGTATGAGAGCGGTTTTAACGGCAACTATAGATATTGGGATTTTTGGTGGAGAATATAAAGAATTAAGAAATTGGTACCCTCCAACTGCAACTAAAGAAAATAAATTCTAACCTCTTCTATCTCACCTCTAAAATTTCTTCCATATTAAACCTGACTTTTGGCCAGCTTTGATGATCATCTTCCGGACTGCGGTAGCCAAGTCCAATTAGGGTGACGGCGGTATAATCTTTGAGCCCTAATATCTCGGTTACTTTCGTAGCATCAAACCCTTCCATAGGGGCGGCATCTACTTCAAGTTGAGCGGCTGTTAGTAATAGTATCCCAAGTGAAATATAGGCTTGTCTACGGCTCCAATCAAAGAATTTTTCAGGTTTAGTTTTATCTACAAATCCTTGTAACATATTGTGATATCCCTCAAGCTCAGAAATTTCTACTTTTCTTGCTTCAGCTGCTTTTCTAATAATACGATTGACATAATGAGAATCAAGTGTATTAGGTATAGTAAGTACCAGTAAGGTAGGAGATGTCTTTATCGAATCTTGCTTGAACCCAGCTTCGAATATTTGATTACGAATTTCTGGGGATTGTATAGAGATATATTTCCATGGTTGAAAATTCATAGATGAGGGGGATAGTCGTGCCACCTCTATAATGGTATGCAATATATCCTCTGAGATAGCAGTAGGTAGGAATTTATCTGTGGCATAGCGCCAATTGAGGGCTTCTAATATAGATTTCATTTTGGTAAATTTAATTATTTCATATTGTTAACAAGTATATTATAGCAAAATATTAAAAAATATGATATAATTTTAATATAAAGTAAACTTGCTTAATCAATAAAATATGAAACTTATAAATAAAATTAATAGACTAATTGGAGTGGCTTTTGTTTTTTATTTATGTCTGCCTTTTGTAGCTCAAGCTAATAGTTTAAGCTTTCCTAATGGAATTTTATTAAAATCTACTAATAATCCAAAGGTTTATTATATAGAAAATGGTAAAAAAAGACCAATTGAGTCACCCAATATGCTGAAGTCTCAGTTTAGATGGGATGATTTAGTAGTGAGCACTCCTGTAGAATTAGATGCTGTTCCAATGGGGGAGGAGATGACATATAGAGATGGGTCTTTATTATCCAACCGTGGAGCAGTATATGTAATTTCAGATGGTGCGCGCAGACCAGTAGAGTCAGCAAATACATTTTTACAAAAAGGCTATAAATGGAGTAATGTAATAGCAGTTAGTGATGCTGAGTTGGCCCCTCATCCACAAGGAGCTATGTTGGTGGCTAGTGAAAAACATCCAAATGGTAGTTTATTGGTAAGACCGGGAGGTGAGGTTTATGTGATTAAAAATGGGCAGAGAAGATATATTCCAAGTCCACTTATATTTCAAGCAAGATATCGTTGGGAGTCTCTGATTGATGTCTCAGAGTTATATCTGAATACGTATCCACAAGGAGCTAATGAATTTTATCCCGATGGGTTGCTAATATCTAGTGCCACGGGAGTATTTATGATGCAGAATAATGTAAGACAGCCTATTACTTCTCCTGCAGTTTTTGAGAGCTATGGCCTTAATTGGGGACAGGTGAGACGGGCTACAGATTTTGAATTATCTATTATCCCAGAATCTGGAGCTTTTAATAGGGTGAAACAATATGTAGGAGGCTCTATTATTGGAGCTTCTAGTGGTCCTGTATATCGTGTGGCTAATGATGGAAGTTTGCAATATATTTCCAGTCCTAAAATTTTTGCAAGTCAAGGATATAGTTGGGATTCCGTACTAAGATTACCAGACAGTGTTGTAGATAAATATACAAAAGTAGGAAGAGTTGGATTTGGGGACGGAGCTTTGATATCTTTTGCTGGGGGAATATATGTTATTGAGGGGGGATTGAAACGAGGTATTCCAAGTCCCGCAATATTTAATGCCAGAGGATTTAGATGGAATAATGTAACTGCGGTTTCGGAGGATGAATTTAATGCCAATGCTATGGGGCAGGCTTTATCTGATATCCAATCTGCTAGTATAGATGGGTATAGCATTCCAGCTACTAGCGGTAGAACTGCTCGAGAACAGCACTTAGCTCGAGATTGTAATGAAACAAGTGCTGATCATTATGGACGAGCTTTAACTTCAGCTTCAGCACAAAATGGATTATTAACTACTGGAGGAGCCTTTGCTTTAACTTGTCCAGCAGGAAGTCTTAATTCAAGTTATGCTCCATTTAGTGTTGATGAAGAGAAATATTATATTACTATGCGTTGGAATTACGTAAGATGGTATGAGGCTAATAGTAAACTCACTCAAAATATTTCATCCACTTCTGATAGAATTCCATTAGAATCTACAGCTGATTTTCCTAATACTGGTTGGGTTATAATTAATGGAGAGATTATTGCCTATAGTGGAAAGGATGGTAATAGTTTAATAGTATCTCAGCGAGGTGTAGATAGTCCAGCTGTGGCAGCAAGTCCACGAGCTCATAATTCAGGAAGTACAGTACAAGAAGTATATGAATATAGGTCAGATACTTGGCGCGGTAGAACTCGTACAGCTGAAATTTCAAACACATCTCAATCTAAAAACTGGCATCGGGGAAGAAAAGTTTTAGTAACCAATCCATCCAATGGTAGAATGTTGGTAGCATCTATTATGGAATCAGGACCTGCTATATTTACAAATCGTGTGTCCGGGCTGTCTCCAGAAGCTATGTTAGAATTAGGTATATCTACTGACTCTAATTTAGAGTATGGGTTCTTAATTGATCAATCAATACCAGTTGGACCATTAAAATAATGAGACAAAAAAATATTTTTTTTATTTGCCTAATAGCATTGTTATTTATAGGGTATAATCCTATAATTAGTTTTGCTAGTACTCCTAATATACAAGCTCGTAATACTTGGGCAACAGATAGTGATAATAATTTTACCAATAATATTTGGCCACCTAATGTCAATAATACTTTTCAAGTAAAGCGAATTCTAATTCATGATACAGCCATACCTAGTTTTAATAGTGATTCTCTAGATTCTAGGCAAATGACGAGATCTATTTTTAGTATGCATGCCAGAGATAATGGTTGGGGAGATATTGGGTATAATTATCTTATTGCTCGGGACGGTACAGTTTATCAGGGAAGAATGGGACAAAATGGAGTAAGAGGTGCTCATCTTTATGTTAATCGAACAGGAGATAATTTTAATTATCAAAGTGTCGGTATCGCTTTATTAGGTCAATATGGTAGTGGTTATTCAACAGCACCAGAAGCTATGAAACAATCTTTAGCTAAATTATCTGGATGGCTTAGCTCAGTAAACAGTGTTTCTCCGACTGATTTTGTAAATGAGCCAATTTGGAATTTTTATACCAAGGGATATACCTCTACTTATAACGGATTTAGAGTTTCTGACCATGGTGAGATTGAAGCTGGAAATGGAGATACTAATATGGTAGATATGTCTTGGCTTAGAAATAGAGCTCAAGAATGGAAACAATATTATGACAACTCAGTTTATCGTACAGAAAATGGAAGGATTTATAATATTCAAAACGGTATAAAAACTCCTACAGGTAATATTGGTGGTAAAACTATAATCAATATTAGTTCAACAGAAATTAATTTGTTCCCAGATACTACCGATATTAGAACTTTTCCTGACGGATCATTATTAAGAACAGATACGGGGGTTGGATATTTGGAAAATGGAAGTATTAGACCTATTATAAATCCAGATATTTTTAATTCTAGATTTAATTGGAAGGATGTAATAGATATTACAAGAGCAGAGTGGAACTCTTATCCATTAGCTTCAGCTCTAACTTTTAGAGAGGGTATGTTGGTTAGGGAGAGGAGTAATTCAGATGTATATGTAATTAGTAATCAGCAAAGAAGACATATTCCGTCTCCAGTTACATTTGAGAATTTGGGTTATCAATGGATTAATATAACTACTATTGCAGATGGGACTTTAGATATTTCTCATCCAAAGGGAGTTCCAATGCAATCTAGTCCATATCCTGATGGAACATTATTGGTGAATAGAGATAATCCTACCGGGATTGAGTTGTTAGAAAATGGTAAAAGAAGACCAATTCCAAGCCCTGAAGTATTTGATACTCAATATAATTATAAAGATCTAGTTCGTGTATCGGGAAGTGAATGGAATTCTTATCCACAAGGATCTGCTGTATATTTTCGGGATGGAGTTATTCTGAGAGCATCAGGCAGAGGAGAGGTATATATAATGTCTAATGGTAAAAAAAGATATGTCACTTCACCTTTTGTTTTTGAAAGATTAGGATATAAATGGAATAATATAAAAGTAGTATCTTCAGCTGGTTTGGATAGTGTTCCTTCGGGTAGTCCAATCACAGAAGATATGTTATAATATTTATCTTGCAAAAAAGTTTAGTTTATGATATAATTATACTTAAATGCGCGTGTAGCTCAGCTGGTTAGAGCGCTACACTGATAATGTAGAGGTCCCATGTTCAAGTCATGGCATGCGCACACTTTAGATAGAATAAATGTTACTTTAATTCTCCAGATCTTAACTTCTTTAGATTGGCTAAGTTTTGTATTAGCGCCCAAACAGTCAGAGGCCCAACACCTCCTGGAACTGGAGTGACTTGTCCTTTAAAATCAAAGTTTTTGTGATAAATATCTCCTCTAATTTTATTATTTTCGTCTTTTAGAATACCAACATCAATTATAATTTGATTCTCTCTAAATGTAATGTCTTTTAGTATTTTAGAATTTCCAGTAGCGGAGATTATGATATCGGATAAAGTAATTAATTGCTTTAAATTTTGAGTTTCTTTATGAGCTAAGATTGGTGTGGCTCCAAAGGCAGGCAGTATGGTAGCTAAAGGTTTTCCTACTAGAACGCTATCATTTATTATCAATACGGTTTTGCCAACTAAATCAATATTATAATAATCAAATAACAGAATAATCCCTTTAGGAGTAGCTGGAATAATAGGAGCTAAATTAGCACTAATTCGGCTTTGAAATAGTTTGCCTAACCAATAATCAGTGAGCCCATCAGCATCTTTTAAAGGGGTAATTGTATTAAGAATAGTATGCTCTTCTATAAAGGGGGAGAGGGGTAACTGTACAATAATACCATCAATACCAGTATATTGATTTAATGCTTTGATAGCCTCAACTAAATCTTCTTGAGATATATCTACGGGATATTGGAATAATTGTAATTTACCTCCTACATCTTTGAGTGCTTGGGACTTTTTTTCAATATAAATTTTAGAGGCCATATCATCACCAACTAGTATCACAGCCAAATTCAAACCCTGAGGAATAGTAGGTATTATATTTTCAATAATAGGTTTAGCAGATAATAAATTCATATTAAATTATAATTTAAATTTACTAATAAATTTAATCACTTCAGATTTTATTTGATCTAATTGATTAGAACGATCTATATTCTGAGCTACTTGAGCTATAAATTCAGAAATATTTTCCATATCTTGCTCTTTTAATCCCAAGGTAGTAACAGCTGGAGTCCCCAATCTTATTCCGTTTGGTTTAAAAGGAGAGGCAGTATCAAAAGGTATGGTGTTTTTATTAGTCTCAATATTGACTGAATTGAGAGCCTTTGACAAAGTATCTCCATCAATACCTTTGTTTCTTAAATCTACCAATATTAGGTGGTTTTCAGTACCTCCAGACACAATATCAAAACCTCTATTTTGCAAAGCCTTAGCTAAAGCTTTGGCATTGAGAATTATTTGTTTACAATAATCTGTATATTCTGGTTTAAGGGCATCTTCAAGCGCAATAGCAATTCCTGCGATATTATTATTATGAGGTCCACCTTGTAGTCCAGGGAATACAGCTTTATCTATTTTTTGAGCTAATTCAGGGGAGTTGGTCATTATTAAAGCGCCTCTTGGACCCCTTAGAATTTTATGTGTGGTAGTGGTAATTATATCTGCGTCAGGAAATGGATGCGGATGTAATCCAGTAGCTACTAAACCAGAAATATGAGATATATCAGCCAAATGATAAGCTCCAATACTTTTGGCAATCTCCCCAATTCTTTTAAAATTAATTTGTCTAGGATAGGCTGATTGCCCTGAGATAATAAGCTTGGGTTTATGTTCTTGAGCTAACTTTTCAATTTCAGCATAATCTATATACCCTTCCGGAGTAAGTCCATAACTAATAGAATTAAACCATTTACCAGAAATACTAACTTTATGTCCATGAGTAAGATGTCCTCCTGCTGGGAGCGAAAGTCCCAAAATAGTATTATGTGGCTCAAGTAAAGCAAAATAAACAGCTAAGTTAGCGGGGCTACCAGAATAAGCCTGAACATTAGCAAATCTTGTACCAAATAAATTTTTGGCGGATTCAATGGCAATTAATTCAATTTGATCTATGAATTCTTGACCTTCATAATATCTAGATTGTGGATAACCTTCACTATATTTATTGGTAAGACTAGATCCGAGTGCTGTTAGAATTTCTTGAGAAACATAATTCTCAGAAGCTATCAGTCTAATTGTATTAGCTTGTCTCTTGGTTTCTTGTTGAATTAAATCTAAAATTTTACTCATTTTATTAGAATTATATATAAAACAATTATAGCAAAATATATAATATTATACTAATTATTATGATATAATGGTATATATGATAAATAAATTAGATAGATGAAACCTTTAAGTGGTAGATTATTATATATAAATTTAGTTCTTGCTATAATTTGGGATACTATTGGGTTTTTTTTATTTATTTTAGGTTTAATCCCTGGGGCACAACCAATCACAATTACAGCATCTTTAGTTATTGATGCAACTGCATTTTTTACTGATTTAATATTTTGTATATTATATCAGGGTTATGTCAAAATATATAATGCTAATTTTAAGCTATATCAACTGAAAAGAATTAGGGAAATGATGAGATTATCCAAGAAAAATAGTGGTACATCTAATAATCCTATAACTAAGAATTTAGCTCGTCAAACTCAAAAAATAAATCAATATATGCTGGATAATTTTTCTAATTATATAATAGGTTTTACTGTAAAAAAAATTCAATATTCAATCTTGACATCAGTAGTAGAAATAATTCCTTGGATCGGTGATTTTTCCCCATCTTGGACTATTAAGGCTAATTTGCATCTAAGAGAGCATCGTAAAATGGCTAGAGAATTAAAAATAAGAAATACAAAATTTGAAAAATCTTTAGCGAAGTGGCGAGGCTCCTTAAAAATTGGAGGCGTCAGAAAATTTATGTCCCCAAAAAATAAGAATACATCAGTTAAAGAGACAAACTCTAATAATATCAGAACATTTAAAAGACGTGTACCAAGTGAGGTGGGACAATCTCCACAGCCAAAAAAAGATATGAATTTAGATGTTAAAAAGTCAGTCGCTAATAATATTAGACCATTTAGAAGTCGCTTACCAGTCGAGAATGCTCAACCTGTACAGGCACAAAATAATAATAAATTAGCCAACATACAATCAACAGCTAACAATGTTGCTTCTATCAGTAGACAGCTAGTTGGTTCTATACCACAACAGTCTTTAAAGGATGAAGATGATGAATTACAATACAGAAATCAACCTATTAATGATATAAAGTCTATAAAAAAACAAGTATTTAGTGATATATCCAAACCCGTATCAGCTAAAAAAGATAATATTTTACCCAATATTAAAAGTGTAAATAATGAAAAATTAGGCTCTAACAATATTAGACAATTCTCAAGAACTGCACAGAGTCAAGTAAATAGTGATAAAATACTAGAAACATTAATCAAAAAATAAATACTATTCTAAAACTTTAAAATATGATATAATTTACAATATGTATTAAATATATGAAATATAGAAATATTATTAAAATAATTATCTTAACCATAATTATAGGCTTGTTGGATACAGGCTCTCTCTTAGCTCAGACTATAGATAATAATGCCACCACTAATTCAACTACTCCCAATTTAATCAGTTCTATTAATAATGATCCCAAGACTCAGGAAGAAGCTAATAGGTTAATTGACTCTTTAATTAATAAAAGTTTTGCTGATAGCTATTATACAGATAAATCATCAATAGGTGAGATAAAATTAGTAATAAAAAATAAATATTTATTCACTAAACAGAAGATAGATTTTTCTACCGTGAACTATCATATAGATAAAAACTTTAAATTTGAGGGAGCGGAATACATTTGGAAAATTAAAAAAGGAGATAAGATTGTAATGGAGTTGAAAGACATCAATAAATCTAGCTTTTTCTATAATTTTACAGAATCAGGGACTTATCAGATAGAGGTGAGTGTTAGCTCAGCTGGAGTTGTGAAAACAGGTAGCATTAGTATAGATATTTATAATAAATTATCTCTAGATTACAGACCACTTAATCCTGGTAAAGGAGATATAATTACAACAGCTACAGAATTACCAGTATCCCAATATGCAATAGAATGGAAAGTAGATGGAGAAACCAAAGAGACAAATAACAATAAGATAACATTTACAGAAAATAAAGGATATAAACAAAACTATTTTATAGAAGCTATCGCTCGAGATAAGCTGAGTGGATATACTAAATATTATGGTAATACCACTATCAATATTCAAGAACCAGAAATAAGAATATCTTTGGTAAATAACAAAAATAATGCTCCAATTGACTTTAATGAAGAAATTAATATTAATGAGCCTATTCAACTATTAATCTCTAGTGATGTGTTGAACTCTAGTCAAGATTCAAAATTAGCATATACATATAGAATTAATGACAAATTACAAGATGGTAGTGGAAACTCTGTAACATTAGATATTGATCCTAATCAATCATATAAAATAGATATAATTTCTAGAGATACTAGTGAAAAAGATGCTAATGCAATAAAATCCTTTATTATCAATAAAGATAAAATATCAACTCCAGTAGATGCTAATTTAGCCAAAGTTAGTAGATTAGATTATTTCAAAAATGATAGATATTTGGGAATAGGACTATTATCCATAATTCTAGTAATGATATTAGTAATGTCTAATCATAGCTCACTGAATAAGAAAATTGAGAAATAGTATTGTGGATAACTTAAGTAAGAAGCAAAAATTTATTATTTTATTAGTTGGAGGTGGGATAATAATTGTAGGTGCATTTATTTGGTCTATGGTCCTTAATTTAAGTCAAATGTCAATTTCAAATCCAGTTCCAGAATTAAGTTTCCCAAAAGAAATCTCAGAAATAATAGAAAAAAATAATTCTTCATCAGAATTACAAAATATAACTGAAATTTTAGAAAAAGATAAAAATAAAAGTGTAGATTTAGATGAAAATAATAAGGCTAATACAGAATTAAATTTAGACTCAGATACAAAACAATAATAGTATATTATTCAGACATATCCTGAATTACAGTTTTTTCCCCATAAGTATCTAAAGTCCAAGCTACCTCTTCTACTCTAGATTGGCTATACTCATTCTTCTCCCGCATATAAGAGGCTTTCTTTTTTTGAGTAGTAATTTTGATAACTGATCTTGTAATATCAACATCACGAGACCATAAAAATAAAGTCGGTTTTATAATATAAATTATAATATTTGTAAGTAAAATATCAAAGTTCTGGCCATTTATTTTAACAAATGCAAAAGCAAAGGTTGCCCCTATCACAGGTAATATACTAATAAAAAACACTCCTAGATTAGGCTTGAAGTACCATAAAAATCCACCAATCACTACTCCAATAGCTAAAACAGCAAATTGTCTAATAGTAATAGGTCCAAATATTTTATCTTCAGAATCAACAAATTGAGGGATATTATATTGTTGCATATTAGTTTATTCAGGTTGCTTTAAATTTACTAAATTTTTAGGAATAGGAGTTGGCTTGGCAGTTAGTACAATTGGAGCTGAAGACTTAGTCGGAACAGGCATACGAGGCACCGGTTGAGGGCTAAATTGAGGTATATTATTAGCAATACCACTATGAGTAGTGGATTGGGTAGGTTTAGGATTTGTATTATTAACTATATGTGTTGGTAAGGGAGTATTAATAGCCTCCTTACGAACAGGCTCAGTATTAACAGCAGGTATATTATTATTATCTAAATCTTGATAAAGTACAGTAGTATCTGTTTGTAAATAATCATAAAAAGATAATACTTTTCTTAAAGCTTCTTTTTCAGCTGGACTCAAAGTTTGGACTACAGTATCTCCACTAATAAATTTAGATTTAGCAAAATTATCATTAGAGTTAATCCCAGTAGCTCTATTATAATATTCAATCCAATTAGCAATATTAGGTTTAGCTTGAGGATTGTCTTGAGATAAATGTAGGGGAACAGTCCCAATTTGCTGATTGTTTTTCTCAACTAAACTCAATAAATCTTTTCGCATCATTTCTTTGATTAACTCTATTGGATAAATAGAATATTTACTCTCAATTCTGGCTCTAAGATCTCGCTCAGAAGGCCAAATAGGATTCAAAGACTCAATTAGGTTAAAAGATATAATGTTAAATAATAATTCGTATTTCAAATTCGGAATAGCCGTCACATAAAGTTGGAAAATAATTTTAGATAATTCGCGATAAGCATCTGGATTGGATGTTTTTATATTATTATCAATAAGAGATTTTTCTAATTTTTCAGCAAATTCAAAAGCCCCGAGAACATTGTCATAAGTTATCAGTGATTTGGCTTCTTCTTGTATTTCAGTGAGTGTCATATATTAATATTATATTATTATGAGGATGGCACTTTAGAGCTACCAGATTTTTTACTTATTAATCCTTCTAATGAGGCTTCTAGTTTTTCACGATCTTGAGGATCAATACCAGTGCTTTTTAACTCTTCTTCTATAGCTTCTTTAATATCATCTCTTTTATTACCAAATGGAGTCCAAGATTTAGGGTCTTTTAATAGATCTATTGAGTTTTCTTTTTTAATAATGGTTATAAATTTACTAGTATCTAATTTATAACTTGCTACTCCATCATTTTTAAATTTATATACATCATTACCTTCTGAATCTTTTTCTTTTTCTCTAACATTAAACATTTTATTGTTTTTTACAAACATAGCTCCAGATCCTTGTATACCTGCATCTATAGCTTTTTTAGCTAGAGAATCTTGATCCTTAGGAGTATCATCAGTAAGTCCCACTGTAAAATTATCATCACCTTTACTTCTTAATATATTGACTTGCCTAGATTTGAATTCATTAAGTATTTTATTGTTTTTCATTTTATTACCACTAGAATCTGTGCCAAATTTATCATTTATAAAGTTACCTAACTGGTCACCTTCAAATTCATAGTTATTAGAATAATCCTTAAAGCTATCAAATTTACTATTTTTAACAAACACTTTATCCCAACTTTTTAACTCAGATATTCTTGATGATAAAGCCATTGCCATTGCCTTATCTCCATCTTTAAGAGCTGTATCTAAATCACTAATTAGCTTCTCTATATTTTCAATACCTTTCAGATCTGAAGAGCCAGTTGCTTGATTAGAATTAAATATTTTCTTATATCGTTCGTTAGCTTTCTCTTCTAACTTACCTGATACATATAGTTCATTGGCGTACTTGGCTTCATACCCATCTTGTAGATTTTTTTTACCCTCAGATGATAGTCCCTGAGTCAAAGTTAATGGGTTAAAATTTACTTCTCTACCTAATATTTTCCTTTTATTTTCACCAAATATACCAGTAGCATTAGCCTGTCTATCTTTGAAATCTTTCTTAGCAGCTTCATATTTTGCATTTTGACGAGTTATATTAGTAAGACCACCTAATGTTTTATCTCCATACTCTCTTGTATTTTTTATCATTTTTCCAGTACCAACTCCTCCAGCTCCGACATAAGCTCCTAGTCCTAATGTGGCAACAGTACCAGCTACTCCCACAGCATTTTTTAGTATAGTAGGAGCAGATTGAGCAGCCTTGGTGGCTGTAGAATTGGCCAAGAATAATAATCCTATCACTAAGACATAATTTATTAGATTACCATTATTCATCAAATTATCCCCACCAGTCGTAGCAGTATTAGCAGAAATTCCAGTGCTCATCAAAGAAAATGCTAAATATAAGAAAAACATTAAAGTTGGCCCAGTAACTAAGGCTTCTTGTAATTGTTTTTTCCAATCATCACTAATAGATTTTAGTCCTGGTATTAAAGTAGCCATAAAAGCCAAAGGAGCTAACATTATTACAAACCACAAGGTTACTATCCTCATAGCTAGAATAAGTGCAGTCCATAATAGTACAAATACTAAAATAGCAATTACAACAATAGTAAATATATTTAAAATAATATTCTCTGTATTAGATTCTGAACCTGATTCTGCTATTCTGGATGCAGTTCCAATAATGTTTGCCATATTAGGTCCAAAGGAATTATAAAAAGATATCATTATAATTTGGCTAATATCTATCAAGAATCCTACAATAGCTTTACTGAAATTTATAAATAAAGCTACAAATATAAAATTAGGCAACATTCTTTTAGCTGTATAATTATCTAAAGATCCAACATTAAGTACAGTTGAGATTGCAATTAATAATAAAACTAAAGCAAAGAATAAATTAGAGAAGTTTCTAGTAATTTCCCAGCCAGCATTAACTCCTTCACTAAAGAAATTCTGATAGGACATAACATTTGTTAATAATGGGACAACAGCATTGTTTAATAACATTAAAAAAAAGTTTTTAAACATACCAATTATGTTTGCCACTAGAAATCCAGCTGTTTTATCTAAAGCCCAATTTACCATAAAATTTTAAGGTATTAAACCATTAACAGCTCCACTTACATTGCCTATTCCTGGAATTTCCATATTGCCAACTATTCCGTTTAATAATCCAAAAATCTGTTTGTTTAATTCACAAGATAAACCACTAGTTACATTTATTACTAATGAATCTTGAAGAGATTTAAAAAATCTATCTGGGTCAGGTATTGCTCCAGTTCCAGTTAATCCGGCTTGCAACTGATTAGCAAATCCTTGTGGATTCTTCAGAGAATTAATAGGATCAGATTTGGCATTATTAAGTACAGAGGACAAGGTATTATTTACTCCATATAACCCTTGGGTTAGGACTGGTTTTAG
>Ga0207935_1000249_pt1 | contig 13670 bp, 15 predicted proteins | sample LakMenEpi30Aug10_FD_150746 | JGI IMG/M metagenome (GOLD analysis project Ga0207935, IMG submission 150746) | Freshwater microbial communities from Lake Mendota, WI - 30AUG2010 deep hole epilimnion (SPAdes) | ecosystem: Environmental > Aquatic > Freshwater > Lake > Epilimnion/Euphotic zone ...
AAAGCATAGGTTATAAACTTGATATAATCTTGTTTTACTTCCCAAATAGGGGTTGGGATTTGCTCTAATCGTAATAGCTGTACGCTGACACTAGGAGCTGGAGAGAAATCTGTTTTTTCAAAATTATAGACTACTTCACAATTATATAATGAGTTTAGGATAATAGAGATAATACTCGGCTCCGTATTACCAATTACGCGCTCTATTGCTTCTTTTTGTCCGAATATGAGGGCGGATTCTGGGCTATTGTCCCCACCATATAATCCTTTGATCAGCTCAGAGAATATGGCAAAAGGTGGATTGGATATAATCGCAAAGCTTTCGTTGGGATACTTAATTTTGCGAATATCCTGATTGATAATAGTTGCTTTATCTCCAAAATTATCTTGTAGCTTGCTATATAAATCTGGATCAAGTTCTATTGCCTGTACTCTATATTCTCTTGCGATAAGCTCTTTTGTAATAATCCCCTCTCCTGCTCCTAAATCTAAGATGAGGGAATTTGGACTTAAGGGAATAAAATCAATAATATACCGTATTAAAGCAGGGTTTTTGACAAAGTTTTGAGAATAGGCCTTGCGCTTCTCACTATTATAATCTTGCATATAATTTAGGATTCTAAATGCTCTATCAAATCCATCACTTTGACCCAGAGAGCCTCTTGTGTGGCAAGTTTTTGAGATGACTCTGCTATTCCTAGTCTTACATCTTCTTTGAGATCAGCAATTTTCTTATCTATTTTATTTAATTCTTTGCGAGCTTGATATAATTCTCTTTTACGTGTTTTCTCATCTCCATAATATTGGGTAACTTCTTGTTTAATTTGCTCATTATTCTGGGATTGAGCGATGTCTGTGTGTTGCTTTAGGCTCCAGACATATTCTTCATACTTACCATTGTATTTGGTAATATTACCGTCTTTAACTTGCCAAATTATAGTGGCTAAATTATTTACAAAACTTCTATCATGGCTTACAAAAATAAGAGTTCCACCCCACTCGGATAAAGAACTTCCCATAATTTCTACGGTTTCCATATCGAGATGGTTTGTAGGTTCATCCAAAATTAAGACATCATATCCTTCTAAGAATACTGCTGCGAGTCTTAATCTAGCCTTTTCACCTCCAGATAATACGGTGAGAGGCTTATCATGTTCATTTTTAGAAAACAAAAAACTTCCTAGAGTTTTCTTGACATCATCATCACTAATATTTATATCGGCAACTTTTCTAAGATAATCATAAACAGTAAGCTGATTTTGGGTGTCAAATTCTACACTTTGAGCAAAATATCCCACTTTAAGACCATTACCAAATTTAAATTCCCCTGACAAAGCCTGAATTTCTCCAGCCAAAGTCTTTAGCAATGTAGATTTTCCTTGTCCATTATCTCCGAGTACGGCAACTTTTTGTCCTCTCTCTACATATAGATTTTGTCCTTCTGCAATTTTAGTATTACCATACCCAATTTTAATATTACTAACATCTAAGCCCATTCCAGAACTCTTTGCAATGAAAGGTAAATGCATTCTTATTTTTGAGCTAGGGGTATATATAGTTTTTTTCTCCTGAGATAATCTCTCAATATGTTTCTGTTTTGATTTAGCTTGAGCAGCTTTACTTGCCTTTGCTCCAAATCGGTCTATAAATTCTTGTAATTGAGCTTGTTTCTTTTCAATATTAGCATTAGTACGAATAATTTGATTTTGTACTGTTTGTTTATATTCAAAATATTCATCTACATTGCCAGGATATAGAGTTACTTGCCCTTGATCAACTTCTATGGTGCTTGTCATAACTCTTCTTAAAAACTCTCTATCATGAGTAATTAACAAAACAGTCCCTTTATATGATAGTAACCAATTTTCAAATAAAAGAATAGTAGATAAATCTAGATAGTTAGTTGGCTCATCCAAAAGTATTAGATTTGGTTTAGCCATTAACATTTTAATTAGCTTCAATCGCATTCTGTATCCTCCAGAAATATCCCCAATAGGAAGTTCTAGTTTTTCTTTTGGCATATCGAATTCTAGGGCTTGTTTTATAATTTCCCAATCTTGAGCTTTTGTTACCTTCAATAAATATTCTAACCCAGTTTGAGTGAAGTCAAAATCATCTTCTTGAGCTATATATCCAATTCTAACAGTTTTATCTAATGTAATAGACCCATCATCTGGTTCCTCTAGATCTAAGATAATTCTAAACAAAGTACTTTTACCAGCTCCATTACGTCCTAATACTCCATAAATTTCCCCCTCATGAATTGAACAGTTTGCTGTATTAAATATAACCTTGAGTCCATAATGTTTCTCAAGATTATATATACGAATTAATTCCTTTTTAGCCATAGTATATATAATTTATCCTTATACTATGCCATAAAAATAGTAATTTTACAATGTTTTATTGAGCTGGAGTAGATTCTGGAGTTGTAACAGTTTCTGGAACTGTGGTTGGAGTAGTAGTAGTTGTAGCTGGCAATTCTACTGTTTCCACAACTTCATCTAATCCTATAGGGGGTTCTTGGCTTTGCCTATAAAGTAAAAATCCTAATGTGGCTCCTCCGCCGAAAATTAATATCAAAAGTATTGCTATCAAAGTAGGGTTGCTACCCTCGTTTTGTACATTTTCTTGTTGTATTTCTTCTGGTTGCCCGAATACATTATCCATATTACTACTATTAATTAATATTTATTGAGACATAGTCCCGATTTTGAAAGTATCTAAAACATTACTTGCCCCCTCATCTTTATGTTCTTGAGGTTTGGAAAATAGCTGACTTCCATCCTTTCCACAAATTTGTAAGATTTCTTTTTCACCTCCTGGGTGATTAGGAATATAGGAGGTTATATCATATACATATCCTCCTATAATTGTCCAACAAGAGGTTTTATTATTTTTTTGTTCTATTTGTGACAATGTATACATAGTATTACTACTGTCTTTAGATAAATCCTTAATATTTTGACTCGATGAAACCTTTGATATATCTGAGTTAATATCTTTACTTCCTAAAGTTACTGGTTCACTTTTTGTGTTGTTTGAAGATCTATTTGTATTATATATTGAATAAGCTAGATAAGTTCCAGCCAATAAAGTTAGGAATATTAATATAATACTAAGTGTAGAAACTTTTTTTTGATTTTCTGGGTGAGATGAATTATTTACTGATTGACTTTCAAAAGACATATCTATATTTAATTTATAATATTTTCATATAATATAACTATAACATATTGTTATTTTTTGACAAGTATTAATTTAATTGTTTTGTGAATAAGATAAATTTTAGCTAGAACAAAGGATAAAAATAAACTTATGATTAATGTTAAAATAAAATTGTGAATAAGTCCATACGCTAAATATATATCTGAATTTATAATTTTAGTAAATAAAATTTGGTTAATTGGAAAATGCAATAAAAATATCCATAAGCTTAACCTTCCAATTGGAGCAAAAAAATACTGCATAAATTTAGAACCTGGTTTATTGGATTGTAAATAGCCTAATATTGTAAATATAAATCCAAAACCTAGTATAATTTGAAAGTTATACAAATAGAAAAGTCTAAAGATATTGATATCTGTATTTATATAAATCATTGAAGTTATGAATATAGATTGTAGAAATAAGTATATTATAATTAACTCTACCCAAATATTAGATATTTTATTATTTAAAACATCTTGTCGTAACATCCCATATACGAAAAATATTAAATATTGTGTAAATAATGGGAAATCATATAAAGCCCATGTGGGTGGAATAAAAAAAGATATTACTGAAATAATTAGAGACCCTAGTAATAAATATTGGGGACTAATTTGACGCATATAATCTAAAACAGGGTATAGAATATATAGTTGAAATAAAACTGGAATAAAATAAAATGGTACTTCCATATTACCTGTTATTATAAACTTCCACAAAGGTGTAGAGTTATTATAACCAATTAGCCATAAAGTAATATTAACTAAAATATATGGAATACCAATTCTTATAAATTTACTAAAATAAAAATTAAAAATGTATTTCTTATTCCAAACAAATTTCTTTAATAATAATCCTGAAGTGAAAAAAAATACAGGAATAGCAAAGCGAGATATATTATTTATAAAATTGAGAATTATAACATCCAAAGTACTATTATATTTATATAACAATAAATAACAGCTATGTATTAAAATAACAGCTATAATTGACATACCTCTTATGGTATCAATTATTTGTAATCTTGAACTATTTTTGTTTAGCCCCATACTAGCCCTAGATTCGATATGCCAAAAAATTTTAGCATAACGAGGAATACACAAGAGTATTATAAGACTAATACCAACAAAAATGTACTCTAAAGCAAATTCTCTGATATACATTAACTCATCAATTAATTTCTTTATATAATTCTGGGGTATATGATTGCAGTGGGAATAAATATTTTCTGGTTCCAGATTTGATAATAAGCTCATTTACTGTGCGGACATTTTTATTATGAATATCGACTAAGTTTTCATATTCTTTAACAGAGGTATTAAATTCATTGATAGATTTATACTCGACTATAATTTTATTATATTGAGCATATTTTTTATCAGCAAAAAGCTTATCCACTATAAGCTTTTCTTCATCCAGAGAGGTTTTTAATTTTTCTAAACTCTGATCTTTTTCTTCTATTGAGACTCTCTCAATATTGATAGTTTTACCTAAACTTTTTATAGTTTGCATATCATCATAATTTACATCCTCCTGATACCACCAAAAAGCCGCATTGCTAATGAAGTAAAAAACTAAAAATATTAATAAGTATTTTAATATTGTCATTATATACATTATACATTATTTATGTATTTTATGTAAGTATTAAAATTGATTATTGTTTTTATATAGATAAAATAATGGTGCATTATTAGCTCCATAAAATGTATTCACAAGAGTATAATAATCAGGAATAGGATCATAGTTATCGGTAAAAAAGCTTTGCTCAAGAATCCAATCAGCTTGGAATAATGCCTCTTTATTTATTTTATAAATTCCAGTAACCCCTTCTGGCAAAAAAGAAGTTAGTTTATGTTCTGGCATTAATAGAATGTAAAAACCTACTGATTCCCCAGGTTTAACCCATTCATCCAGAGAACTAATAACATCCAATGTCCCCTGCCCCCAGAATCCCACTGGCAATACATTCTTCTGCGATACCTGAGAAGCCCCACCAGTAATCTCATTATAATAATCAAGATAAAAAGGATAAGTTGATTTAATTTGTATTCCTAAATAAATAATAATCAAGATTATAAAACCAATTAAAAGTTTTTTACTTTTAGAAAATATTTGTTGTATAGACATCACTGCTAAAATAGAGAATGGTATATATAATGGTAATATATATCTCATACCACCTTGTTTAATCGGTGAAAAAGACCAAAGCAACCATATTAAGAATATTGCAATTAAGAAAATGTTTTTGGCTTTATATTGAGATGGATTAATTATAATCTTTAATACTTGTAACAGTCCTAAAAATAGTATTAAAATCGGTGTCTGATACATAAAATATATAATATAATATGTCCAAGGAGTTGTAATAACTGAACCAAAGAATAATTCTTTTGGGTCTCCCCCCCAATGATTGAAAGTAGATTGTATGCTTTCAATTGGATTTGTCCACCAATATGGAAATATAATGAATAATCCTATCCAAAGACTTATAGGTAACCATATTAATACCCAAGGAATTTTTGCCTTCCAATTAGGTTTTTGAGATAGATTCTTCCACCAAGATATTGTCTCCCATATCCAAATCGGAAACATAACAAGAAAATTATTGAATCGAGTACTAAATGCTAATATGGCATGGAGATTCATTATCACGAAATGCTTTCTTGACTTAGTTTTTTGGTATAATAAATACCAATACCACATTCCTGTTACAAAGAATAAAGACACCGACTCATGTCCCACTAAGCGAGTATGAGCAATAAATAATGGGTTAAGCCCCACTACAATCACCGCTAATACAGATAGCCAAAAATTGAGATAAAAACGAGCCAAAAAGAATACATATATCAAAGTACCCAAACCAAGCAATACACTCATTAATCGAGCAAAAGTATATATATCAGAGACATCATCACCCCAATTAGATATTTTTTGAACCCCAATATGTACAACTTCTGCTATGCCATATACATATTTAGTTACGGGAGGATGCTCTTTATTAAAAGACCAGGCTTCTTGTGAGAAATCTAGACGACTAAGAGCTTTTATATAATCCCTCCCCGCCTGCACATATACTGGCTCATCATAAGTAACCCCTTCTTTTTCAAACCCAATTAATCGAATAATTGTTAATATAGATATTACTAAAGCAAAAATCACAACCTTTTTATACATATAATGAATATTAATTCTTATACAAAACTATGCGGTTAAGGTACATAAATGGGATATCAATAATACCTACTATCCATTTAATAACCAAGATTCCAGTAATAAGTGGTAAAAGTGGTTGTACTCCAGCAAAGGCAATAATAACAAAAATTAAAGTATCTAGAGCCATAGCCGGTAGAGAGCTGAAGACATTTCTCAACCAAAGATGTTTACCTTTGGTTAATTTTTTGAACCAATCAAAAATATAGGCATCAATATTCTCACTAACCAAGAAAGCCACCCAGCTAGCAAACATAATTCTCGGAGTATAACCAATTATCTTAGCAAAAGCTTCCTGATCTGGCCAAAAAGGAGCGGGTTGTAAAGAAATGGCCAGCCAAATAAAAAAAGCTACTGCCACCTGAGTTATAAAGGTAATTAAAATCATCTTTTGAGTTTCTTTTCTCCCAAACTTTTCATTTACAATATCAGTTAAGAGAAAAGTTACTGCAAATACTAAAGTCGCTGAAGTAGCATAAAATGTATTAAACCCTAAATCAAAAGTAGCAATTTTATAAGCCACAATATTACTAATAAGAACAAAGGCCACATATAGACCAACTAGAGCATCAACTCTATTATATCTCCTAGCATACCAAGATCCAAACAAGGAAAAAGCAGTAATCGAAATAATCCAAAATAACATCTGCAATAACATGGTTTTAAAAAATTAGTTTATGCTGTTTATTATACACTATTTTATTACATTTTTGTAAATAGGTATATCTATGTTATAATCTATACAATAAAAACAATATCCTGTATCATATAAATATATGAACCAAAAATCCATACTCTCTGGCATATTACATGAAGTTACAGAAGATATAAACCAAGCACTACAAGAAAATCTAAATTTATTAGAAAAATGGAATAATTTAACTCCAATTCAAAGAAATGAATGGATATGCTGGATCACAATTGTAAAAAGACCAGAAACAAGGCTAAATCATATACGAAGAATGCTAGAAGAAATGCAAACTGGACATAAAACCCCTTGCTGTTGGCCGGGATGCCCACACCGTAACCCCAAAGCCCAAAAATGGTTTGGGAAAAAGGTTAAGTGATATAAAAACTGTCCCTCTTTGGAGAGGGTGCCCGTAGGGTGGGTGTGGATTTTTCTTAGTGAAGTGATTAACAAAAATAATTGTATACATACATCTGTGATGATATAATTATGGATAAATACTAATATGTTTGTATGTATAAGAAAAAGTTTTTTATCACATTTGCTGGAGCAATAGGTAGCTCTAAGACCCCCATAGCTAATTATTTAAGTATAAAGTTTAATTTACCAGTATTTAATAATGATGCTATTCGATCAGAAGTAATCGAAGATATTGGGTTTTTAAATAATGAAGAATATATTAAAAGACGAGATTTACGATTAAAAGAAATATTAGATAGTGGGATACCATTTATCTATGACGCGAGTATAGATAGAGCATGGGAGGATAAAAAAGAATATATTATACAATCACAATATGAGGCCTATATAATTAGTCTTGATTTAAGTAAAGAATTATTAATAAAGCTTTATCAAGCAAAAAAATATAACGAATCATTATTAATTATCGATACTCTTATTAAAGATCATAATGATTTCCTAGAACAATATGAAGATGACATTAATCTCCACATCACAGATAAAGATTTTATAAATCGCATCAATATTGCATATTATTCAGTTTATGTATATATAATAACACTCTTAATACAAAACTAAAAAAATTGTGGATAAATTTAGATTAAAATCCGATCAAAATATGCTATACTTATAACATAAATTTTTAAATCAATTAAAATATATGGAAAATACTCAGCCTGCATCAAATGTACCCACTACAGTAAAAAAAAGACGATTTCCAAAATTTCTAACTTCAGCTTGGTTTATAATTCTGACTACTATTATATTATTAGCAATTTGGATTATAATTAGTATTCAGTCAGTTACAAATGAATTCTTAGGTATGTCTGGAGGAAACTCTGCTGAGAGTGGAGATTTAATTTATGAATATTACAAAGGTGACAAAGAATCAGAGATTAAGGTGGCTAGATTAGAATTAAATGGCCCTATTTCAAATAGTTTAAATGAAGGTAGTCCATTATCATTAGTAGCTCCCCAAATAATCTATGGTAAAGAAATAGCTAGTAACTTAGATAAACTATCTCAAAACAAAGATATTAAAGCCGTACTGATTGACCTTACCACTCCAGGCGGTGAGATTGGAGCTTCTAGTAATATTGCTGATGCTATTGAGGCTTATCAAAAGAAAACTAATCAAAAAGTCTATGTATTTGTTAATGAATTATCCGCCTCGGGAGGAGCTTGGGCATCCGCTACAGCTTCTACGGTTATTGCTAGTCCGACTGCCATAGTTGGTAGTATAGGAGTAGCTGGAGGATATGCCCCTAAATTTACTAATATAAGTTCTTATTCAGAGGGACTTCTGGGAGCATCTGTTAACGCGAATATAAATTTTACTCCTATTTATAGAGGTAAATGTAAGCAACCAGACAATCAACTTAATATCTCTGATGAGTATATTAAAGATTGTATTAACCCAGATGTAGATGCGCTTTATTCAGCTTTTGTTAATCATATTAGTAAATACAATCAACTTTCACCAGAAACAATCCGTAATGAAATGGGAGCTAGAGTTTTCTTAGGAAATTCAAATGAGGCTACTAAATATGGTTTGGTAGATAAAGTCGGAAATGAAGAATTTGCAATAAACCTAATCAATCAGGAATTGAATCAAGGTAATCCCGTGCAAATTATGAATATAAACGAATATACTGGAGGATTATTTGAAGAATTATTTGGTCCAATTTTCTATAAAGATAAAGCTAAAGTATCCCTATCACACACTTCTTTTTGCCAATCTAATACTCCCCTATTATTATACGGAGATATAACTCAAATCCGAACTGGTATTTGTAAGGAGTAGGGATTAATTATATGCTTATAGTATCAAAAATTAATAAGTATTTTGGAGATTATAATGTTACAAAAGATATTTCATTTACAATAAAACAAGGTAGTATATTTGGACTATTGGGACCAAATGGAGCAGGAAAAACTACATTACTTAGAATAATAACTGGTATATATGCATATGATTCTGGAAGTATAACTTGGCAAGGTTCACCGATATCAATAGATAATTCCAGTCTTATAGGTTATCTGCCAGAAGAGCATGGATTATATCCTAAAATGAGAATTATTGATATTATAATTTACTTTGCAGAAATCAAAGGTGTTAATAAATCTAAAAAATTACTTTATGATATAGATTATTATCTCAAAAAGTTTGGTATATATGAGGATAGAAATAAAAGAATAGAGCAAATTTCTAAAGGAATGCAACAAAAAGTTCAGATTATATCTACAATTATACATAATCCGGACCTTATAATCTTTGATGAACCTTTTAGCGGGCTTGATCCTGTAAACTCTAGAATACTAAAAGAATTGATGCTAGAATTAGCCCAAAATGGCAAAACTATTATTTTCTCAACACATAGGATGGAGCAAGTAGAGGAATTATGTCAAAATATTATTCTGATTGATCATGGGCAAGAAGTTTTATCTGGAAATATTGAAGAGATACAATTATCTTATCGCAATCAAACTTATTTTATAAAAACTAAAGATAATTTAATAGATCATATTCCTGGGGATATTATCTCAAAAACAGATAATACTGTAATATTTAAAAATGAAAATAAAAATGAAGTAAAATCTTTTCTTAAAGAATCTTTATCTAAATATGATGTCCTAGAGTTTCGAGAAATTTTACCAACTATGGAGGATATATTTGTAAAAGTAATAGAAGAGAATAATAAAATATAAAAATATGAGTAAATTTACTACTGTATTTAAGAGAGAATATTTATCCAGTATAAAGAATAAATGGTTTTGGATAGCAACTATAGCTGGACCCTTAATATTTGTTGGAATTTTTTTTGTACCTATCATATTATCCGTTTTAGAAAAAGATCCAACAGCTAATATTTTAATCATAGGGTCGGATAAATTTTTTCTAAATGATGAAATAAAAAAGTTTACTAATGATAATATATCTATTGAATTAAGTGTTGAGACAGTAGAAGAAGCTAAAAACAAATTGAGAAATTCAGATACTTTAGATGTTTTGGCTGACTTTAACAGCATAAATCCAGAAAACAATGATTATGATATATCTATTTTATCAAAACAGGCTTTAGGATTCTCACAAGAAATTTTAATTTCAGATTTTATAGTTCAAATAATGCAAGATATTCGTATTCAAAAAGAAAAAATACCTACAGAACAAGCCGAGAGAATCAATAAAGAAATATCACCAGAATTTAGTACACTTGATTCTGAAAAAACATCATCCTTTCAAGCATTTATCTTAGCTTATGGAATAGCCTCATTAATGTATTTTCTAATACTATTTTATAGCTCCAAAATTATGAGCAGTGTTCAGGAGGAGAAAAAAAATCGTATTGTAGAAGTATTGTTATCATCTATGAATACCTCTAGTCTTTTATTCGGTAAAATTTTTGGAGTCTTGGCTGTAGGATTAACTCAGATAGTGCTTTGGGGCATATTATCATTAATCTCTATACCAATAATAGCATTTATAATATATCCTATATTAGGATCCGTTGGTTCTAATATACCTCCTAGTGATGACTTAGGAAGTATGAGTGTGATTTGGAGTGAATTGCAAGTAATTACTGAGAACTTAAATATATTTATTTTGTTTATTATATTCTTAGGATTTCTATTTTTTGGACTTCTATTATATGCTGGAATATTTGCATGTATTGCCTCTAGTACTGATTCTGAGGCAGAAGCTCAAAATTTATCAATCTTTGGTTTTTTACCAGTTATAATGTCTCTTCTAAGTCTAAATGTAACTATTGATAACCCTACTTCAAATATAACAGCTATATTGTCTATGATACCATTTATATCTCCTATAAATATGATGGCTAGAATTCCATTTAATGTTCCTATCTGGGAAATAATACTGTCTTTGATAATCCTAATACTAACATCTATTATAGTAATATTATTAGCATCTAAATTATATAAAGCTGGAATTTTACTTTATGGAGAAAAATTATCTTGGAAACATATTAAAACCATATTTTTAAAGTAAAAGACTAAAATTTTATACGATTATTGCATAAAATGATTGAAAGTTTTATAATATAGATATAATTTAAGACTTAATATATGGCAAAGACTTGGCAAGAAAAGTTTGAGACCAAAAAAGTAGAGCAAATCAAAAGATTAGATACTAATTTTGCTGATATGAAAGCTGGTGATTTAATGTTGATCTCAACTCCTCAAAAAATAGCAGATTATATAAACTCAATCCCGAAAAATGAGAATAGAGATCTCTCACAAATGAGAATTGATCTTGCTAAACAAGCTAAAGCAGATATTACTTGCCCAGTCACTAGTGGTATATTTACGAGAATTATCGCCGAGAGAAGTTTAGAATTAATGGCAGAAGGCAAAGACCCCATCGCTCCTTTTTGGAAAGTAATAGACCCCAAAAGTTCACTGGCTAAAAAACTTTCTTGCGGACCTGAATTGATTGAGAGTTTAAGAGAAAATAAAAATTAAGGATTTCATACATAAGATGTATGAAATCCTTAAGAAAGTTTTGAGATTAGAATGGAGAAGGAGAGTAAATTCCATTTGCGACGAAGGAATTATTGCTCTAAAATTCCCTTCTTGAGGGGTGTACTGCGTAGCAGGAAGAAGTGGAAAAACAGGCTACTGTAAGTTCCCCCCTACATTAATTCCTCTGAGTAAAGCGAGATATTTCATAGAGATATTATAAGAGGCTTAAAATCAAATTGAACTTGTAAAATAAGAGCAATAATAACCAAAGAAATGGGAACAATAACTCGAATAACAAATTTAGTTTTCTTAGGATCTAAATTAGGAATAATTTTACGTAAATAATACCAAATAAAAACCTTATTCTCACCTTTGCCCATCTCTAAATGTGTTATTATACATCCTCCAATAACCCAATACTGAATTTGTAATGCTATCACTCCTATTATAATAATTTTCCAATCAAAAAATATTGGTGATAAATATGCGGGGATTAATAATAGTATATGTATCCAGAAAAATATTCCAAATTCTTTTTTCATAGTATTATTCTTATCTATTCAAATATGTTAAGGTCAACTGTAATATAGTCGCAAAGGAAACCCAAAGCAAATATGGGATACTAATATAGGTCACCCATCGTAAATATGGCCAAATAGCAATCATAGCCCAGATGAGGGTAATCAATAATAAGATAATATCTATGGAAGCTAATAGATTATTCCTGAGACCAAATTGCAAAGGAGAGAAAGCTACATTGAATACCAAATTCAATACAAAAGGTAAAGCTACCATCCAAGGAATTCTCCCTATAGCTACCTGATAGAATACGGTACCGAAACTGGCAAATATAATCACATACAATATTGACCATACTGATCCGAATAAATAGGAAGGAGGAGCCCAGGACGGTTTGATGAGATTAGCGTACCAATTATAGGTGTTCATATTTTTTGATTATATCATTCAGGTGATATTTATAAGTCATCCATACTTAGCTTATGACCTAAATATTCTAATCTATTTATAAGGTCTCGTATTTCTACTAAAAATATAGGATCAATATCTTCTATAGGTATAATTCTATCAAAAAAATAGTTAAGCTCTTTAATCTCTATATGCAACCTTTGTAATAACTTCTTATCAAAATCAGCGTGCATAATCCTATTTCTTAAAGTTCTTAATTTATGGAATGTATAATCTAACTCTTTACTATATTTAGTATAATTTATAGAATGTTTTATTTCCATAAATAGTCGCTCTAATTTTTCAAAAAGATGAATATATTCCATTAAATATTTTTCTGAAATTCTAGTGTTAAACTCTCTATCTATTTCAAGCCTTTGTCTTCTTTTCATCATCATTTTCTTTTCCTGTAATTCTCTTGTTTCTCTAACTTCATCTATTGTTTCTGGCTTAATAGGTTTACGATCATAATGTCCGTAATAATCTAAAAATCTATCTGCAGTATATATATGAAAATCAACTTTTGCTTTTTCTAACATCTCTTTTTTTAACTGAGGTAAGGGCATAATTCTCTTTCCTTTTTTTATCAACCACCAATCTTCTTTAACATCACCAGATATAAATATTATTGGTCTTTTAGTTTCTATTGCCTT
>Ga0207935_1000254_pt1 | contig 13560 bp, 11 predicted proteins | sample LakMenEpi30Aug10_FD_150746 | JGI IMG/M metagenome (GOLD analysis project Ga0207935, IMG submission 150746) | Freshwater microbial communities from Lake Mendota, WI - 30AUG2010 deep hole epilimnion (SPAdes) | ecosystem: Environmental > Aquatic > Freshwater > Lake > Epilimnion/Euphotic zone ...
CTGGTGCGCAGATATCCCCCTCGATTCGTCGATCGAATTCCGCGTAGTAGCGAAACCAACTATTGCCGAAATCGACTTCTCCGTAGGCTTCTTTAAGCGGCTTGCCTACTTCGAGCGAGAGGAGTTTGGCGAGGTGATCGCGATTCTGATCGACCAGATCGGCCCACTTGCGAAGCACTTTTCCTCGTTCGACGCCTGTAAGTCTTCCCCAGCTTTTTTGCGCGGTCTTGGCGGTGGCTAATGCTTGATGGACTTGTTCTTCGGTTGCGGCTGGGACCGTCGCAATCACTTGCTCGGTTGCTGGGTCGAGCACTTCCAGTTTATTGGGTGAAGTGACCCACTGGCCGTTGATGAACATGGCGTAATCTTGCATGGTGAGAGGGCTCCGAGATTAAGGAAAATAAATCGATCGACGGCTTGGTGCGTCGTAAGTGAGTGGTTGATTTAAATGTTAACTTAACGACCCATGGGTGATATGCAAACCAACCTAGTTGAAATCTCTATCGGGATCGAAGAAAACTAGAGCAAGCGATTGAGCCATATACCAAGGAGGTTGCAGGATGGGACCCTATATGTCCGAAGAGAAGCGACATGTGATTCAGCGTGCGCAGGCGATCTACGAAAGCACGTTGCGGCAAAATTTGGATCCAAGTTATAGCGGAAGGTATGTTTCGATCGAGCCCGATTCAGGTGATTACTTCCTAGGGGAAAGTATTTTTCACGCGATTGATGCAGCGTTAATGAAACATCCAAAGCGGTTGATACATACGATCCGAATAGGTGAGCGATAATCGACTCAGCTTACTTGGGCTGTGGTAGATCGACGAAGCTTACGCTTTGGTAGCAAGAAACTCTCCTTTGCCGACGGGTACAAGGCAAGTGGTGAAAGTGTTATCGCGATGAACCTCGGCCACGAACGGGGCCATTTCCTCGGGATGTGAAGTTGCGTTGTCGACAATGAGCAGTCCTCCGGTGCGAAGAACGCGACGGATATCGGGCCACCATTTACAATACTCGCTTCTTAGAGCATCGAGGAAGATTAAGTCAAAGCTTTCTGATGTAAGGCCCTTGAGTGCTTCGCCTGCATCGCTGTGGATTTGCGTGATGTAGGAAGTTAAGCCAGCTTTCGCGAAGGTGTTTTTAGCGAGTCCTATTTTGAATTCCGAGTAGTCGATGGTTGTGACAAGGCCGCCGATGGCGCGGGCAGCTTCCGCAAGCCAAAGAGTTGAGTAGCCGTTGGAGGTGCCGAGTTCGAGAATCCTTTTAGCTGCGGTGGCTCGAATCATCACAGCCAAAAATTCGCCTGTATCGCGTGTGATATTGAGCATCTTGTCTTTGCGCGCTTCCATGACCGCATCATTCTGCTCGCCAAACTGTTCAAGTTCACGTTTGATTTGTTCAAGTGCTTCCATAGTGTTTATTCTGAAAATGAAGCTTTATTGGGTGAGGTGTTAGCATACTGTGAGGTGGTTGTTATGGAGGGAAGCCTTGTGTTTCTTTGTGGTAGTGCCCGCCAGGGAGTATCAGGTGAGCGATAGACGCGGCAGGATGAGGTTCGCGATGCGAGCGATGTTTTGGGCATCGTCTAATCCACGATGATGCTTCCCTTCGTGCTTGAGTCCTAGGAATTTTAGAGCGGACATCATACCGCAACGATGTTGCTGAAAGATACTTCCGAATTCCTTCTTAAGGTTGATGTGTTGTTGAAGGCTGGTTGGAAAAGGGATTTGATGTCGGCGGCAATCGATACGCAATTGTTCGAGGTCATAATCGCCCCAGGAGCACCACTTGTAAGCATCTTCTCCGATCCATGTAAGCAAGTCGTTAAAGACTACGGGGAAGATTGGTGCGGTATCGACATCGGCTTGTGAGATCGAAGTAAGTTTTTGGCAAAAGTCGCTCAGTAATGGTTCGCGAATCGGTTTGATGAAGCGACTGAACTGCGAAGCTGGTGGGGCTGAGGCCGATGGGATCATGACAGCGCCGATTTCGATGATCTCCATGCGCTCGGGGGATTGGTTTTCCGGCCAGCAGGTAGCTTCCAGGTCGATGATGATAAAACGCATGAAGCGATGGCTCTGGAGGAAGTGATAGTTGGCTGAGAAAAGTTTCTTATGGTTTCTAGTTTTTCTTTTTAGCTGTCTTGTTAGCTTCGGTAGGTGGGTAAGTTTTCAGGGAGTGCTTCAGCGAGGCTTGTATCAATTTTTTGAGTGTTGGTTTATGGATGTCGGCGAGCGACTTGATGGAGATGCAAGATTTGCCATGGGTGATCTTGCCGAGTTTTTCAAGCAGTTCTTTGGAGTCTTCGAGGCTACAGCTTAGGTAGAGAGAAATATTTTTCTTGCGAGACGAGAATGCAACTCGTGGCCAGTCGCCGGAACGGCCGCTGGCGTAAACGTAGTGGTAGGTGTCAAAGCCGACGATATGCTCGCCCCACATTTTAGGTTCAGCCTTGGTGACGGCCTGCATCATTTGGGCGATCTCGATGCAATCGGCCCGAACCTGAGCATCATCGATCGCATCGAGGTAGGCTGCGACCGAGGCTTCAGTCTGTTTGGTTTTGGGTTCTGCCATAGCAGTCTTCTTTCGAAGATTTAGGAGGCTTTTTAGGGAGAATTACGTTGAAGGAGACAGCATAGTCGGGTGGAAGCTTTGATGGAATTGCGGCATAGTCGTGGATCGCTCCGCGGTCCAACGTTTCGGCCGCAAGCCTTTTGGAAACAGTGAGGCAGGATCTACGTTAAAAGGGTCGGGCTCTCCATTCGAATTCACCTCCAATCAAGTCTTTTGTCTGCGCTAACTGCCGTTGGTATCCCCCTATAAGAACGGTTTTTGTTTGTTTGGCTGGGTTTTTGGGGGTTAGGGAAATGGTTTTGGGGTTGTCAGCGGCGGGAAAATCGTTAGATTCACCGGTTCGTGTTAAAAGTGTTTAATTGTGTGTAAGAGTGATTGTTTGGTGGGTACGTCGTCCAACGAGAACGCGCATGAGTGACGTTCGGTTCGGACCGGCCACCTCAGGGATTTGTTGACAAACCCATGGCGATAACGACAGAGCGCAAGCAAAGCTTGGTAGAACAGTATCGGCAGGCTAGTGGAGACACAGGATCTCCCGTAGTTCAGGTAGCGTTGCTGACCGAACGCATCAATGCGTTGACTGAGCATATGCGAACGCATGACAAGGATTATTCAAGCCGTCGTGGTTTGCTGGCGTTGGTCAGCAAGCGACGTCGTTTGCTGGATTACCTTCGCCGCATTAATCCACAGCTGTACTTGGATACGATCGGCCGATTGTCGATCCGCAAGTAGGTTGCTGGAGTCAGCGAGTTCCTTGTTGTTGCTGCGAGTCTGAAACCGGTTTGCCTCTTCTCTATCGCGACCGGTGAGACGTAGTACCAACGGCACCATTGCCGTTAGGAAGATTGATGGTTGCTTCTCAGCTTGGAGAGCCTTCGTTGTTTGGAAGGACGAAAACAAGCCACAGCAAAGTCGTCGACCGAGCATCGCTCGATTTTCGATTGTTAAGGATGCGCTGTGAAGATTCGCGTTGAAAAGCAGATTGGTGATTTAGTACTTTCTTTTGAAACAGGACAACTCGCAAAGCAGGCTGCAGCTTGTATTATCGCTCAGTATGGCGAAACGATTGTTCTTAGTGCGGCTACCTCAGGTCCTTCGCGACCGGGAACCGACTTCTTTCCTCTGACTTGCGATTATCGCGAGCGACTTGCCGCCGCTGGTAAGTTTCCCGGAGGTTTCATCAAGCGAGAAGGTCGACCTTCGATGAAGGAAACGTTGACCAGTCGCTTGATTGATCGCCCAATTCGTCCACACTTCCCCAAGGGATTCCGAGACGAAGTTCAGGTACAGTGCATGGTGCTTTCGAGCGACATGCAGAATGACGCAGACGTGTTGGCGATGAACGCTGCCGCTGCTGCACTTTTCGTAAGCCCATTGCCCTTCGAAGGCCCGATTGCTTCGGCACGCGTGGGTCGAGTTGAAGGGAAGTTGATTGCTTTTCCAACGACCGATCAGCTTGATGCGAGCGATCTCGACTTGGTCTTGTCTGCCAACGAGCGTGAAGTGGTGATGATCGAAGGTTTCGCAACGGAAATGCCCGAAGCGGAAATGATTGAAGCGATTCAGTTCGGTCACAATATCATTCGGCAAGTGATCGCATTGCAACGCGAGTTGTATGCTCAGGTCAAGCCACAGAAGATCGAATTCACTCCTCCATCTGATGGCGGTCTATACGACACGCTGAAGAATCGTTACTACAACGACTTCCGCGCAGCTAAGCAGACCGAAGGCAAGCAAGCACGAGCTGAAGCAGTTCGCAATCTGAAGGCGCGAGTGCTCTCGGAAATTATTCCTGACCCAACTGCTCCGGGCGCGATCGCTACTTCGCTGTTCGCTTCGGTTTGGCATGACCTAGAAGAAAAAGTTGTACGCGACCTGATCCTCTCCGGCACTCGACCTGATGGCCGTGATCGCACCAGCTTGCGTCATATTGAATGCGAAACGGACTTGTTGCCTCGCACGCATGGTTCGGCTCTTTTCCAGAGAGGTGAGACACAGGCGTTGATCACCATCGTTCTAGGTACGGCTCGCGATGAACAGCGAGTTGAAGGCTTGGTTGAAGAGTTCAGCAAGAAGTTCATGCTGGATTACAACTTCCCTCCATTCTCGGTGGGTGAATGCAAGCCGATTCGTGGACCAGGTCGACGTGAAATCGGTCACGGTGCACTAGCAGAACGAAGTGTGGCGTCGGTTTTGCCAACTCCTGATGACTTTCCTTACACCATTCGCGTGATCAGCGATATTTTGGAATCCAATGGTAGTTCCTCTATGGCTTCGGTTTGCGGTGCAACGCTGGGCTTGATGGCAGCCGGTGTTCCTATTAGCAATCCAGTAGCTGGTATCAGCGTTGGTTTGGTTCGGGAAGGGCAGGATCAATGGGTTCTGTTGACCGATATCATCGGCGATGAAGATCATTACGGGGATATGGACTTTAAAGTGGCGGGCACGCCCAACGGTATCACTGGTATTCAGTTGGATTTGAAGATCAATGGTATCAGCGAAGAAATCATTCGAGCCGCGTTGAAGCAATCGCGCGAAGCTCGTATCGAAATCTTGCGAAAGATGCTCACCTGCATTCCTCGTCCTCGCATGGAAACAAGTCGATTTGCACCTCGCTTGCTGAGAACCAAGATCGATGTCGATAAGATCGGCGCGTTGATCGGTCCCGGCGGTAAGAACATTCGTTCGATCCAGGAAGATACGGGCGTGACGATCGATGTTGAGGATGACGGTACAGTGACTGTTGCAAGCTCGAACCAAGAAGCGGCTCGCGCAGCAATGGCTCGAGTGGAAGCTGTTACGGCTACCGTACAGATCGGCAAGATATACGACGGTACCGTTTCCAGCATCCGCGACTTTGGTGCCTTCGTTGAGATCATTCCCGGGCGCGATGGTCTGTGCCATATCTCGGAGTTGTCGCATGGCTACATCAGTAGCGTCGACTCGGTGGTTAAAGTGGGCGACACCATGAAAGTTTTGGTCATCGATATCGATGAACAGAATCGAGTGAAGCTCAGCCGACGACGAGCTTTGGAAGAGCTCGGTGTTGAAGATGATTTTGCAACGGCCGAACCGCCAACTGATGAAGGTGGAGAAGGCGATTTTGATGATTCCAACGGTGGTGGCGGTCATCGTGGCGGTGGGCACCGTGGTGGTGGCGGTCGACGCCGTGGCGGTGGCGGTGGTGGTGGCGGACGTCGTCGCTAACATTGTCGCGATGGATAGGTAGAGTTGTGCTTTAAAGAGATCTGCTTTGGCTGAGCAAGCAAAGCAGATCTCTGATTTTACTCTTGTCGCGTTTACTTTTTTTGCAACTGTGATCCAACGTTCTTTCTCCGCAGGATCTGCCTTATGGCACCTTCACCTCACGATCCTGATGCAAATCCCGAAGAGGAATTGCGGCGGCAATACAATGAGCTCGCAGAATTGGCCGGCTCGTTGGCGCACGAAATAAAAAATCCACTCTCCGTGATTCATATGAATGTGGATTTGATCAGCGAGGAGCTTGCCGAGAGCGAATGGAGTGGCAAGAGGCGTGTGCAGGCGAAGGTCGATATGATTCGGCAGCAGTGCTCGCGCATGGATAGTTTGCTGCATGACTTCCTGCGATTCGCACGCCTGCGCGATTTGGATATGACGCCTGGAAGTCTTAATGACCAAGTTGAAACCGTATTGCGACTCTATCAAGCGCAGGCGGATCGAGATGGTATCGAGATCTTGCGTTATCTAGATCCTGATCTCCCATCGATACTATTGCATAGCGATTCGATTCAGGCTGCTTTGATCAATCTGGTCAAGAATGCCATGGAAGCAATGCCCGATGGAGGGCAATTAGTGGTACGCACACATGCTGTTCCACGAGGCATTGCCCTGGATCTGATCGATACCGGTTGTGGTATGGACGATAACACGGCCATGCATATGTTTGAACCGTTTTATTCGACAAAAAGTGGTGGTTCGGGACTCGGTTTACCAACGGCTCGAAAAATCATCGAAGCGCATGGCGGGCGTATTGCCGTTCAAAGCGCCGTAGGGCGTGGAACAAAATTTATACTGGAATTTCCAACGCCAGCTCGCTTGGCTCCAAGTCCATCTTCGCCGACCGCAGCTGCGTCGCAACCTTCTTCGGATCAATAGCGCTAGCAAGTGGATTTTTGAACTCGATCAACGCTACTTGCCTTTCCGTTGTTTGGGCATGCCTATCTATACAGTGAAGTATCTGTGGCGATCGAGTTCAAGTGGATGTTGAGTTATTTGGCTGAGAAGGAAACTCGCATGCGGTGGTAGTCCATTCCTAGAAGCCTACCGATCGCGCTGGCTTCCTCTTTTTCTTTTTCCTCTAACGCATGCTCAAGCAACTCGATACGTTCCTCAACGATTTTGATTTTCATCTCTTGGTAACGTGAAATATCTTGTCGGCGAAGGTAGCCTGAGACTCGCAGTTTTCGTAACCAATCTTCATGAATCGGAACCCAGTAGAGGCCTGTATCCCAATCCCCTTGCGCGGCTGCCGAGCAAAGTTCGGTATTCACAATTCGCATCTCGGCAAAGATTTCGCTGCGGCTCGGATAATAGAGATAGCAGCCAGCCACACTCGCAATGATCAATCCGCTTACCGCGATCCCTCCAATGACTGTGGGTGGCAGCACGATATCGTTTTTCAATTCATCATTTTTCGCTTTGCATAGATAAGCCTCAGTCGCTTCTCTGCGATCCACTCTAGCTAAAACGGCTCCTGTACCAATGAGCAACAATAGAAACACAAGTGAAACCAATTCATGGGGAGCCAATGAATCGTTGAGGATTCGCAGAGCATTAGCTGGAATGTCTGTAAGCCCGGGAGTGAAGGGGTTGCAGTAGTTATCAAAGGCATGGGTGTGTCCGACCGGCTCGACTCCTTTGGGGTAGAGCGGTTTGTCAACCAGATAGGCGAGAGCAAGAACAATAGCGATCAGCATTCCAACCCATACAAAAGTTTTCTTCCAAGTGTAATTGCGTCCAATCCACCAGAGCATCCCCAGGTTCAAGCCAGTGCCAAGCACAAGGAGGGTAAAGGCAGCAGCGATGGAGTTGCCATGCTGAAACATCGAAGCGAGTTGTACCATAGCAACCATTGGTGTCGCATAAACCGGTATGGCGATCAGGGCCATCTTGATAGCTGCGAAGGGATCATTGCTTTCAGCTGCATGCTGCAATGAACCAGCGCGTAGAAAAAGGCTGAGCAACCCAACACCGAAGATTCCCGCGAGGATATAAATCATGTCCCGGCTATAGGCCATGCGGGACATGGCGACGATCACTGCCACAAGTCGACGCCAGCCGTAAGGCATTTCTTGCAAGTGTTCAACATTCGTTGCGCTCGCGGGAAAGAGTCGGTCCCAGAGCGATCCCATGACGGTGACGATTGCTAAGGAGCAAAGGCTAAAGACGAGTATGGCGATTGGATCGGAGAGGGTGAGTCCATAGAGAACCGAGACGGGATTGAACAAGGGAGCTGTGAGTCCGAAGGCGAGGATCACGCCTCCAGCAATTCCAGCGCGACGCATTTCACTCATGACGGGAATCGCGCCGAGGGAGCAGATGGGAAGTAGCATTCCCATCGCCCAAGCTTGAGGAAGTTGTCGCCAAGTATCACCACCGAAAACTTTTCGGGTACCTTCTCGTCCAGTCATTCGTTGAAAGATTGCAGCGACTAGAAGGCCGATAACGACAGTTGGAGAGGCTTGCATCGCCGCTTGGGCAATTCTTACCAATGCACCCCAGAATAATTCTTCCATCTTCAGCGACCCTTATCCAAAAATACCGAGAAAGTTATCGCGGAGAATAATTACTTTGTTTCACTCTTCGTTTCAGTTTCCAGCGTGCCCGACTCTGCTGGAATCTCCGAGTCAGAGATATCCTCTGGCTCGGGTACTTGCAATTCTGCAAAGTGTTTGCGTACTTCGGAAAGTTTTTGTGGCAGCGCAGCGACTTGATCGAGCAACGCGCGATCTTGGAATAGATCTTGAGGCGGTTTGCCTGGCGTCCAGAGTCGATCGATAATAGCGATTGTTGACTGATCGACGACATTCCAGTCGGCTTCGTTTAAATCCGACTCGGCGGCTAGTTTGGGTAACCAGCGAACGAGATCGCGCAATTCTTCTTGCGGAGTTACTTCTAGAGGTTTATCTGCTAGTTCTGAACCGTCGCGCAAATGGTTAGTCAGAGTTTCGATACGCGAGAGGGCTTTTTCAAAATCGGCCGGTGTATGGGCCGGTATATGGTGTGCTTCTTCCTCTTCGGACTCTTTCTCAGCCGCACATCCAGCAAGTAAGCTAAGCAGCAGCAGGCTCAGTGGAAGTTGGAAGTATTTCATATGAAATGCCATGTTTTGAAATCCATGTACGGGATGTTTAGGTGCGTCCTGCAGGTACGGGAACCGAAGAGAGGATTTCTTCGATAATCTTTTCGACGGCATCGACTGTTCCACCGAAGCGAACCTCGAGAACTGGTTTTGCAACAGCTTGCACATCATCGGGAATCACGAAATCGCGACCATCAAGGAAAGCCCAAGCTTGGGCAACACGTTGCCAAGTGATTAGGCCTCGCGGGCTCAAACCCAAGCTGACCGAACGATGCTGTCGGGTTGCTTTGGCAAGATCGACAAGATATTCACGAACAGGGAGTTCCACGGCGATCGAAGCGACTTGATCTTGCAGTTGATCAAGTTCATTATTTTCGAAGACTTTCTCTGATACGGTATCTCGCCCCGACTTGGTTCCTACGTTCGTTTGTAGCATTTCCAATTCGCTATTTCGGTTTGGATAGCCGATGCGGAGTTTCATGGCGAAGCGATCAAGTTGGGCCTCTGGAAGAGGATAGGCGCCATGGCTTTCGACAGGATTTTGGGTCGCTATGACCATGAACGTTGAACTGAGAGGATGTGCGATACCATCGATCGTAACTTGTCGTTCTGCCATCGCTTCGAACAGAGCGCTTTGGGTTCTTGGGGTCGCGCGATTGATTTCATCAGCGAGCAAAACATCTCCGAAGACAGGGCCAGGACGAAATTCGAAATCCCTGGTCTTTTGGTTGAGAATGTTGAAGCCAGTGATATCGCTGGGAAGCAAGTCGGGTGTGCACTGCACGCGAGCGAATCGTCCACCGATAGCAGTTGCGAGTGCTTTGGCGAGGGTTGTCTTACCGAGCCCTGGGAGGTCATCGAATAGAAGATGACCGCGCGAAAGTAAGCAGGCAATCACCAACTCGACAACATCCTGTTTTCCTAACAGAGTTGAATTAAGGATTTTGCGCAGAAGAGTAATGCTTTGCTTTTGCTGGTTATCCATAAAACGATCTATCTATTTGGTAAAGATAAGTTTGAAGGGATTTAGGTTGGTGGCTGAGTGAACCTTGAATGGATTTGGAGGATTCCAGATCAAACGTTCACAGAGTCTTCTAAGCTCTGCTTCATTGATAGAACCGAGATTCTGTTTGGGAGCGTACCAAAGCTTTTCTACCTGAGGGACAAACGCAGCCACGATATCGGCTAAGCCATTTTTTGATTCCTTAGCCATGGTTGTTAGCCAACTGCGCAGGGTTTGGTCGACGGCCCTTGGGGCACCGTAAATTTTGCCTCTCCACTGCAAGAGCCAAATGGTCCACAGAACCTGATTGCGAAGTGAACTCATGGAGCCGGCGATGGCAGCAATGAAAGTTAATGTTCTCTCAAATAGCCAGATTCGAGACCAGGCACACCATGACATGCAGACGGCAATGAGCAGAACGATCAGTGGATTGCGGTAGATCCAACGAAGAGTTTTCCAAAAAGCGATCTCTGACCATTCGAACCAGTTGAGGACTTCGATGGGTTTCTTGAAGCCTGGCGTCGGTTCGATAGAAATCCAATGGATTCCATCGATGGAGACTTGGGTCCAGGTATGAAGGTCTTCTTTGCGGACAATCGTTTGCCCGTTGCGGTATTCAAAGTTTTTGGGATCGGCGTAGAGTCCTGTCGTAAGGCGAGTGGGATAGCCGAGAGTGCGAAGCATCATCGCTGCGGTAGTGGCAAAGAGATAATCAGGTCCCTTCTTTGTTTTTAGAAAATGGTTTACCACGTTGGTGCAATTTTCTGGAGCAGTCGCAACTGGATCATGTTGAAAGTCACGTCGAAGTGTGTCGACGATCATTTCAACCTGCAGCCAACCTCTCGGTACGCCTGCCGTCCACTGCTTGGATAGCGAGGCGATCTCATCGAGATCGAGTGCAACCTCGTAGAGGCTGTCGGTAGGCCCAGAAGGTTGAAGGAGAAAGGGATCAAGTGGTTTCGAGCTTGAGGCTTCCACGGGTCCCTGGCTAGTTGTTGGCATAGGCTCAAGGGCAGGGCTTGGTGGATGGGGAAGGGGTGCATCCATCGGTGGATCCGCTACAACGTCAAAAGACTTATTACGTTCTTGGATAGATGCGGGATCGGTAGCGATGGCAGTATCACGAACTGCTAAGGCATGCTTCTTGAAGTAGCTGGTTTTTCGAAGTTGGTGCAAATGCGGAAAGGTGTTTTGAAGTTTCAGTACTGTTAACTGAGGTGTGTAGTCGCGACCAACCAGCTGAGGAATTCCATCGTTGGTCAAACCGTAGAAATCAGGTCGATCGACTTTGTCGATGTGTACGGAATTAACCAGATCGGGGCTTGGGATGCGTGATGATTTCAAGTTAATGATCTTGATCCCATACTGATGCTGTGTGACGCGATAGGGGATTGACTCGTATAACGAGAATTGCACCCATGGTTTATCTTTTTGATAGATCAACTGTGGTTTGACGGTTGAACTCGGTTGTTGGTGTGTCCAATTCTTACCATCGAAGGCATCAAATGTTTCCATCGCAAGATGAGCTGGTGTAGCTCCAATCAGATAGATAAGGGCAGGCGATTGAGTCCCTTTGGGCTGCTGTTTTAGACGCGGGGTCGATTTGCGAACGGCAGAGAATTCGCGGCTAGACTTTTGCGACTGAGATAAATGCTGATGCTGTTGTTGCATCTCGGTTTGATTCAGCGAGATAGCTCGTTCAATATTCTTTTTGATCTTCGCATCTTGGCCGTAGAACTCACTGAACATATCGTAAAGTGAAGGAGCGGTATCTTCGAGAAACAGTTCGCTTTCAACGGGTCCGAAGCTCATTGCAGTATCTTGAGCTGCGACCATTTGCTCTCCATCGCCAATTCCCGAGCGGGCTGTATCGTCCGCTTCTCCATTGCCACCGGAAGTAGGCATGAATCCATTGAGCGCGTAAGTGGCCAGTGATGGATGGGTGCCGAGATATCCTAGAATGAGTAGGACGCCGATGACGGCCGATAGGATTCCGAATCGCAAGCGAACGATAGGCACCGATTGTTGGGCAACGAATCCGCTTTGAATTCTTTCCCAATAGGCCCCCATGAGCCACCAAATTCCAAGTAGTGCAAAGATACCAGCCAAAATATAGACAGCGATATCTCCCGAGATCGTGACGCAAAAAACGAAGAGGAAAAAGCTGAGCAATCCCGAGATCCATTCCGACTTGCGAGTGTTATGCAAAGTGACGGCAGCGATCGCCCCTTGCTGCACAGTGGCAAGCATCAACAATTCAAAGGGTTCACCGGCAAGACCAAAAAAGATTTTGACTAGACTGTTAGCGACGAATGGAAAAAGAATAAGTACGGCTGTTAGAAAGATATAACGCTGGTTCAGAGTCCGTGAGCGGGTTTCGGAAGTTGGCGCTGTCGTAGGATTTGGTTTACCGATTCCGGTCGAAGCGGATACTTTGGCGTTTGCCCCGATATTGCGAAGCCCCAACATCATCAGGCCGATGGCCAGTAGGCTGGAAAAGATTACCGGCGCCACAATAGTCCATGGTGTCCAGTTAGCGTCGATGCGAACTAGAGTTACCGCTGCGGTAGCAAGCAAAGCAAGCAGCAAAACGATGCTTCTCTGTCCGCTTAAAGCGATAGAGGGTATGGATTTGTTGTAGGATTTCTTAGCCTGCGGCGGAAGCTGAGTCATGGCAAACTCTCTCCCACTGTTGTTTGATCTGTTGATCGATATCTTGTTCAAGATCGATCAACATCCAGAGTTGCTGACCGAGACGCCAGGATGCATTCGCATTACGGGAGTTGCTTAGGCTTGTGTGTGAGGAGCGTTGGATGGCAATCCACTTCTTGTTGCTCCAGGTGGGTTGATTGGGAAAGTTTTGGCTTAGTGGCGAGTTTTTACGTTTTTCCACATAGCGAGATTCCAGAGCAGTGCGAAGCGATTCTTCGATAGCTTCCATTCGAGAGACTTCAATGACGACATCGCGTTTCAGGTTTTTGGTGGATGTCATCGGACGGATCTCTTTTAGTTCCGTCGAAGGATTGGAATTCCATTGGAAACGAGCAAGCGAATCCATGATGCGATGAAGGCCGCTGCTGCCTGGTTCAGCGGAAACCGTTTGAGCTCCGATTTGGCAAGTGACTCCCCAGTGATGCGAAAGAAATTCACGACAGACCGAAGCACCGATTCGAATCAGCCATTCATCTTCAAATCGTTGCTCGGGGGTAGAGGGAGTGCTAGGTGAAACGTTGATGTGAATTAAAACACTCTGCTTCGCCTTGCTCTGTCTTTCACAGACAATCAAAGTATCGCGTCGCGCGGTTTGCGCCCAATGAATCGATCGCAAGGAATCACCTTCGCGATAGGGGCGTACACCGATAACATCTCCTTCGTGACCTGCTTGGTCACGTAGAGAACCGACAACACAATCGGATGCTCCACCGAATTGCGGAAGATCTTTGAGAGAGATCGTGCGTGGCCACACGAGAAGTTCGCCAGCATACTTGAGTTCTTTGCGAGAAATGCAAATACCCAGAGGAAAGCCAGTCGCAATGAAGGCTTGACGACTTGGGTAAAGGCCTCGTCGGGAGGGCTTGGCGATCCAAGTGAAACGACTGGTTGATAGGGGAGGGATGCAAGCGAGGGCGAGGGGTTGGTT
>Ga0207935_1000257_pt1 | contig 13523 bp, 12 predicted proteins | sample LakMenEpi30Aug10_FD_150746 | JGI IMG/M metagenome (GOLD analysis project Ga0207935, IMG submission 150746) | Freshwater microbial communities from Lake Mendota, WI - 30AUG2010 deep hole epilimnion (SPAdes) | ecosystem: Environmental > Aquatic > Freshwater > Lake > Epilimnion/Euphotic zone ...
TCGCTAATTTTCTTTCGGCTTCGCACCTTAGTCAGTTGCTCTTCCACTTTTGGTAGAAAAGTTCCCGAAAGTAATCCTTCGGTCATCGCAGCCATCGCACGCGCATTTCTCGGAATGATCCAAAGAGCAAGAAGGGTAAAGAGGAGTCCAAATACTAGAGTCCAGTTTGAAGTGAAATCCCAATTTACGAATCCAGTATCTGTCGCATCACCGAATTCCAATCTAACTCTTCCTAAGTCATCGTTATAGGAGATGCTGCCGCGAAAGAAGTCCCCTTTATCGACAACCTCAAATGAACGATTGAAGTTGGAGAGCGCGATGATCCCGAGAGATAAGAGCGCAACAGCAAGTCCCGAGACTCCCAGCACCACTAAAACAAAAGAGAAAATCGACCAACCGAATGAGATAAAGATGTAACCGACCGCCATCCAGACCCTTAGGGAGGTTACGCGCTCTCGCACGCCATCCCAAGAAAACAACGGATTTCCAAACCAATCTTCAACCACTCTGAAATCTGTGCCCAGAATCTTGTTTGTCCGCGTGATTTCGAACCTTGCGACATACTCCATAGCGCTCAATACAAGCAGGAAGACGACCGCAGCTATCGGGATGAAGGTTCCAAAGTTGAGTCCTATCATCACAAGTACAAAGAACAATACTGAAATGGGAAATGAGAGAACGAGGTAGAAAACTTCCCTCAATCGCTGTACAAATTTCTTGCCTAAACTGTTCATGCGCTAATCGTCCCCCATTTTTCACCTACCAAACTAGGGTGCTAGCAGGTGTTTCTCACAAACCGTGCTCTCCCCCACTAACCTTGGGACATGGCAGCCCAGAACACTCATCGTGGAAATGTTTTTGCACGAAATGGTGTGGCAGCCGCGAGCCAGCCGTTAGCAGTTTCTGCCGGCATTGAAATCCTGAGAAAAGGTGGTTCAGCCGCCGATGCTGCAATCGCTATTAGCGCTGTGCTTTGCGTCGTAGAGCCTGGCGCATCGCATCTTGGCGGTGACGCATTCGTTATTTCTTATAAATCATCTGACAAAAGCAATCTTGCATTTAATGGAAGTGGTGAAGCGCCACACTCTGCAACTGCTGAAGCATTTCCCAATGGAATAGATAAACATGGTTTTCGCGCAGCAACAGTTCCTGGTCTTGTCTCAACCTGGTTTGCGATCCACGAAGAATTTGGATTACTTCCTATGGAGGAGTTGCTCGCGCCCGCAATCGAATATGCAGAGGAGGGGTTCCCGGCAAATTCGGGCTTCGTCCGACGTATCAATCATCATCTCAAGCTCTACCCTGATACCAAACTATTTGAAACTCTTGGAATTTCGACTTCACTTGAAATTGGTGATCTTGTTCGTCAGCCAGATTTAGCCCAAAGTTTCAAGGAGATTTCTACTGAGGGTCGTAGTGCTTTCTACCAAGGAGATATTGCCGCAAAATTAATTGCATCCTCTCAGGGTTGGTTTAGCCAGAACGATCTCGATCAACATCGAACTCGAGTGGTTCCTCCGCTTTCGGTGAGATACCGTGATTACTTTGTACATGGCCAACCACCTCCAAGTCAGGGAATGATCCTGCTAGAAGAGTTACGAATTGCTGAAGGCACTGACCTTGCCTCTCTCTCCGAGGCTGATCGAATTCATCTCATGGTTGAGGCCAAGAAATTAGCTTTTGCAGATCGCTATCGAATTCTGGGCGATCCTGAACATGTCGACGTCAATGTGGCCGACATTCTTGGAGATTCCCACATCGCAAAAAGACGAGCAGAGATTGATCTCGATAAGGCTAATAATCAGCCAGTTAGCCATAATCAAGAGGGCAGCGACACCACGTACTTCCTCGTTGCTGACCGTGATGGCAATGCGCTCTCATGGATTCAATCCGTCTTTCACGGGTTTGGTGCTTCATGGGCGATTCCTGGTACGGGCATTGTTATGAATAATCGACTCACCGGATTTTCACTTGATCCTCATTCGCCAAATTTCATCGCGCCTGGAAAGCGGCCGGCACATACGCTCAATGCTTGGACAGTTACAAATAAAGATGGCTCTCTTGCCCATGTCGGTGGAACTCCAGGGGCTAACGTTCAAGTACAGGCAAATTTCCAAATTATCGTTAATGCCATCGATCTGAAGATGAGTCCACAGCAAAATGTAGAAGCGCCACGATGGCAACATCTCAACAAACCTAATGAAACATCAGTAGATGAGAGTTTTGATGGTGTTCTACAGATCGAGAATCGCTGTTCTCAAGAAACTCAAGATTCTCTCAACGCCAAAGGCCATGCAGTACAGGAACTTCCCGCATACGGTCACGGCTCTGCAGTCCAATTGCTTCAAGTTCTTGAGAATGGAACCTATATCGCAGGATCCGACCCACGTAGCGAAGGTCACGCTTCGGGCATCTAGTTGCTGGCTAAACTACTCTCATGATTTCTTACGATGGCGATGAACTTGGTGGTCCACTTGATTTGTTTATGGGACTTCCTGTCCACCCGCTTGTCGTACATGCGGCCGTGGTCTTAGTCCCGCTTGTTGCGTTCTCTGCACTTGCGATGTCCTACTGGCCTAGCTTCTCTCGAAAATATGGCAAGCCAATTCTCATTCTCGCGGTGGTCGCTCAACTCTCACTCTTTCTTGCCAAGTCGAGCGGAGAACCATTTGAAGAACGCCTCGGTAAAGAAGTCGAGAGACATGCAGAATTTGGCGAAACAGCCCCGCTTACTTTTATTCCCTTACTTGTACTTCTCTTCATCCGATGGCGCATGGATCGCTCGGGAGCAACGGTTGGTTCTGCCCGAGTACGACGTTTAGTTTCGATTCTTTTGGCGGCTGCAGCAATTCTTGCAATTGTCTATATCTATCTCACTGGGCATTCGGGTGCCGAATCAGTATGGGGTTGGCTCGGAAAGAACTAATTCCTGCCTGTGTCGGTTCGTCGTCCCAATAGCTTAAAGATCAGAAAGCCAATTACACCGCTGACGATAGAAGCCGTGATCACAGCAAAGACGGCCAAGTCCTGAGTCTGTGCATCATCAAAAGCAAGATTGGCAATGAAGATTGCGACGGTGAATCCGATACCCGCAGCGCTGCCTGTGGCTGCAATATCTATGTTCCGCGCATCTTCTGGATACTCACCTAGGCGTACTTTCCTCGCCAAATAAGTCGCAGCCAACACACCAATTGGCTTGCCCAGCACTAGTCCGAAAAAGATTCCCCACGCAATTGGCGAACCAATTGCATCACGAATCGACGTCGCAGAAATCTCCACACCTGTATTTGCAAACGCAAATAATGGAACGATGACAAAACTACTCCAAGGATGTAGTCGACTCTCCAGCCATTCGATGACGGAGACCGAGCCATCTTCAGAATCAATCAGGCCCGACTTCTTCTTTGGGATATTTGGTGTCATTAATCCCAGAATTACTCCGGCCAGGGTTGGGTGAACTCCGCTGCGATACATGCAGTACCAGAGCGCTACGCCAAGGAGAACGTAGATCCATGTCGAATGGCTATCCATTTTCTTGAAGGCAAAAATCCAGAAGATTGTGAAGAGTGCAGCCATCATCCATGAGATCTGAACGCCTGTTGAATACACCAGGGCAATAATCAGAATCGCACCAATGTCGTCGATCACTGCAAGGGCTAATAAGAAAGAACGAAGCGATGCCACTGCGCTCGTGCCGACCATTGCAAGTAATCCAACTGCGAGCGCAATATCTGTTGCAACGGGAACTCCCCAACCATTAGCTTCGACATCACCCGCAATCGCCAAATAGATAAGTGCCGGTACGGCCATTCCACCGAGCGCCGCCACGAAAGGCATCACAGCTTTTTTGAAGGAGGCAAGGTGCCCTGAGGTCAGCTCGCGCTTAATTTCAAGACCAACGACAAAGAAAAAGATGGTCATCAATACATAGTTGATTGATTTAAGAATGGTGAGTTCGACATAGATATCTGAAATTCCGAACTTAAAGTCAAACCCCAATAGTGAGTTGTACTGATCCGCAAGTGGTGAGTTGGCTACCAATAGTCCCAAGGCTGACGCCATCAGAATCAAGATGCCGCTCGAAGATTCGCGATGGAGGAAGTCACGTAACGGGGCAATAACGCGTGGCATACAGCCAAGGTATCACCTAGGCAGCGAAAGGGGCCGTAACGATATTAGTTGAACTTTCAACTACTTATGCTAGGGTCCCCCTATGACCTCGCATTCAATAAAAAAGAGCGCCGATACCTCCCAACAACTACATCCTCTTCTGCAAGAGCGATGGAGCCCAAGGGCTTTCGACGAATCTCATCGCATGACCGATGAAGACCTCACGGCCATTCTCGAAGCTGGTCGCTGGTCCCCTTCTGCCAATAACTTCCAACCATGGAGATTTATTGTGGGGAAAAGAGGCGGGAAGAATTTCACACTGGTGAGCGAAACTCTTCAGGGTTTCAACCAACAGTGGGCGCCCAAAGCGTCGGCATATATTGTTCTGAACGCTGTGATGACTAATGACACTGGAGCACCGAGACCAGTCTCACTCTATGACTCTGGAATCGCTTCTGCTCTGATGACGATTGAAGCTACTCATCGAGGTTTTGCAGTCCACCAAGTCGGAGGGTTTGAAAAGGAAGGGATCAAGTCTCGATTCGCGCTCAGCGAATCAATTGAACCTATTGCCATTTTAGTTATTGGTAAACAAGCGTCCGTCGATTCCCTGAGCGATGAAAATCTCAAGAGCCGCGAAACATCTTCGCGCGCTCGCAAAGACTTCTCCGAATTGATTTTGGCTCGCGACTAGGCGCGGTTTTGTGCTCGCCCTGCGACATAAACGTGAGTTCGCATTGACTTAGCCCCCATATCTTCGTGAGGTGCGTTCTCTCAAGATTGGCGTCTTGTCACTCTTCGTACTGATTTTGGCTAATGTCACAACAAGCCCAGCGGCTGATTCACTTAAAGTCTGTCAGAACAAAAAAACGAAGTCGATCCGACTTGGTTTCACTTGCGCATCGACAGAAAAAAACATCACCTCCTCCCTCAAAGGTTATGCCGGTGTACCCGGTGTTCCAGGAGCACCAGGAACAGCTGGAATAGCCGGCGCAAAGGGTGATACTGGTCCTAAAGGAGATACTGGAGCTAAAGGTGAAATAGGTTTGCAGGGCCCTGTTGGTCCACAAGGTGCGACAGGTGCAACGGGCCCACAAGGTGCGACTGGTGCGCAAGGTCCTGTTGGTCCACAAGGCGCGACAGGTGCAACAGGTCCGCAAGGAGCTACCGGATCTGCCGGTGCAACAGGTCCAGCAGGATCGATCGGTGCGACTGGAGCAACGGGAGCTACGGGAGCAACTGGAGCCACTGGAGCCACTGGAGCAACTGGCCAACAAGGCCCAGCAGGAATTACAACGCTTGGTTATTACGGATCGTTCTACGACACAACAACTCAAGTTGCAACGGCAATCAATACGGCACGAGCGATGCAGGTGAACACGAGTGATCTCACCAATGGAGTCACAGTGGTCAATGATGTCAATAATCGTCCTACAAAAATCACAGTCGCAAACACTGGAATCTACAATCTGCAATTTTCTGCACAACTTTCGCGTAACGCAGGAAACAATTCAGTCGTGATCAACATCTGGTTGGCAAAAGAGGGTTTGGCTGTTCCTCATTCAAATACTCGATTAACATTAACGGGAACTGACGATGCCGCAAAAGCTGTAGCGGCTTGGAACTTCTTCGTGACAATGAACGCTGGTCAATACCTTCAATTAATGTGGACAGTCAGCGATTTAGATCTCATCATCGAATCTTTCGCCGCGGCTACTCCTGCCCCTGAAATACCTTCACTTATTTTGACTCTTTCACAGGTCGGCTAATTTCGCAAAACTACCTGCAGAGAAATTAAGTTAGAGCGCTGGCGCTTTATCTGAGGCCAAAATCTCTTTGACCATCGGCACGACTTTTGTGGCATAGAGCTCGATTGACTTCATCAGCTGGCTATGTGGCATTGGTCCGTTGGAATACTTGAAATCGAAGCGCTGTACTCCAACAGAGCGGATCGCATAAGCCATTTTCTTCGCAACCGTCTCGGGGGTACCCACATAGAACGAGCCGTGCCGAACTTCGTTGATGAAGTGAGCCTTGGATGTTGGGCCCCAGCCACGTTCGCGACCAATACGACCAAACATCGCCTCATAGTGTGGCCACAACTCTTCAATCGCTTGCTCATCGCTATCGCTGATGTGCCCCGGAGAGTGAATCGAAATTGGAAGTAAATCGTGGCCAAATTCTTTCATCGCGGTCCGATAAAGATCAGAGAAAGGTGCAAAGCGTGCTGGGTCTCCCCCAATAATTGCAATTGCTAATTTCGCGTTGAGGCGCGCAGCACGCACAACAGATTCAGGAGTTCCGCCAACACCGACACGAAGCGGAATAGCTCCACGTTCAGTTTTGGGATAGATCTCTTGATTCTTCAAAGGTGCCCGAGTTGTTCCAGACCACGTCACTGCATGTTCTTTCAAAATTTCTACGAGTAATTCGAGTTTCTCTTCAAAGAGAACGGCGTAATCGGAGAGCTCGTAGCCAAATAGCGGAAAGGATTCGATAAATGATCCTCGGCCGGCGGTAATCTCTGCTCGTCCATGTGAGAGCGCATCAATGGTTGCAAACCTTTGGTAAACACGAACAGGATCCTCGCTCGACAGAACAGTGACACCTGTTCCTAACTTGATGCGGCACGTCCGTGTTGCAATTCCGGCCAACACAGTGTCGGGTGCTGAAACGGCGAAGTCGTCACGATGATGCTCACCGATACTGAAGTGATCAAGTCCAAGGGAATCTGCAAAGACTGCTTGCTCGACGACATTGCGAATCGTTTGGCCAGCCGAAATTGGCTTACCTGCATCGTCATGCTGAGTATCGCCGAAAGTGTCGAGGCCAAACTCAAGATTCTCAATGTCAATCATGGCTCTACCCTATCAGGGTTAGTTGAACTTTCAACTATTACTCAGAACGGCAAAAGCTACACAGGGCGTGAGTTCTTTGGCATAACCTGAGAATTCTGCACAATTTAACTATCCTTTCGAGATGAGGCGCCTGCTCTATATCCCTTTCGATCACCTCCATCGTGGCTACGGAGTTCTCAAGAGCGCTGACCCCAAAACCGATGTAGTTGTGCTGGTCGAGAGCCAGCGCATGTGTTCAGGACGTAACTGGCACCCCGAAAGACTCTTCTTTCTCATATCCAGCGCGCGCCATTTTGCACAGGAACTTGCAGGCCAAGGTTTTACCGTCGAATACATCAAAGCTCCCACGACCGTCGATGGTTTAAAGATCGCTCAGAAGAAATTTCCTAAACTTCCCATCGAATCCGCCCAGCCCTCTTCATTTAGACAGAGCCAAGCGCTTTCAGAGCTTGGCGTCACCTTCCACGCAAACGACTTCTTTCTAACGCCACGCTCACTCTTTGCACAATGGGCCGATGGACAGAAGTCGTATTTGATGGAGAACTTCTACCGCAAGCAAAGAGTGCGACTCGATGTTCTCATGAACGGAAACAAACCGGAGGGTGGGGAGTGGAACTTTGACAAAGACAATCGCTTGCCGCCGCCAAAGAATTACACCTGGCCCGAATACTTGGCGCATCAACGAGATGAGATTGATCATGAAGTTGCAGCGGAGCTTGGTTACTCACCAAAGAATTATTGGGCGACTACTCGTGCGGGAGCACTGAAGCAACTCGAGTACTTTCTCAAACATCACTTTGCTACTTTCGGTCCATATGAAGATGCTGTTACTACAGATAATTGGGCGCTACATCACTCTTTGCTGAGCCCTTACATGAATAACGGACTTCTACATCCATCAGAAGTACTTGCCGCCGCCATAAAACGCTATAAAAAGGGCGATATCCCCATCGCATCGGCGGAAGCCTTTGTGCGACAGATCATTGGTTGGCGCGAATACGTCAACGGAATGTATTGGCACTTGGGCGACTCGTATCGCGAAAACAACAAATTAGAGGCCAAGCGGAACTTGCCTCTTCTCTTTACAGATCCATCGACAACCAAGATGAATTGCCTGCGCAGCACGGTGGAGGATATTCAGGAGCGTTCATGGGTACATCACATTCCACGTCTGATGATTCTGAGCAACTTCGCACTCATTTCAGGTATCAACCCCCAGCAATTCTTAGATTGGATGAGAGAAGTCTTTATAGATGCGACTGAATGGGTAATGGTTCCTAACGTAATCGGAATGGGCGTCCATGCCGATGGTGGCGTCATGATGACAAAGCCATATGCAGCCGGTGGCGCATACATCTCGCGAATGACAAATTACTGCAAGGGATGTTTCTTTGATCCTAAGAAGCGCACCGGCGAGGATGCATGTCCATTCACAACCCTCTATTGGGATTTCTTAGACCGCAATCGTGAGGGCTTTGCACGAAATCATCGAATTGCACAACAAGTGCGGGGCTTAGATCGACTGAGCGATCTACCGGATGTTCGTAGTCGTGCTCACGATGTCTTAGAGCAATTAGACAAGGGAAGTCTTTAGTAAGAGCAGGAACAAACCTGATCTTGAGGAACTCCAGCTAGCGCCTCCTGAACATGTTCGCCACATCCAGCCCAAGTCCACTTGCCGCATCGATCGCATTTAACTTTGCTGCACATTTCTCTATCCTCTCTTAAATAACTTAGCGAAAAATCCTGGCTCTTTTGGATCGTTAGCGTGACCCTCGCATCGTTGGGATGCTGGAATGCCGCGCATAACTTCCTTTACATGCTGACCACAACCCGACCATGTGGCTTTGCCACACTTACGGCACCGTACTTGGCTACACATATCTCTCTCCTTCTAGCTATTTCTTTTGTACAAGTTCTTTGGCTGCTGGTGAATTACTCCATAAGAGGTAGCCACCATCTAGATTGACGGGATTGAACCCCAAACTCTTCAACAGTAAGGATGCTGTGTGGCCACGCTGGCCAACTTGGCAGGTCACTAATAGATTTTTTCCTTGAAACTCTTGAGCTCGCTCTCTAATCTCATCAACCGGCACATTGATTGCGCCTGGAATCGTGCCTCTGTCGAATTCGCCTTGCGTTCTCACATCAACTAATTCGTAGCCTTTCGCACGATAGTCCTCAATCTGATCCCATTGAGCTGTTTCAACTAGTCCTGATATGACGTTCTCTGCGATGTAGCCGAGCATATTTACTGGATCTTTTGCGGAGCCAAAAGGTGGTGCGTATGCAAGTTCGAGATCAGCCAACTCTTGCGCCTTGATTCCGCCGCGGATTGCGGTAGAGATTACGTCGAGACGTTTATCTACACCATCAATTCCAACACCTTGTGCTCCCAAGATCTCTCCGGTGAGAGGGTCGAAAATCAATTTGAGCGTCATTTGTTTCGCATCGGGGTAATAGCCCGCATGAGAATTCGGATGCGCGTGAATTACATGGTAAGCGCGAGACGTTGCCTTCAGTTTCTTCTCGTTCCATCCTGTTGTTGCAATCATCAAGTCAAACACTTTGACAATTGCAGTACCGATTGTCTTTACAGGTCGAATTTTCCGTCCAGCAATATGGTCAGCGACGATACGTCCATGTCGATTGGCAATATTAGCTAGAGGAACAAGTGTTGAAGAGCCATCCAGAGAATCCGTTTTTTCTGCTACGTCACCGATTGCATAGATGCTCTTATCGCTTGTGAGGTTGAATTCGTCCACCTTAATACCTTTGCGCGGTCCTATTTCAAGACCAGCGTCTTGCGCCAGATGTATATCGGGTCTGACTCCAATTGCCATAATTACGAGATCAGCCGCGACAATCTCGCCGCTTGAAATTTCTACTGTTGATTCATCAATCTTCACCGCACTTGCTCCGAGATATAACTCAACGCCATTGGCGCGAATCTCACGCGCGACAAGTGAAGCCATCTCCGGATCCAAAGGAGCGAGAACCTGATCCGATGCTTCGATCATCGATGTCTTGATTCCGCGATGAATGAGGTTTTCAGCTATCTCAACCCCAATAAATCCACCACCAATAACGGCAGCGCTCTGGGGCTTTTTGGAGACTTGGTCAACAATTCTTGCGACATCTTCTACGGTGCGCAGAGTCAAAGCACGTTCCACTCCACTTATAGGTGGAACTATGGGAGATGCACCAGGGCTCAATACCAATACATCGTAAGACAACTCTGATTCTTGGCCACTGTTGAGATCCTTGAGAAGAACGCTGCGACGAACAGGGTCAATTTTCAAGACCTCTGTTCGGACCCGTACATCGAGGCGGAATCGAGCATGGAGGCTCTCTGGAGTCTGAAGTAGCAAGCTCTTTTCTTCCTCAATAACGCCGCCAACATAATAAGGAAGTCCACAATTTGCGTAAGAAACAAAGCCACTCTTCTCGATAACGATAATTTCTGCAGACTCATCAAGTCGTCGAAGTCGAGTTGCTGCAGACATTCCACCAGCAACTCCACCGACAATTACAATTCTTTTCATGCAGTAGGTGCTCCCGCTGCAGCGAGTTCTGCAAATCCACCTTTGTTGAAGTTGAAGAGATTTGTGAAGCCTGCATCTGACATTTTTCCGGCCGCGATTGTCGATCGATTTCCACTCCGGCAATAGATGGCATAAACAGTCTCTTTATCAAGTGAGGCAATTTCTCCTGCAAAAGTTGGAGCACTGACATCGATATTTACCGCTCCTTGCACATGTCCCGCTGCAAATTCCTCGGGGGTTCTGACGTCGACGATTACCACTCCGGGCTGCGATATCTGTTGTATAAATTCTGTCGCGTTGAGGTTGGTCGCGGACCCCGAACTTGAACATCCAGTTAAAAGCAATGTAACGGAAAACAATGTTGCGAATAATCTTTTCATTTCGTCTCCTTATGCCAAGCTCAAGAACAGCTTCTGTAGCTTCTCGGTCACTTCTGCACTATCGCGGTTTCCTTCTGTAATGCACTCCTTCAAATTGGATGAAATCAGCGTGAAGGCTGCGGTGTTGACTGCCTTGTTGACTGCTGCAATCTGATAAACCACGTCTTCACAGCTTCTGCCCTCTTCAAGCATTCGGACGATTGCGCTCAATTGGCCATTGGCTCGCTTTAAACGGGTAATAACACTCGCAAGTTGTTCCGCATCTTGCATGGTCTGTTGTTGCCGTTTTTTAGCCACAGATGATTCCTCCTACTTCCAATCACTTAAATCAGGCAGCCTGGCTACCCAATCTGGATCGCTAATTCAAGGAATCCTAGCATACCCCCTGGGGTATCTAATCTCGCCCCCGGAGTCGCCAATAAGTCGTGATAATCGCCACCATCAGAGATGTTGCGAGAACGAGGCCGATTGCACGGTCTATCCGTTGATCAGAAGAGTCGGAGGTGGCCAAATTCGTAGCGGTATTCGAACTGCTGCGAAGAGAGAAAGGGAATTCTCCCTTGATGGCATGTCCATCAGCAGAAACCGCCCGATAGTCAACAACATATGTGCCTTCAGAAAAGTCACCGCCGACGACTATTCCTGTGAGAAATTCCTCGTTGGTCTTTACGCTTTCAAGAGCAACAACATCGCCGGAAGGTGAAATGAGCGAAAGTTGATTTCCTGACTTCTCGCCTATCACCAATAATTGTTCATTGAATTCAAGTGAAATTGATGAAGGCATCTCACCTACTGTGGAGTTTGCTTCTGGTGACGATGAAACCAAAGTTGCATGAGGAAAAGCTGGTCCTGCGCTTAGCGCTAGTAGTACAACAACTAGGGCAAAGATTCGCTTCATCATTTAGCCATGTTGAATTTCATACGACCAAAGATCAATCTCATCAAGATCTAAGGGCGTAAATCCCTTTGCCTCAAGAGCTGCGGCAAATTGAGCTCGATGTTCTGTGGCATGGTGAATGGCTTGGGAGAGAATGGTTGAACGCCATCTCTTCACAAGATTTCCAGAGTAATTTGTGAACTCTAATTGCACATCATCTAACTTCGCAGACTCTAGCAATGCAGCATCAACCATTCTTGCCTGCTCTTTGAATAACGCGAGATCCGAGATCTTCTCAATCTCAGTAATCTTCTCTCCCGCGAGTTGTGGATACTCGCCAGTGATTCGATACGCATAGGCATCAGCGGAATCTACGATGTGATGAAGAATCTCAGAGGCAAACCATTCTGAATTGGTAGCAAATGATTTCAGTGCCTCTTCGGGCATGGTTTCCATATGTTCGATTGCCTTTTGATTGGCCCACGCCATATGGCGCAATAATCGCTCTAGTCCAATTGTCATGACCGAAGAATATCCAAGCTGCCCCAGCTCTTATTTATAAGAGTTACGGCGGCGACCTGAAGAGGCTTTTTTGAAGCTGCTCTCACCGTTGGAACGCTTCTTGCGATTGCGCTGCACCTTGTGGCGCGGCATCGCAGGAGCTTTCACTTTTGGTTCGATGATTGGAATCCCAGATGGTTCACGCGCTCCGGTGATTTTCACAAGCTTTTCATCCATTGGTGTAATGCCCATAACCCATGGCTCGACGCCGGCGCGAGTTGTGATGCCACCGATTGCTCGTTGTTCGGAATGAGTAGCAAGCGTGACGACGCGTCCGGTCTGTCCAGCGCGTGCTGTACGTCCCGAACGGTGCAGATAATCCTTGTGATCTGCAGGTGCATCAACGTGAACAACGAGATCGATTCCATCAACATGGATTCCGCGAGCTGCAACATCGGTGGCGATTAAGACCGCTGAATCTTGTTCCTTGAAGCGAGCCAAGGTTCGCGTACGGACTGCCTGTGACTTTCCACCATGCAATGTACCGACCATAACTCCAGCATTGGAAAGGTTAGAAGCTAGCTTGTCCGCTCCGCGCTTTGTACGTACGAAGAAGATTGACTTTCCTTCACGTGATGCAATCTGAGTGGTGATATTTGCTTTATCGCCATGCTTCAAAACGAATACATAGTGATCAGTCTTTGCCTTTGTGCCTTCAATCTCTTTGATTGAGTGCGACTTTGGCTCAGAGAGATACTGGCGAACCAGACCATCAACGCCACGATCCAGGGTTGCAGAGAAGAGCATGCGTTGGCCGCCCTTTTTCGTCTGATTGAGAATCTGTTTGACGACAGGGAGGAATCCCATATCTGCCATTTGGTCGGCTTCATCAAGGACTGTGATTTGTAATGCATCAAAACGAACTTCATTCTTCTCTAGTAGATCAATAAGTCGTCCTGGTGTTGCAACCAAGATTGAGGTTGCTTTCTTCAGCGCATTGACCTGCTTGCTATATGGCATTCCGCCCGCGATAACGACAGAGTCTTGGCCGATAGCACGAGCTAATGGGCGCAGTACTTCATCAATCTGTTGTGCGAGTTCGCGCGTAGGTGCAAGTACAAGTGCAAGCGGTTGGTGAGGCTTTGCTTTCTTGCCATAAATGTTATTGAGCAGCGCGAGTCCGAATGCAAGTGTTTTTCCGGAGCCAGTCTGGCCTCGACCAAGAATGTCATGTCCGGCAATTGCATCCGGA